>JAEEGL012386840.1_pt1 | contig 27393 bp, 26 predicted proteins | sample 9134231 | NCBI WGS metagenome assembly JAEEGL01 (sample SAMN16246548, study PRJNA631951) | gut metagenome | biome: gut microbiome; feature: rumen; material: fiber-attached | host: Bos | place: Iran: Karaj | collected 2018-10
AACGTACGCGACTGGCTCTATGTGGTGGACCATGCCCGTGCAATCGACCTCATCTTCCACGAGGGCAAAATCGCTGAGACCTACAACATCGGTGGCTTCAACGAATGGAAGAACATCGACCTCATCAAGGTCTTGATTAATACCGTCGACCGCTTGCTGGGTCACCCCGAAGGTGCCGACATGGACCTGATCACCTACGTCACCGACCGTGCCGGCCACGACATGCGCTATGCCATTGACTCGACCAAGCTCCAGAAAGAATTAGGCTGGGAGCCGTCCTTGCAGTTCGAGGAAGGCATCGAAAAAACCGTCCGCTGGTATTTGGACAACCAGGAATGGATGGACAACGTTACTTCGGGTGACTACCAGAAGTATTACGAGGATATGTATAAGAACAGATAATAATGGACAAGAACACTATTACCGTCACATCTCCTTTGCTTCCCGACAGAGCAGAGTTTGAGCTGATGCTCAAGGAAATCTGGGACAGCAAATGGGTCACCAACAACGGACAGTTCCATAAGCAATTGGAAAAGGCATTGTGCGAGTACCTGAAAGTGCCTTTCGTAAGTCTTTTCACTAACGGTACTTTGCCGTTGCTTACTGCATTGCAGGCTTTGCGCGTCACGGGTGAGGTCATTACGACACCATACAGCTTTGTGGCTACCACGCACAGCATCTGGTGGAATGGCTGCAAGCCCGTGTTTGTGGATATAGAGGAAAGCACTTGCGGCATCGACCCTGAAAGGATAGAAGCCGCCATAACACCCAAGACTACAGCTATTATGCCTGTGCATTGTTACGGCAAGCCTTGCAACATGGAGGCCATCCAGGCTATTGCCGACAAGTACGGCTTGAAGGTCATCTACGATGCCGCCCATGCCTTCGGTGTGGAGGTGAACGGCAAGAGTGTGCTGGAGGCTGGCGATATGGCGACTTTGAGTTTTCATGCCACCAAAGTGTATAATACTCTTGAAGGTGGTGCCTTGGTGGTGCATGACGAAAAGACAAAACAAAGGATTGACTATTTGAAGAACTTTGGCTTTGCGGGCGAGACCGAGGTCGTTGCCCCTGGCATCAATAGCAAGATGGATGAAGTAAGAGCCGCTTATGGTTTGCTCAACTTAAAGCAAGTAGACGAGGCCATAGAAAAACGCCACCAAGTGGCCATACGATACCGCGAAGCTTTGAGAAGTGTGAAAGGTATTCGTTTCTTTGACGACATGCCTGGTGTGCGACACAACTACAGCTATTTCCCGATTTTCATCAATGCAGAAGAATATGGCATGACGCGCGATGAGTTGTATTTCAAAATGAAGGAGCAAGGAGTCCTTGGTCGTCGTTATTTCTACCCGCTTATCAGCACCTTCAGCACCTATCGTGGTTTGCCTAGTGCAGCAACGGAGAACTTGCCAGTGGCTACTCGCATTGCCAATGAGGTAATTTGTTTGCCGATGTACCACCAACTATGCGATGCAGAGATCAACAGAGTACTTGAATACATAGTCCATTAACGGTTATTGGTTATTGAATCATTGTGGTGAGGTATAATAAAGTATGTATTTTTGCAAAGACTAAGTAGTGAGTTATGAAAATATATCTGTCACGTATTGAATTGAAAGGTCTTTTCGGCTATCGTGATATTTCCTGGGATGTCAGACCAGATGTGAACATCCTCGGTGGTGGTAACGGAAGCGGCAAATCCACAATCTTCCATATCTGCCACGATCTTCTCGGTTATGGGTTTGTTAAGGACAGCGTATATGCACGTAAGGTTGAATCGGTCACGATGGATTTCACCAATGGATATCGCCTGATATGGGACAAACAAGAAGTTGATGCTGGTTTTAAGGGAGATGACGGTTATGCCTACCACAATGTTGAGCATGGTAAGATTGGCAAGAATGGCACTTTCCAAGTGCAGCGTACCCGTGTGCTGGATGCAGAAAGGGTAGTTAATCCCGATGACTTTATAGGAAGTGTGTTGACGGATTTCTTGTCGTCGTTTGAGCAGGCAATATTAGACGCGCAAAAAACCGACAAAGATGAGAAGGCAACCGACCGCACCTATCTGGATGTTCTGTTGACCAAGAAGATAGCCATACGAAACGGGAAACTCTCGCAAATACTTATCAATTCGTATGGCCATCTTGAAGAAGCCGAACCAAAGGGAAGTAACCGCTCATATTTCCTTACAGCAAAGGATGCCAAATATCTGACATTGTTTAACCGTGCTCTTCTTGATTTCTTCGGAAATCAATACCAGATTAAGGCGGGTATGGAGTCTCAAATCACGATGATTAGCCGCAAAACGAACCAGGAAATCGCCTATCAAGATTTGTCTTTGGGCGAGAAGGAGGTTCTTTTGCTGATACTGACGGTGAGCAACACCTTTGATGCCCCAGTGATTATGTGGCTTGACGAGCCAGACCTTGGTCTGCATGTCGACTGGCAAGTGAAATTGGTCAAATGTCTGAGGAGTCTGAACCCCAATATCCAACTATTCATCTCAACCCATGCCCCATCTATGGTAGAGGGAAATTTCAAGAACGTGGATGAAATGTCGCATCTGATTAAGGATAGAATATGAACTCTGGCCTTATCGATAACGTAAACAACACCTTCTACACGCAACGTAATGTATTGACTGGGAGAGAAGGGGAGGTTACAGCTTTGGTTGAAGATTATGCCGACACCAGTCTGTGGTTTTCCATTCTTAAATCAGCTCGCCCCGATAAGTCATTCCGTATGAGTGTTTATCAAGAAGGGAGTAATCGGACGCAAAGCAAACCGCTTATCGTCGATGAGATACAGTCAAAAGGAGGTGAATTGTACATAGGCTGTGTTGACAGCGACCAGAGCTATTTGTTACGTCAATACGGCAATAATCTTGGCGTGGCTTTGGAGAATAACAATTATCTGTTCCATACCTATGCCTACAGTAGGGAAAATCTCCATTGCATGCCTTCCACATTGTTGCAGGTAGTGGTTGATGCCACATCGCTCCAAACCACATTCGACTTCCAAGCGTTTTTTGCGGGTCTGTCAAATTCCATCTATCCCGTGTTTTTGCTCGACCTTTTCTTGCGTTCCAAACAGAGCAAAACGGTGCTTAATGTTGACAAATGGAAGAACATCTTTCCAGGCGAGAAGGCAATAAAAGCAAGTTTCAGAAATGGTACACCTAATACTTTGATAGCAGAAGTGGCGAAGAAAACAAAGACGTTCGAAAAACAGCTGCAACGGGCACCAGAATATAATGTGGGCGAATTGTCTGCATTTGAGCAACAAATGCTGACCGCCAACGGGTATGTAAACAAAGACAATTGTTGTCTTTTCATCTATGGACATGAGTTCTTTGATTTTGTGTCTATATTGGTTTCCGTGATTTGTGACTTGGAGGTAGATGCTGAACAAAATCGTATTAATGCTTCACAATTGATGGCTCCTGATGTGAAGGCTGAAAGGCTTGGTCATATTCGCAATATACAACGTGACCCTAAAGTGGTATTGGGCATGAATAGTGGATTTATCCTTCAAGGGGGTCAACTGTATCAGAATATCAATGCTGATTTGAGAGTGTTAGTATAGATTAGGAAATAATACATAGATGAAAAAACTCATGTTTCTCGGTGGCATACACTATTTCTATCCGCTCATTAGTACCTTCTGTACTTATCGTGGTTTGCCGAGTGCAGCAACAGAGAACTTGCCCGTTGCAACTAGGATTGCCAACGAGGTAATTTGCTTGCCGATGCATCATAAATTAAGTGACAAAGATATTCAGTTAGTGATTGACCAAATAATAAAACAATGAATTCATTCTACTCGGAAGAAGAACTATTAACATTAGGCTTTAAATCAATAGGAAAGGATGTGAAGCTAAGTAGAAAGGCCAGCGTCTATTCACCAGAAAAAATCTCAATTGGAAACCATGTTCGAATAGATGACTTTTGTATTCTTTCTGGTCATATAGAGATGGGCAATTACATCCATATCGCTGCTTCATGTCTATTATTTGGAGGCGATGACGGAATTGTTTTTGAGAATTATACGGGGTTGTCTTCTAGGAGTGTTATCTATGCGGAGAGTGATGACTATTCAGGTTCCTATTTCACCAATCCAACATTGCCTGATGAATTAAGAAATATAGTAGGAGGAGGTGTTGTTGTGAAAAAGCATGCTATCATAGGTTCTGGGTGTACCATTCTTCCTAATGTGGTTATAGGTGAAGGAGTAGCTGTCGGAAGTATGTCATTAGTAACTTCTTCTCTTGAAAAATGGGGCATTTATGTTGGAATACCTTGCAAAAAAATTAAAGAGAGGAGCAAAAAAATCCTTGAATTAGAAATGAAGTTTATGCAGAAACAGTAAGGTTGTCCCTGGTTAAATAGTTAATAATAATCGCTCTAATAAATATACGGCTTTTTTTGTCAAAATCCTCATTGTTATATCTCTTCGAAATAGTGTATAGTAAGGATTTCGTAGATTTTTCATACTGCGTTCCCTTTGGTTGCATAGTATGGGGTTGCTGAGATTCAACTTCTTCAAGACTATCAAATAATTAGTCCTATATTAAACTAGAGTCGTAAATACATATCAGGTATGTACAATGGTTATGCTCCAATAATTATACCCACGCTAAATAGATATGAACATCTAAAGCGTTGTGTGGAATCGCTATCTGCAAATACTGGTGCAGACAAAACAGAACTAATTATCGGATTGGATTACCCTCCTTCTGAAAAGTACATAGACGGCTATAATAAAGTTAAAGAGTATGTTACATCGATTAAAGGGTTTAAAAAGGTGACGGTTTTGACTACAGAAGTGAATCTGAATGCTTATGGTAATTTTAATCGTCTAATTGACTATGTTAAAAATGAAGGGTATGAGACCTATGTTTTTACCGAAGATGATAATGAATTTTCACCCTCATTTTTGTCATATTGTAATTGGGCATTAGATTACTTTAAAAACGACAAAAGCATATTGTTTATTTGTGGATACAATCTTGTAAATACGCCCCATATAGTTAATAATCTATATAAATACAATCATGCTTTTTGTGCTTGGGGGGTTGCCACGTGGATGGATAGAAGACGACGAGAACAAGAAGTTTCAGACTTTGGCAAAATGAAAGAATACGTTGACGCGATGTCAATATGGGATATGTTTAATGCGAAGAAAAAGTCAAAAGTGTCATTAGCGTCTTCGTTGCTTTATATGATAAAGAATCACTATGTGTTAATGGATACGGCTATTCAAGCTATTCCAGATAAATACAGGTGGTGTGTTTTCCCAAAGCTATCCATGGTACGCAACTATGGACATGATGGTAGTGGTGTTCATAGCGGTTCTCTAGAATCATATCAAAGACAAATTAATTTGCCCATTGACGAGTCAACTGTTTTTGAACCTCATATTGAAGGAGACTTGTTTACACCAGAAATCGCTGAGGCATATAAGGCAAAATATGGCAAAAAATCGTTTGTGTATAGATTGCGTTGTATGGGTAGATTTTTAGTGTATAAACTAACAGGAATCATCATAATTTTGGAACGACCGAAATGGTTGAAAAGAAAAAAGAAATGACCGCAAAAAGCCAAATTGCCAAAGGAGCTATTATCTCCTATATTTCGATTTTCCTCAATATATTGATATCCTTGGTTTACACGCCATGGATGATTCGTAAGATTGGGGTGTCGGACTTTGGATTGTATAGTCTTGTAGGTGCCTTTTTATCATATTTTCTTCTGGATTTCGGATTGACCAATACCATCACCCGTTTCATTTCAAAATATAGGGCTGAAGGACGAGAGGATAAGGTGGCTAATATGCTTGGACTAACCACAAAAATCTATTTTGCTTTCGATGCGGTGATATTTGTGGTATTGTTCGTACTTTATTTTTTCATCTCAAATATTTTTGGTGGATTAACACCCGAAGAAATAGAACGATTAAAGGTGTTGTATTGCATTTCTGGAATATTCAGTATTCTATCTTTTGTGTTTAAGCCGGTAAGTGGTGCCATGATGGCGTATGAATACTTTGTAGAGAACAAGTTGCTTGATTTTGTGGTTCGAGTTGGAACTGTGTTGGTTATAGTTATCATGTTGTTATTAAATGGCAACGTCTTTCATCTTGTCTTTATTACGGGATTTATAGGGTTTGTTGTTGCCCTCGTTAGATATTCCATTTTTATCAGAAAATCTAATTTAAAAATCAATTGGAGATATTTTGAAAAAAAAGAATTAACCGCTTTGTTTTCTTATTCGATATGGGTATTGTTGATACAATTGTCTCAAATGTTTAGATTGAGTTTAATACCAACCATCTTGGGCATTTTCTCAAATACCACAGAAATATCCGTCTTCTCCGTTGGAAGAAATCTGGAAGGATATGTATATACTATTTCTGCTGCTTTAAATGGCTTGTTTTTGCCAATGGTATCTCGAATGGTACAATCCAAGAACAAAAGCGGAATAATGGATTTGATGGTTCGAGTAGGACGAATACAATTGTTTATTGTTTTGCTAATATTCTCGGGATTCTGTGTGTTTGGAGATTCTTTTCTCCTTCTATGGGTTGGTGAAACCTTCCGTGGCTCTTATTATGTGTTTGTTTTCTTGGTTTTTGTAAATATCATTTCGTTGACATTGCATATAGGAATGGACTTGGTGTATGCTGAAAACAAGATCCGTCATACTGCATTACGTGTGTTCTTTAGTTCATTGATAGGTATTGTATTGTCTGTTATTGTAGCTCCAAAATTTGGTGCCATAGGTTGTGCAGCTTGTACAGGCTTTGCTTTGGTCTTGACCCAAATACTCTATATCCTGTTTTTCAACAACAAAATGGGATTGGACATGAAGAGTTTTTTCAAGAACTGCCATTTTAAGATTTTGCCACTTTTGGCAATTTATGCCGTGGCAGCATATTTTATTAGTCGATATTTGCCTATTAATAATTGGTTTGCTTTAATCACGGCTATTTTAGCTTATGCCGTTGGATATGCCTTAATTGCATGGTTTGTGCTGTTTAATCAGAACGAGAAGGATTTGGTGTTAGGTTTTGTCCATAGAAAAACCGTTAAGAATTAACGATATTTTGAATTGTAATAATATGGGAAAAATAAAAATAGCCTTCATTTGTCATGTTTCGAACAATGCCATAAGGAGCAAACTACATCAGCGGATTCCCTGGTATGAAAAAATAAGCAGAAAATTGTTAAAGAAGAATCCACCATTGTTGAATGATTTTGCTCAATGGAACACATTCGCCATAGAAGAACTATCGAAAATCGAGCAGGTTGAATTGTCTGTAATCGCACCAGCTCAATTCATGCCAAAGGAAGAATCATGCTTTAACATAGGTAGTGTACGCTATTTCTTTTTTAAAGATGAAGATGATTATCTTTTCAGGAAAATTAAGAATGCTATATCTCCTAATAGTTATCATTATTATCGTAGAAATCGTAAAATCATTCAGCATTATGTTAAAGAAATTAGCCCTGATATAGTGCACATAGTAGGAGCCGAGAATCCTTATTATAGTTTATCGGCTTTGGATATCAGCAAAGAGATTCCGCTTATTGTTCAACTACAGACATTGATGTCTGATCCTGCTTTCTTGAAGAATGTTAACAACATTTCCAACTCTTCCTATTCTTATAGAGTAGATGTAGAGAAAAAAGTAATAATGCGTGCGGACTATATTGCGACTAAGGTCGAATTGTTCAAAACAATTATTATAAAAGATATTAAACCGGATGCAAAATTTCTGGATATGTCATTGACTCTCTCAGAAAAGGTTAATCACGAAGAAACTAAGAAGGAGTATGACTTTGTTTATTTTGCAAGCAATATTAGTAAAGCATGCGATTTGGCGTTGGAGGCGTTTGGCTTGGCTCATGAAAAACACCCTGATATCCGGTTAGACATTATAGGCAATTGTTCAGAAGAATATAAAGCTTTCTTGGATAAGATTATTGAGAAATACGACATTTCAGACTATGTTTTTTTTGAAGGAAAATTACCTTCCCATGAGGATGTGATGTATCAGATAAGGAAATCTCGCTTTGCATTATTGCCATTAAAAATTGATCTTGTTTCAGGCACTATCCGTGAATCTATGGCAAATGGATTGCCAGTATTAACTACAATTACACAAGGTACACCTACACTTAATAAGGATTACCCTTGCGCCTTACTATCCGAAATTGGTAATCACCAGTCTTTGGCAGATAATATGTGCAGACTTCTTGAAGATGACAGCTTTGCAAAAACACTCAAGGAAAATGGGTACAAAAAAGCGGGTTCAAGAATTAGTAATACAGAAATTGTATCGCAATGGATGAAAGAATATCATAAAATTTTAAATGTAGATATGTAGATATGGATCGAATTGTTTTATTCTTTATAATAACCTTTTTTTTCTTTCTCGTTAAAGGGACAAGGCAAGGAGATAAGAACGGTAGGATTCATTTTATTGTGCTATCATCCGTTGCATTAATCCTGGCATCTGCACTTAGAGGTTTGTCGGTTGGACCTGATACTCATCAATACTTCATAATATTTGAGCAGGTTAAATACTATTCTTTCGATGAATTATGGCAATCTATAATTTCTGATGGTCCAATCACGAAAGACCCGTTTTATTGGATGTTTCAAAAAGTATTCCAAGTTTTTTCTTCCAATTACAACGCTTTTCTTGGATTAGTGGCTATAATGTTTTGCACTTCATTAGGTATTTTCTTATACAAAAATAAACTGTCATTAAATGAATTGTATGTTAGTTACGTTTTCTATTTAGGACTCTTTTATGGTTTTTACTCAATTACAGGAATAAGACAAACTATCGCGGTTTCATTCACTATATATGCCTATTTGTTCCTGCTTAATAAAAAGACCTTTCTCTTTTTAATCTTTATATTTATTGCTTATTTGTTTCATTCTAGTGCTATCATATTTGTCCTTTCGTTCTTCCTTATAAGGGTAAAAAATGTTAAACTACTTTTATTTAGTGTACTGGTATTGCTGCCAATAATATATATCTTTAGATACCAAATCTTTACTCAACTGATTTATATGACCGATATGGAAGATCGTTTTGGTGCCTATATGAAAGAATCGTACAGGGGATCGTTGTCTGTATTAGCCTTATATTTGGCTGTTGTTGTTGGTATTATATTAAAACTTCGTTCCATACCTACTGATTCGGAAATGTTAAATCATATCAAAAATTTTTCGATTTGTATTTTTGGATTGCCTTTGCTTTTCGTTTCTGGTTCTGCAGGACGTATTACTATGTACTTCTCAGTTGCGATGTTTGTTCTTGTACCCTATTTAACTACAAGTATCAGAATTAAAGGAAATTATTTTTTTGTTACTCTATTTATGTTCCTTTTGATTGTTATTGCATATCATGATCAACCGTATGTATTTTATTGGAATGAAATTACTCCCGTTTACTAATTTTATGTTTTCGGTATTGCTGAGTAATTCTAGATAACACACCAGTTGAACCTTGATAGATATTAGTCTAAAAATGGAGAGAAAAACTAAAATGCTTTATTTGGGTGGTTTTGAATTGCCCGACAAAAATGCGGCAGCCCAACGTGTGCTATCAATTGCCAAGGCATTGCGTGAATATAAGTGTGAAGTGCACTTTTGCGGCATTACTCACGAAAACGATTGCCAAGGCTCGGTTTTCGGCTTTGATTATGAGGCTATAAACTATCCTGAAAGCAAAAAGGCTTGGATAAAATACGCCTTGGGAGAAGGCGTGATAAACAAGATAAAGGATTATTCCCCCGATTTCGTGTTTTGTTACAATTACCCAGCAATTGCTCAATTGAAAATTATTAATTACTGTAAGGCACATCATATCAAAACCATAGGTGATATTACCGAATGGTATGATTCCCGTGATTTGCCAAAAAAAGTTGATATCGAATTGCGGATGCGATTGGCCAACAAAAAATTGGATGGCATAATTGCCATTAGTCGATACTTGTCGGATTATTATTCTCAGTGCAAGTCGATCTACATCCCTCCATTGGTCGATTTGGAGGAAAAAAAATGGTCAAAGAATAAGATTGCCCCAAAAGATGATTTAATTCGGCTTGTGTATGTAGGTTCACCTGGAAAAAAAGACCGCATTGATTATGTGGTAAAGGCTTTTCATTCTGTTAAGTCGAAACGATTGTTACTTGATATCATGGGGATAACCGCAGAGCAATATCTAGAAGTTTATGAAGATTCTGACGTGGATGATGATAGAATTCACTTTTTGGGAAGACTTCCCCATGTTGAAGCAATTGAAAAGTTGAAAGCATCGGATTTTCAATTGTTTTTCCGGGATAACACCCGAGTAAACAATGCGGGTTTCCCAACGAAATATGTAGAATCTGTATCTGCTGGGGTGGCGGTAATTACAAATAGAATTAGTAATGTGTGTGATTATTTAAAAGATGGCATTAATGGATTTGTTGTTGATGACATTTCTGACGAATCGTTAGTTGATGTCTTGAACAAAGTTGCCGCATTAAGCAGGGAAGAGATTGACGTGCTGAAAAAAAACAGCGGAGAAATATCATTTGATTACAAATGTTTTAGTAGTCAATTATGGTCATTTTTGCATAGTATTTAACAATTTAATAAAATGAGTTATTCCAATTTAAAATTTCCAAAAGAAACCTTGTTTCTCGTTACAGGTGGTGCCGGCTTCATTGGCTCCAACCTATGCGAGGCAATATTGAAATTAGGTCACAAAGTCCGTTGCTTGGACGACCTCAGCACGGGCAAGCAAGCCAATGTGGACTTGTTCCTTGACAATCCCAATTATGAATTCATTAAAGGTGATATAAAAGACCTTGACACATGTATGCGTGCTTGCGAGGGCGTGGATTATGTGTTGAACGAAGCTGCTTGGGGTAGCGTTCCACGTTCTATCGAAATGCCTTTGTTTTATTGTGCCAACAACATACAAGGCACTTTGAACATGATGGAAGCTGCAAGACAAAACAAAGTGAAAACTTTTGTCTATGCCTCTAGCTCTTCCGTCTATGGCGACGAGGCGCATCTTCCCAAAAAAGAAGGTGTAGAGGGTAATTTGTTATCCCCATACGCGCTTAGCAAACGCGCTGATGAGGAGTGGGCCAAGCAATACACCAAGCATTATGGTTTGAAGACCATAGGTTTGCGTTATTTCAACGTGTTTGGCCGTCGCCAAGACCCAAATGGTGCTTACGCCGCTGTGATTCCCAAGTTCATCAAGATGTTGATTAACGATGAACAGCCCACTATCAACGGTGACGGCAGGCAGAGCCGCGACTTTACTTATATCGAAAACGTGATTGAAGCCAATTTGAAAGCTTGTCTTGCACCCGATGAGGCCAGCGGCGAGGCTTTCAATGTGGCCTACGGTGGTCGTGAATACTTGATTGACATCTATTACGACCTTACCAAGGCATTGGGAAAGAATATTGAGCCTAACTTCGGCCCCGACCGCCCTGGCGACATCAAGCATAGTAATGCCGACATCAGCAAGGCGAAACGTCTGTTGGGCTATGATCCTGAGTATGACTTTGCCCGTGGGCTGAATGAGGCTATTGAATGGTATAAATATAATTTGTAACAATAATGATTTTTTACAATAATATCCTAACCCCCATCCTCCGCTCAATTGAGCAATTTTCCTCTCGCAATGCCTTTTGCATCGATGAGGAACATTACACCTACGCCCAATTTGGTCAGTGCGTGTCAAAAGTCAGAAGTCAACTGATCAAAACCAACTATAGCAACACAAAAGTTGGTTTGGTTATCAACGATGATTTGGAAACATATGCTTCCATCATTGCACTCTGGCTGGAGGGTGACTGCTACGTGCCGTTGCATCCGGGCTGGCCGTTGGAACGCTGCCAGGACATTTGTGAGCAGGTGGAGATTGATTTGATCCTTGATTCTTCTGAGCAGACTCGCTATGAGGGTGTGCAGGTTATCAATACTGCAGCTTTGGAATACGAGCAGGATTGCTTGACACCCCAAGCAGATGTTTTGGACGAAGAACTTGCTTATATTTTGTTCACATCTGGCAGCACAGGCAAACCCAAAGGCGTGATGATGATGCGCAAGAATGTGGCTGCCTTTATGGATTCGTTTTGGCAGACAGGTATCGAAATTACCAAGGAAGACCGTTGCTTGCAGTGCTTCGACCTGACTTTTGATGTTTCGGTGCAGGGCTACTTGGTGCCTCTTACCAAGGGCGCATGTTGTTATACTGTTCCACATGGACAAATTAAGTACATCTATGCTAGCGGCCTTATCGAAGACCACCAGCTGACCTTTGGTGCCATGGCTCCTTCCATGTTGAGGTATCTGAAACCTTATTTCGAGGAGATTGATGCCACCAGCCTCAAGTCGTGTATCCTCACTGCCGAGGCATGCCCGCTGAATCTGATGGAAGATTGGTACAAATGCGCCACTAATGTGGAATTGTACGATTTTTATGGCCCAACTGAATGCACGGTATATTGCACTTATTACAAATTAACTAAAGGTGGCCATAATAAGACACTTAACGGCATAATCTCTATTGGAAAGCCTTTAGCTAATTGTGTGGGGTTGATTCTCGACGAAACTGGCAAAGAATGTGCCGTGGGCAAGAAGGGTGAGCTTTGCATCGCTGGAGACCAGGTTACCAAGGGCTATTGGAAGAATGAGGAGAAAAACGCCAGCTCTTTCTTCTATAAGGAAGTGAACGGCGTGAATATGCGCTTTTATCATACGGGCGACCTCTGCTATAAGGATGAGGATGGCGACATCATGTATTCTGGCCGTTTGGACCATCAGGCCAAGATACAAGGTTTCCGAGTGGAGATGGGCGAGATTGAATACCACGCCCGTGAGTTCCTTGGCGACACAAATGTGGTTTGCATGGCCTTTGAAAACAAGGATGCGCTCACCGAAATTGCCATGTTTATGGAAACCGAGGAGTTCAACCCAGAGGAGATGATTGTCTATATGCGCACCAAAATGCCTTCGTACATGATCCCGACACGCTTGTTCTATGTGCCGGTGTTCCCGCTCAATTCGAGCGACAAGACAGACAAAGTGAAACTTAAATCTATGATTCAATAATACCACAATGATAGACGACAATAAATACATTATCCGAAAGGCGACACTTGACGATGTGGAGTTTATCGCCACGGTCATTATCGAGGCGGAAAAAAGCATGACTAACAATTTCGGGTTGGCAAACTTTTTTGAGCTCTCAGAGGAAAATATAAGGAAATATATTATTCAAATCCTTGAAGAAGAAGTTGACGGTTGCGAATTCTCGCTGAGCAGTTTCTTTGTTGCGGAGTATGATGGTGAACCCGTTTCAGCATTGGGCGGTTGGTTAGAAGGCTACTACGATGAAATGCCTTCAGCATTATTAAAGTCAAACCTTGTGGGATATATTTTCCCGAAGGAAAACGTGTTGAAGACACGCGAGAAAGCCGACATCGTTAAAGCACTTCAGATTGAAAGAGAAATGGGAACCTATCAGCTGGAGTATTCTTATACCCGTGATGACCACCGTGGACATCGCCTGATACAAAGGCTCATGATGGCTCATATGGCCTACGCCAAAGAGCTTGACCCCAACGTAAAAAAGGCACAACTTCATGTATTCGAAAACAATCCGACAATTATCAAAGTTCATGAGCGCAGTGGCTACCATATTGCAAAAAGGTACGTTTCCAACAACCCTTTGGCGTTGGAATACTATCCTTACAATGTTGAACTGCTAATGGAGAAGGATCTGTAATCATGAGAATTGACGAATTGTACGTGGGGCAGTCCAGCTCTTTGAGCAAAAGGTTTACGCTCGAAGACGTAAAGGCGTTTGCAGGATTAAGTCAGGACAACAACCCTGTTCATTTGGATAAGGAATATGCTGAGGATAGTGTTTTCCATCAAAGAATAGTGCATGGTTTCTTGACAGGCTCACTTTTCTCGGCTATCATTGGCACCCAACTGCCAGGAAACGGGAGCATCTATTTAGGGCAGACTCTGAACTTCAAGAAACCAGTTTATCACAACCAATTGATAACAGCCACCGTAACAGTCATTGACATCAGAAAAGACAAACCCATCGTCAAACTGTCAACCGTTTGCAAAAACGAGCAAGAAGAGGTGGTTATAGATGGAGAAGCAATTGTAAAATTAATCTAATACTTATTAAAAATGGAAAGAACAGCAATTATCGAAAAACTGACTGCAATTTTTCACGAAGTTTTTAACGACAACACCATCGTCCTCAGCGACGAAATGACCGCAAAAGATGTGGAGAACTGGGACTCCCTCACCCACATGCTGATGATTACCAAGGTTGAGGAAACCTTCGGCATCAAGTTCAAACTGAAAGAGTTGAACAAGCTGAAAATGGTTGGCGACCTTATCAACACCATAGAAACCAAACTGCAATAAGCGATAACCGATGACATTCACTTCCTTTGAGTTCCTGCTCTTTTTCCCTGCTGTGGTCTTGGTTTACAACCTCTGCCCGCAACGGTTCAGGGTATGGTTCTTGTTGGCTGCGAGCTATGCTTTCTATGCCTTCATGCAACCTGTTTATCTGCTGCTGTTGGCAGCGGTCACCGGCATCACATACGGCTTTACCCGATGGATGGGGGCGACCGACGATGACGACAAGAAACGCAAGATTATGGTGTGGGGCATCATTTTGGTGTTGCTTCCGCTGTTTTTCTTCAAGTATTTCAACTTCGTCAACGAGTCTATCTTCTCGTTGCTGGCGCTTTGCGGCATTGAGAGTACTGTGCCAGCCATCAAGTGGATGCTGCCCGTGGGCATTTCGTTTTACACCTTCATGGCCATCGGCTACATGATTGATGTGAATAACGAGGAAGTGGATGTCGAAAAGAACATTGGGGCGGTAGGGCTGTTCCTGTCGTTCTTTCCTTACATCTTGTCGGGTCCTATTGAGAGGGCAGGGAATATGTTCCCCCAGCTGAAGAAAATGCCCACCAGCCAACCGGCAGATTTGACTGCTGGCTTGAAGCTAATGCTTTGGGGCTATTTCATGAAGCTCTGTGTGGCCGACAGGTTGGGTATTTATGTTGATGCGGTCTTCAACAACTTCGCGCATCACAATGGAACCACATTGACTTTGGCCACTTTGCTTTATCCCATTCAGGTGTATGGCGACTTGGGTGGCTATTCGTTGATAGCTATCGGTGCTGCCCACTGCATGGGCATGAAAATCATCCCCAACTTCAATCGCCCATTCTTTGCCACCTCCATGTCGGAGCTTTGGCGGCGTTGGCACATGTCGTTGATCAACTGGTTGACCGACTACATTTATACCCCGTTGTCATTTGCTTTACGCAGTTGGAAGGTTTGGGGCATTGTGTGTGCCTTGATGCTCACCTTCCTTATCAGCGGTATTTGGCATGGCGCAGCCCTCACATTCATCGTGTGGGGCTTTGTGCAGGGCTTCTATCTCAGTATTGAAGCCTTGCTGCAAAAGAGAAGAAGCACATTTGAAAGCAAGCATAAATTGACCAAACGGTGGTGGTACATCCTGATTTGCTGTGTGGTGGTGTATCTGCTGTTTGCCTTCTCGCAGATTTTCGGCAGGTGTGCCACGGTGTCGGATGCTTTTGAGGTGATAGGGAAGATTTTTGGGGAGAGAGGAAGTTTGTTTGTGGATATAAGCACATTAATATATGCATTGTCTTTTACATTTGTCTTGATAGTTAAAGATTTCTGTGACGAATTTTTTGCAAAAAAAATAACTGTTTTTGAAAACAAGCATATAGTGATTAGATTTCTAGGATATTTAATAACGATTCTTTTAGTACTTTACGCAGGTGTTCTTGATGGAGGGTCGTTTATTTATTTCCAATTTTAAATTATAATTTGTTTTGTTTTATGAAAAATTGGAGTATTCTTATCTGTAAATCCATTGTTCTCATATTTTTGCTGGCTTTGGCTGATTTTGGAATTGGCAAGTTATTTGTTCAAGCCAAGGATTATGCATTGGCAAGTCATCCTGAAGATATGTGGTTGAAGTCATCATACGCAGTGGAGAAAGTACATAGTGATATAATAATAATCGGTTCTTCTACTGCCGTACATCATTATATTCCAACACTCATAAAAGAAAAGACAAATCTGTCGACGTATAATTGTGGTCAGGATGGATGTTTCTTTTTGTATAATGCATGCACAATTAATACTATTCTTGAAAGGTATCGTCCAAAGGTGATTATATGGGATGTTAATCCTCATAGTTTGTTAAACACAGATAACGGAGATGAGTATCAAAACATGAGGTATCTCTCATATTATTATGACAATGACAAAATCGTAAGGGAATACATAAACAACCGTGAGGCAAATATGTCAAAATATTATTTGTTAAATGGTTATAAGTATAACTCTCATTTTGTGTACACATTTTATCCGACGATTCATTTCTCCTCAACGCAGCAAGGTTACATTCCATTGTTGACAACAGAAACACCGATGATTCAAAAGAAACGAGTCGAGTGGACGGGAGATTGGGTGGAGTCTGAATTGTTGGAAATGTATAAAACAATCGATAATTGCAAAAGTAAGGGTGTGGAATTGATTATTGTCACATCTCCTTACTATGCTGATTATGATTATTCTGCGAAAAAAATATGTAATGACTTTGCTGAAATGCTTAAGAAATACAATACAACATATATTAATCTATTATATGCTGAACCATTTAATTCAGATATGGTTTTGTATAGAGATGCTGCACATTTAAATACTATAGGTGCAGAGATAATGACAGATACAGTTGCAAATGCTGTTTATAATATTTTAAATGGTAATCATTAAATAATAACATATTAAATTTCATCGATATGAAAGACACTAAAATTTGTGTAATCGGTCTCGGCTACGTTGGCCTGCCTTTAGCACGCCTTTTCTCGACCAAATATCCCACTGTAGGTTTCGACATGAACCAAAAGCGTTGCGACGCCCTTATGGCTGGCCACGATGCCACCCTTGAGGTAAGCGATGAGCTACTGCAAGACGCCATCAACAAACACGGATTTATCTGTACCAGCGACATTGAGAAAATCCGCGATTGCAATTTCTATATTGTTGCTGTTCCCACTCCTGTGGACAGTGACAACAATCCCGATCTGACACCTCTCGTGGGTGCCAGCACCAACGTGGGCAAGGTTATCGGCAAAGGCGACGTGGTGGTCTATGAATCCACCGTCTATCCAGGTGTGACAGAAGATGAATGCATTCCCGTAGTAGAAAAAGTCTCTGGCATGAAGATGAATGTGGATTTCTATGCCGGTTACAGCCCCGAGCGCATCAATCCTGGCGACAAACAACACACCGTGGAGCATATCAAGAAAGTGACTTCTGGTTCTACTCCTGAGATTGGCAAATATGTCAACGAGGTGTATGCCAGCGTCATTACGGCCGGAACACACCTTGCCCCGACCATGAAGGTGGCCGAAGCTGCCAAGGTGATTGAAAACTCACAGCGCGACATCAACATCGCTTTCGTGAATGAGTTGAGCAAGATCTTCAACAAGATGGGTATCGATACTTTGGACGTGTTGGAAGCCGCTGGCACCAAGTGGAATTTCCTGCCCTTCCGTCCAGGACTTGTAGGTGGCCACTGCATCGGCGTTGACCCGTACTATCTGGCCCAATGTGCCAAACGTTACGGCTACAACCCTGAGATCATACTGGCTGGTCGTAGAATGAACGATGGCATGGGCGAGTATGTGGCCATGGAAACAATCAAGTTGATGCTGAAGAAGGGCATCCAAGTCTTGAGCAGCGACATCCTTATCCTCGGCTTCACTTTCAAAGAGAACTGCCCCGATGTGCGCAACACTAAGGTCATCGACATCTACAAGGCTTTGAAGGAGTACAACCTCAACATCACCGTCTACGATCCTTGGGCCAATCCTGCCATTGTTGAACATGAATATGGAATCAAGGTTGTGAACGAGTTGCCGAAACAGAAGTTCGATGCCTGCATTGCCGCTGTAGCGCATAAGAAATTTGAAGGATTGGGTATCCTCGGCCTGTTGAAAGAGAAGCATGTGGTGTTTGATGTGAAGTGTACTCTTGATAGAAGTATTGTTGATGGTAGATTGTAAGAACGTTTATTTTGGCCTACATAAATGAAAGGCAATATTCTTGTACTTACTAATAATATAGGGGGCTTGCATAGCTTTCGCAAGGAAGTTATGAAAGCTATTGTGGATGCAGGATGCGATGTGTATATCTCGGAGCCAGACGATGACGAACGTGTGAAATACTTCGAGGAGATAGGGTGCCATATTATCAGAACGGAATTCAATCGCAGAGGAATGAATCCTATTGCTGACTTTGGGCTGATGTTGAGGTATCGAAAATTGATTAAGCAACTTAAACCCAAAGCCGTTTTGAGTTATACTATCAAGCCTAATATGTATGGAGGCATGGCATGCCGTTTGTGTGGAGTTCCTCAGTTAGCAAATGTAACCGGGCTTGGTGATGCAATAGAGAATGGAGGTTGGCTTCAGAAACTGACCGTGAATCTTTACAAGATTGGAATTGGCAAAGCAAAAAAGGTTTTTTTCCAGAATCAAAATAATCGAGAAACTTGTATTCGGTTAGGTATTGCCAATGAGAGTTCTGTGCTGTTGCCTGGTTCGGGAGTGAATATTGAGCATCATACTTATCAAAACTATCCTGTAGATGATGGATTGATTCGTTTCCTTTTCATTGGAAGGCTTTTGAAAGATAAAGGTATAGAAGAATATTTCGAAACCGCAAGAAGTATCAAAGCAAAGTACCCAAATACGGAATTCCAGGTTTTAGGCAACGTTGAAGGTAGTTATAAAGATGTGTTAAACCATTTAGTAAAGGATGGTATAATCAGCTATTTGGGAGCAACTACTGATGTTAGGCCTTATGTTGGGTCTGTACAATGTACCATAATGCCTTCGTATCATGAAGGGATGTCGAATGTAAATCTTGAAAGTGCAGCAAATGGCAGACCTGTGATCACTACAAATGTTCCAGGCTGTAAAGAAACTGTTGATGATGGAAAAACTGGCTTTTTGGTGGAAGCCAAAAGTGCAAAGAGTCTAATAGATGCGGTTGAGCGTTTTATCACATTGCCATACAGTCAGAAAGTTTTGATGGGGCAGGAAGGAAGAAAGAAAGTGGAGCGTGAATTTAAACGGCAGATAGTAGTTGATGCATATTTAGAAGAACTTAAAGCAATAATTAATGTATAAACACTTCTTCAAACGCTTACTTGACATCCTCATTTCCGGCATAGCGCTCTTGCTAATAGGATGGTTCTTGATATTGGTTGCCATCTTCCTCCATTTTGCTAACAAAGGCGCAGGAGCATTCTTCCTGCAAGAGCGCCCGGGTAAGGATGAGAAGATTTTTAAGGTCATCAAGTTCAAGACGATGACTGATGAACGAGATGCCAATGGAAATCTTTTACCTGATGAAAAACGCTTGACTAAGGTCGGAAGATTTGTGCGTAGCACGTCTGTAGATGAACTGCCACAGTTGATCAACGTATTTAAAGGCGACATGTCGTTGATAGGGCCAAGACCTTTGCTGGTGCAGTATTTGCCTTTGTATAACGCTGAACAAAAACGCCGACACGAAGTGCGCCCTGGTATTAGTGGCTGGGCGCAATGCCATGGGCGCAATGCCATTAGTTGGAAAGAGAAATTTGAACTTGATGTGTGGTATGTGGATCATTGCACTTTGTGGACGGATATTAAAGTGATATTTATAACCATCAAGAATGTGCTGATGCGGAAAGATATTAATTCTGCCACGGCGGCAACGATGGAGTTTTTTACCGGAAATAATTAGTCATTATGTATTTATACGGAGCCAGCGGTCACGGCAAAGTCATCAAAGAGATTTTGGAGGCGCAAGGCATAAACATCGATGCCTTTGTAGATGACAATCTGGGAATATCACAGTTTTGCGGTATTCCTGTTTTACATTATTGCGAAGGATTGACGCCAATGATTGTCAGCATTGGAATCAATCAGACAAGGAAAAAGATTGTTGAAAAACTGTCATGCCAATTCGAGACAGCCATACATCCTACTGCAATAGTTTCTCCTTCGGCCGTAATAGGAGAAGGTACTGTGGTGATGCCTGGCGCAATCATCAATGCCGATGCTGTCATTGGAAAGCATTGCATTGTCAACACAGCTGCTTCCATCGACCATGAATGTGTCATCGACGATTATTGCCATATTGCACCACATGTTACTTTATGCGGACAAGTTCATGTGGGAGAAGGCACTTTGATAGGAGCAGGAGCCTCCGTTATCCCTTGTGTGAGCATCGGAAAATGGTGTACAATAGGTGCAGGATCTGCCGTTGTGGAAAATGTATTGGATAATGCTACAGTTGTTGGTGTTCCAGCTAAGTTACTGAAAATAAGGGATTTGTCTACTTTGACGGGGGGGGGTAATCTCTTAATAATCAATCTATTACAAAAGCCGCAGGCAGAAAGGAGTTGTCATGCGGCTTAATGACATTGCAATATTTGGTGTTGGTGGCTTTGGACGAGAGGTACTTACGCTGATAAAACACATCAACCAAAGCAACCCAACCTATAGAATGGTTGGTTTTTTTGATGATGGTCACGAGAAAGGTGAAATGATTAATGGATTTCCCGTCCTTGGCAAAACAGAAGAGCTTAATGTTTGGTCAACAGACATTTGTATTGCCATCTCCATTGGAAAACCTGAAACAAAGAAAAAGGTCGTTGAGAAAATCACAAATCCAAAGGTGAGTTTCCCCACTTTGATTCATCCAAATGTTGTTATCGGAGATCCTGATTATGTAAAGATAGGAGAAGGTTGCATCATCTGTGCTGGCAATATGATTACCACCAATATAGAGATTGGCGATTTTGTCATTCTCAATCTTGGATGCACTGTCGGGCACGACGTTGTAATCAAAAACTATGCGGCCTTTATGCCATCCTGCAATATCTCAGGCGAGGTTTTGATAGAAGAAGGTGTTTATTGTGGCACAGGGGTGAAGATTATCAACCAGACTTCCATTGGAGAATATGCCACTATCGGTGCTGGTGCCGTGGTTACGAAGTCTATTCCAAGGCATTGCACTGCAGTTGGTGTACCAGCTAAAGTAATCAAAAAAGAATAAGAATATATTTATGAATAGAAAACGCATCTACCTCTGCTTAGCCCACATGAGCGAAGCAGGACTTGAACAAAAGTATATCCAAGAGGCTTTCGACACCAACTGGGTGGTGCCGCTTGGTCCGAATGTGAATGGGTTTGAGAAAGACCTCGAAGACTTTTGCGGAGAGAACAAAAGGGTCGTGGCTTTGTCGGCGGGAACGGCGGCGGTTCATCTCGCCCTAATTGCCTGCGGTGTGCAGCCTGGCGATGAGGTCATTGTGCAGAGTTTCACGTTCTGCGCTTCGTCGCACCCGATAACCTATTTGGGCGCGACCCCCATTTTCGTTGATTCCGAAAAGGACTCTTGGAACATCGACCCGGAACTGATGGAAGAGGCCATCAAAGACCGCATTGCCAAGACGGGCAAGAAACCTAAAGCCATCGTGCCTGTGGCACTTTATGGTATGCCTTACGACATCGAGCGTATCATGAAAATTGCCAATCGCTACGACATCCCTGTCATTGAGGATGCGGCCGAGGGGTTCGGCAGCCGCTGGAAGGGGCAGGTGCTGGGCACTTTCGGCCAGTACGGTGTGCTGTCGTTCAACGGCAACAAGATGATCACCACCTCGGGCGGCGGCGCGTTGATTACACCCAACGAGGACGCTTGGCGCGAGATTATGATGTACGCCACGCAATACCGCGAGAGTTATCCCTACTACCAGCACGAGAAAATCGGATTCAACTACCGAATGTCGAACATCTGTGCGGGCATCGGGCGCGGCCAGATGACCGTGGCCAACGACCACATCAACCACCACAAGCACGTTTTTGAACTCTATAAGGAATTGCTGAAAGACGTAAAAGGCATTGAGGTTCACGGCAACCCCGATGAGCGTTACGACAGCAACTTCTGGCTGAACACCATCACCATCGACCCAGAAATTCGTATCAATGGACAGGAGAACGCCTATAAAACCGTGGTTCAAGGTGCCGTTGGAGGTGCAGCAGGCGTGATTCATGTGGCGGAATCGGCCACCACGGATTGCCAACCCAACGACAATGTGGAGGCCATGCGCGTTTATCTCGACGAGCGCGGCATCGAGGCGCGTCCATTGTGGAAGCCCATGCACAAGCAGCCTGTCTATAAAGACGCTCCGGCATACGTTAATGGCGTTTCAGAGGCTTTGTTCAAAGTGGGTATGTGCCTGCCGAGCGGACCATATGTCTCGGATGAGGATGTGAGATATATTGTGGGCTGCATTAAAGAGGCAATCGAGTAGAAACAAATTGTTTTTCAGGTATTTAATAATCAAAAAACGGATTCGATTTAAATCGGGTCCGTTTTTTGTTTTTTGTCCCACCATCATTGTTTGCATCCGTTAATAAACCACAAAATCAACAACATTTTGAAAAAAACGCTTGCGAATTGGGATTTTTGTTGTATCTTTGAACCGCAAATGTAGTGATTCAATCAAAATAACTTATTGATTTAAAGCAGTTTATATTATGTATATCAACCAAAAAAACAAACAAGACACAAATGGCTTTGCCTCGACTGCAAAAGCCATTCCTACCACCAAAAATCTCACCCTGAAATGGAACGGACTATTCGTTTTCGCACTATTGCTTCTGTTGTCGTCATGCGATGTATCCAAACGAATTACCTATTTCCAAGACATTCAAGGAAAGCAAACCACAACAAGTTCCGATGAGCACCCCACCCCTGAAATCCGCTTGCGCCCTGAGGATAAGATTTCCATTATCGTCAACAGCAAGGTTCCTGAACTGACAGCACTTTTCAATTTGCCATATACTTCTCGTGTTTTAGGTTCGACTTCTGAAAATGTAAGTGGCTCTAATTATGGAACTTCTGGCTACACCATCAAAACAGACGGCACCATCGACTTTCCTGTGTTGGGTTTGGTGCAAGCCGCTGGAAAGACCCGCGACGAATTAGCCGCATACATCAAGTCGGAACTGATGGATCGCAATCTGGTCAACGACCCTGTAGTAACCGTGGAATTTATCAACTTGCAGTTTTCTGTAATGGGCGAGGTAAGAGCCCCTGGTTCATACAAGATTACCCGCGACCATATCACGCTTTTGGATGCCCTATCGATGGCGGGCGATTTGAATATCGATGGTAAGCGCGACAATGTGCTGGTGCTTCGTCCCGATGCTTCTGGTAACATGATTGCCTACAACGTTGACATGCGCTCGTTTGAAACCGTGCATAATTCCCCGGCATATTACATCCACCAAAACGATTACATCTACGTTGAGCCTAACAAGAAACGCGCCAACCAATCAACCGTCAATGCCAACACGGTAGAATCTGTTAGTTTCTGGATTTCTGTCGCTTCTTTCCTCGCATCCATGGCTACGACAGTTTCTATACTTATGATAAGATGGGGAAATTAACAAATAATCAATCACGTCAATAATTCAAAAATCATGGAAGAAAACAATGCAATTTCGGTGAAACAAGCCGAAACACAGAATGAACAAACCATCGATTTGAAAGCCATATTTTACCTTTGCCTATCAAGGTGGTATTGGTTCGTCATCTCCGTCGTGCTGGCACTTGCCATTGCAACCTATTATCTTCATAAGACCACGCCTGTCTACACCCGCTCAGCCAAAGTGCTGGTGAAATCAGACGAGAGGGGCATGTCGTCCTATTATGAAGTGAGCGACTTCTCCGACATGGGACTGTTCTCCCAACGAGTAAAAATCAATAACGAAATGCTCGGTATCAGGACACTCGACAACCTCAAGGAAACTGTGCAACGACTGAACCTGAACATGAACTATACCATTGATGGCCGTTTACATCCCATCCTACTATATGGCAGAACCCTTCCCTTGACTGTCGACATGATAGGTATTCCCGAAAACGCCTATGCTGCTCTCGATATTCGCATTGAAGAGAAAAAAATTACCCTCTCTGACTTTGTCATCGGCAACGAGAAAGCCTCAGGAAAAATGACGACCAAATTGGGTGACACTATTAGCACGCCCATTGGCTTCGTTTGTGTGAAAGCAACCGATTATTACCAGAAAGGCGCAGACTATGACATCATCCATGTACAACATTTCGGTCTCGAAAGCACTGCACGCGGTTTCGGTGCCAGACTGAGTGTTGGCTTGGCCGACAAAAACGCCGACATCATGTCCCTCGTTGTTCAGGACATCTCCCAAAAGAGAGCCGACGACTTCATCAATATGCTGATTACCGTCTACAACGACAACTGGCTGAAGGACAAGAACCAAATCATGGTGAGTACTTCCATGTTTATCGATGAGCGCTTGAACCTGATAGAACAGGAATTGGGCGATGTGGATAGCGACATTTCTGACTACAAGAGCGAGAACCTGCTTCCCGATGTCAGAGCGGTGTCGAACATCTACCTAACGCAAAACACTGCTACTACCGAGCGTATACTGGAAATCAACAACCAGATTTCCATCACCAATTACATTAAGAATATGCTGATTGGCGAGTTGGCGAAAAACCAATTGTTGCCTGCCAATACAGGTATCAGCAATAGCATCGAAAACCAAATTAGTTTCTACAACTCAATGATGCTTCGCCGCAACAACCTCGTGGCTAACAGTAGCGAAGAGAATCCTTTGGTGGCCGACTTGGACAAAAACCTCGCCGACTTGCGCCAAGCCCTCATCGCAAGCGTTGAGAACCAATTGGTGTCACTCAACGAACAATTGACAAGCCTGCGTGGCACCAAGTATAAAATCAACAAGAACATTGCAGCCAGCCCGGGTCAAGCCAAGTATTTGCTTACGGTGGAACGCCAACAGAAAGTGAAGGAGTCATTGTACCTCTTCCTCCTCCAAAAACGTGAGGAAAACCAATTGTCGCAGGCCTTCACAGCATACAACACTAGGGTCATTGAGCAACCCAACGGTTCCAATATGCCCACCAAGCCGAGAAAGTCTATGGTCAGGCTGATTGCCCTTATCCTCGGTTTAGCCATCCCGGGGGTCATCCTATTCCTGCAAGAACAATTGAACACAACCATCCGAGGTCGCAAGGATTTGGAAAAACTGACCGTACCCTTAGTGGGCGAGATACCGCTTGCCTATAGTCAGGCCGACCAAAAGAAAAAGAAGAAGGAAACCAAGAAGAAAATCAAGGAGCAGAAAGACCAAGAGAAGAAGGAAGGTTTTGCAGGCGGTGTTGTGGTGAAGGAAGGCAGCCGCAATGTCATCAACGAGGCATTCCGCGTGTTCCGCACTAATTTGGAGTTTATGAGCAAGGACAAAGAGTCCAACATCTTCATGTTCACCTCGTTCAACCCTGGCTCGGGCAAATCCTTCATTGCCATCAACTCGGCCATCGCTTTGGCCATCAAGGAAAAGAAGGTGATGGTCGTCGACGGCGACATACGCCATGCCTCCTTGTCGGCTTATATCTTCTCACCGAAGAAAGGTATTGCCGACTACCTTGCCCGTCAGGAAGAGGACATTGAGAGCCTTATCATCCATAGTCACGAGTATCCCACATTGAGTTATCTGCCCGTGGGTACAATCCCGCCCAACCCGACAGAGTTGCTCGAAGACAACCGCTTTGGCGAACTGATTGAGCGTTTCGGCAAGGAATACGACTACGTGCTCATCGACTGCCCGCCCATTGACATTGTGGCCGACCCGCAGATTATCAACAAGTTTGTTGACCGTACCATCTTTGTGGTTCGCGCTGGTTTGATGGAGCGCAGTTTGGTTCCTGAACTTGAGAACATCTATACACAGCATAGATTCAAGAATATGTGTATGGTGCTCAATGGCAGCACAGGCAACGACGGACGCTACGGTTATCGCTATGGTTATCGCTATGGTTATCGCTATGGTTATCGCTATGGTTACAGATACGGCTACCGCTACGGCGGCAAGTATGGCTACCATAACGGCTATTATGGCAACAACAAAGGTGCCGGATACTATCACGAAGATGATGAAGAATAATTAGTAAATGGCACTTATGTTATTTCCTAAGATTTCTTCCCTGCTGACCAACTTCACCGACCATCATTCACACATATTGCCAGGTGTGGATGATGGTGTGAAGAAGATGGAAACATCCTTGAAGGTCTTGGAGCGTTACGAGCAATTAGGAGTTGCCGAAGTGTGGTGTACACCTCATGTGATGGAAGATATTCCCAATACGACGGCAGGACTGCAAGCGCGTTTTTCCGAACTTTGCGAAGCCTACAAAGGCCCTATCAAGTTGCATCTTGCGGCAGAATATATGATGGACGCGCTCTTTGAGGAGCGACTCGAACAAGGTGATTTGTTGAAATTGGGCGATGAAGGTAACCAAGTCTTGGTGGAAACTTCTTACTTCACTCCTCCGATGGATATGGATGCGATTTTGCGTCGTATCAAGCAGAAAGGAATTTATCCTATGCTGGCTCATCCCGAGCGTTATGTCTACATGAATAAGGAACGCTATAAAGAATTGAAAAACAATGGAATACGATTCCAATTGAACCTCTCTTCTGTAGCTGGGGCATACGGCTCTGAAGCCAAAGACAAAGCCCGTTGGATTTTGAAACAGAATTTCTATAATATTGCCGGTTCCGATCTACATTCCTCGCGTAACATTGACTATTGGTCGACACGCGCCCCCCGAGCCTTGAAGCAATTGTTTCAGTCTTGGGAAAAATAATTTTTGTCAATAACAAGAATATCAATTAAATAAACAACAAATGGAAGAAAAAAAGAGACTCTTTGAGGAATTTCCTCCAGTGAGCACCCAGGAATGGGAAGCCGTCATTGAGAAGGACCTCAAAGGGGCAGACTACAACAAAAAACTGGTTTGGCGCACAGCCGAAGGCTTCAATGTGAGACCTTACTACCGTGCCGAAAACCTCGCCGACATTCCGTGGACAGGTCAGCAACCCAACGAGTTCCCATACGTCCGTGGCAACAAGCCCGAAGGCAACGAATGGCTCGTCCGTCAGGACATCACCGTGAAGGACGTGCATGAGGCCAACAAGATTGCGCTAAATGCCATCAGCCGTGGCGCGAACAGCATTGGCTTCAAGTTGGAGTACGACAAGGTTTACGACACCATCGCCATCTCGACGCTGCTCAACGGCATCGACCAGAAGTCGGTGGAAATCAACTTCTACAACAACAAGTACCATTTGCCGTTGCTTGAGATG
>JAEEGL015320355.1_pt1 | contig 27393 bp, 25 predicted proteins | sample 9134231 | NCBI WGS metagenome assembly JAEEGL01 (sample SAMN16246548, study PRJNA631951) | gut metagenome | biome: gut microbiome; feature: rumen; material: fiber-attached | host: Bos | place: Iran: Karaj | collected 2018-10
GACTTTTTTCAAAACTGTCCACACTTCTGTCCATATAAGGCCGCGGTGGACAATTTTGTGGACAATTATAAAAACTGTCCACGTTTCTGTCCAACGAGTCGAACGCGTTGTCGTTCCACCGTTTGTGCACTTTTTCGTACCATATATGCTTGTTTTAGTGTACAAAATCGGTACGTTCTTATTATATGGTGCCGCACAAGGCTCCTCATTCAGTTTGTGAGCAAATCAAATGGCCTTGAAGGTCATTTCTATCCTGAAGATTCCGTCCTTGACGATGGCCTTGATGTCACCACCCATAGAATCTACGAGTTTCTTAACAACGGACAGTCCAACACCGCTTGATCCCGTGTGTCTTGATGCATCGCCCTTATAATATCTGTCGAACACTCTTGCCGCATCAGGGATTTCATCCGGCTTCATGACATTCTCTATCGATATCCTGATGTTCTTATTGTCGTTAATCGGCTTCACCGAGAGTTTAACATCCCCATCACCATGAACCAGACTGTTTCTTATCAGGTTCTGCATGATTCTCTTCAAAGACTGCTCGTTTCCTATGATCTTCAGATCCTCATCAACATCCACATCGACTTCCTGTCCCTTCTCCTGGAAATCGTCAAAGTACTCGAACATGGTCTCGAGTACGGTCTTTGAGCAATCGATTCCGTCAAGGTCGATCTTGTAATTAACATTAGATACCTTGGTATAAAGGAACATCGTCTCAAGGATCTCGGACATGGACTCTATCCTTCCTCTGATTATCGAAGAGTACTTGCTTCTCTCCTCTGGATCATCCGTCTGTTCAAGCAGTTCAAAATAACCCTTAAGCGAAGTAAGAGGCGTCCTTATGTCGTGACTCATATTTGTGAGAGTATCTTTTATCTCCTTATCTTCCTGTAAGATCTTGCTGTGTCTCTCGTCATATGAATCAAGGATCTCATTAATATCCTTGGCAAGTCTTCTGAAGCCTCTCGACTGGCCATAGAAAGTAATCCTCTTATTCGTATCGTTCCTCGAGATGAAATGGACCTGGCTTCTTATGCTCTTCATCTGCGACAAAAGAGAGAACAGGAACATGGACAACGTTAAAGCTACCGCAACCAATACTGCGATTAAAATCATCAGGGTCTGTTCATTCATATGCGGTCAGCCTTTCTGTTTTTTGCTACGATAGCGATCGTAAGAAGAATTACCGGTAATGCAAATACTATACCAATAGACGTATTAATTAAACTGTCAGGAATCTGATCTGCCACGGAATCATTGTACCCTCTGGCAAAACCCATTACCGCGATAAAAAACAGACCGCCCAGGATCTGGAACAACAGCGAAAACGCCGCAGCAAGTATCTTGTTCGGAAATAATCTTGATATGAGATACACGATAATAGAAGAGTAAACCGAAGAAACCGTGATTGTGATGTAGACGCCAAGAAGGTCGTAGTTTCCCGCTTCGATAAGTCCGCCAAGTTCCGCGGGGTCTGACGCGATTATCACAAGAGCCCCCGGAAGAACGAACAGATTTAAACCTGCCACGAACAACAATATCCCGACTATCTCGGAAAGATAAAGCTTGATACGGCTTCTTACTGCTCCTTCTATATTTACGGCAAGCTTGTACTGGTTATAATCGCAGGTCGTAAATATCACCGTTACGACTGAGATAACAAGAACAACAAGAGAGAAAGCCATTATGTATCCGATAAGATCTATGGACGATGCCGGAACATCTCTAAGAAGCTTGCTTGATGTGACCTGGACCGCATAATCGATCGTCATGACCCAGCAAAATATCGCTAATACGCCGAACGCCATCAGATACTTCAGCGTCCTGTTATTAATCAGTCTTATTATCTCTATCCGTACAAGGTTAACGAACATCAGCCGATATCACGTTTCTTGATAAACAGCACACTGATAAGATAGGAGACCGAGAAGTAGATTACCGCACATATCAGAGCTCTTAACACGAAGTGACCGTCAGAGTATAAAGTCATGGATGCTATGTTCTGTGTCACCGTATAATTACCGAGATTGAATGTCGGCTCCAGCCCCATCTTCTTCTGGATAACGAGACTTGCGATCGACATTATCGTTGAGAGTGCACCAAGTGACAGGATGATACCCAATGTTATACCTGCAGCTTTTGATCTCGTTACATTGGTCATCGCACTTACAAGGCCGCCGAACGCCACAGTAAGAAGCCATGTTACAACAAAGAAGATGACAAAGGACTTATCTATACCTAACACGGCCGATTCGCCCATCAAAGCAGTCGAGACAATAGCCGTGATCCACATCACTATGTGAAGAGCAAGAGCATACAAAGATATGAGTATAGTTCTCGCCGCGAACAAGAGGCCACGCTTACCGCCGAAGATTATGAGGTTCTTGTCGTGACCCGTGCTGTAAACATCACCTATGAATATCCCTACGAAAATCGCAAGAAGCAAAGGCCCGTACAAAGAGCCGACATCAAGAGAGAAGACCGTTGCAACATCCTCATGGTACAAAGGCCCTTCACCTAATATCCTTACCGGCTCCTGTTCTTCCTCAATGTCAGAGGCGGTCTGAAGACCTGCTTCGAATCCTGCCCTGAAGCTGTCCATATATCCTTCAGCAGATGTTCCCTGCTCCTGTACAGACTGAACATCCTCTTTACTCATTCCGAGTAAGCCTTCAAAATCGATCCTGGTGTACATGAAATTGGTAAGGAAGATCAAACCGACCAGAACGAGCGGAAGGATAAATGTACTCTTAAGACATCTGATACGGTACAATTCCGATTTTAATGCTTTGGTAAACATATACCCTCCTCTCATTCCTTACGGTCACCGGGTATCGTACCCGTTACCTTGAGGAAGTATTCCTCGAGATCCGATGACTCTATCCCTATTGATTCCACCGGTATCTGCGCCTTGGCAAGTTCCATGTTGAGGACTGAAATCTCTGTTACCTTATCGAAAACATGTATTGTATTATCGTTAACCACGCTGTATTCCTTGAATCCCAAACGGTCTATAACCGGTATCGCTGTCGAGACAGCAGGTGTCTTTATGGCAATCTTGTCGCGGCACTTCTCCTTCAACTCTTTATTGGTTGATTCTTCAACGATCCTTCCGCTGTCGATGATCGCGTAGTCGGTTGCAAGCTTGGAAAGCTCTTCGAGAATATGACTTGAGATAAGTATCGTTATTCCCTTCTGGGCGTTAAGTTTTATGAGCATCTCGCGGACTTCAGCTATACCTTGAGGATCGAGGCCGTTAATAGGCTCGTCGAGGATAAGAAAATCCGGATCTCCGACAAGAGCCAACGCTACTCCGAGCCTTTGCTTTTGTCCGAGTGAGAACTTCCCGGCCTTCTTCTTACCTGTATTGGGAATGCCGACAAGTTCGAGTTTCTCCTTAATATAATTCTTATCGCCGATACCATATGCGAGGCACTTTATCTTAAGGTTATCGTAAGCTGTCAGATTGGGTTCGATTGCCGGAGACTCGATAAGAGCACCGATCCTCGAGTATGCCTCTTTGGTGCTTCCTTCGAAGCCCGTGTATTCAAATGTACCTGAAGTCGGGGTCGCAAGTCCTGCGATCATCTTCATGATCGTCGTCTTACCTGCACCGTTCTTTCCTATAAGGCCGTATATCGAGCCCTTCTTGATATGAATATTGACACCGTCAACCGCCTTGGTGTCTTTATAGATCTTGGTGAGATCTTTGGTAACGAGCAGATACTCTTCCATAGTGCCCCCTTATGATCGTGATGATTAGATTATCCGACAGCACCGGAAAGAATAGGTTAAAGAATTGTTTAATTTTTGGAAAGACGGAATCCGACACCCCAGATAGTATCGATATATTCGTCATCCGAATACTTCTTTATCTTGGTGCGGATATTGCTTATATGTACATTGATGGTCTTGTCTTCTCCGATATATATATCGTTCCATGCATATTCGTATATCTCACGCTTGGAAAAAACTTTGCCCGGATTTTTAAGGAACAGCTCAAGGATCTTGAACTCCTGTCTTGTAAGTCCGATTTCTTTGTCTTTTACAGTTACGGAATATGTCTGTCCGTCAAGGATCATATCCTTAAATGTGAGAGCCTCACCTGAACCGCCGGATTCAGTATTAGAGGCTTCTGCCTTCCTTCTTAGCTGGACATCCACTCTTGCGATGAGTTCCTTAAGTTCAAAAGGCTTGCCGATAAAATCATCAGCCCCGAGGGTAAGAAGATCAACCTTCGAATCAACACTGCTCTTGGCTGACACGATTATTATAGGTGTCTGTGACACTTCTCTGATCCGTCTTGTCAGAGTCTGCCCGTCCATCCCGGGCATCATGATATCGAGCAAAACAAGATCAAACTTATCCTCTTTAAAAACGATCAGTCCTTCTGTTCCCGAGAAAGCCTGGGTACAGTTGAGACCGTGCTTTGTTAAAGCAACCCTTATGAGATTATTGATACTCTCATCATCTTCGACGATAAGAACTCTAGCTGCATTTACATCCATATGTTATTCCTCGACAGGAAGATCCTTAAACCTGATTCCGAGGCCGTTATCCTTAAGTCCTTCGATCAACAGATCTGCATTAAACGACGTCGGAGAATAAACTCCGCTTCTTTGCCACTTATTACTCACGATAAGATTTATACCTGTAAGCAATGTGTATGCATCAAGCAGAAGCTTCGACGGCATACCATATTTATCAAGGCTCATCGTGTTATCGCTGGTCGTATAAACGATTCTCTTCTTCCTGGAATTTGCACCGTCGCCCGTAACGACAACGCCAATACCACACGGTCCGCTCAAACTCTTAATCGTCTTCTTTGAATCCTGCATAAGCTGCCAGAAAGCCTTGGGACTGATCGATACACCTGAAGCCACCTCGACAGGTTCTTCCGAATTCATCCCCAAAAGTTCCAGTTCCTTACTGTAGTCGGACTTTTCTTCCGGTACAAAGGAAACAAAAGATCTTACATTGGGAACGTCTGTATATTCTTTAAGGAAAACCCTGATTGCGGGACTGTCGCTAAGACAAACGGACATATTGCCGAATGCATCAAAGTTCGTCTCGAGTTTCACCGACATCGGATCTTTAACCTCGAGCGCACCATTCTCGATCAAAGAAGCGCTTCCCGTGGTTTTGTCCTCAGCATACATATTCATCTCGTAGATATCTGCGCTGTCGATCTTAAGGAAACCGTTGCTTAAAGTGTTTCTTATCATGCAGGACAAAAGCGCGGGAGACATTCCGCATCCTGCGATAGCCATCTTCTCTTTATCTCTGAACTCAGAGAAAAGAGTGAACTGATCTGACAAAAGGTCATTGCTCTCCCAGTTATAGAGTGCGCAGTCTATATAGTTCGCACCTGACTCGATCGCGAGTTTCATTACTGATAAAGAAAGAGACAATGGAGCGAGATTAACTATGAGGTCGGGCTGTGTTATGGATAACATCATCCTCGTACCCGCCTCATTATCAAGATCAACACGGGCGGTCATTATCCTGGCACCCTTGCCCTGATATTTATTACGTAAAACGTCGCACTGGGATTTTTCTCTTGCTGCTATACATATCTCGGTAATATCCTTAACTGCAATAAGCCTGGATACAATAAAATCGGCTATTTCATTACAACCTAATATCAATAACTTCATAATATTCCCCTGAATTTAAGTATGTATATTCTACCATTAACTGCCTCTTATTTATACCGATAATCCGTAGTACAATATCTATCGGAAAAATAATTTGCGGAGTTTGTTATGACTATTGATATTGCATTGGGTTTGCTTCTGCCGTTTTTGGGGACAACGGCAGGAGCCGCACTCGTTTTCTTTATGAAAGAAAAGGTCAATGACCTTATTCAGAAGATACTTCTGGGCTTTGCTTCGGGAGTTATGATCGCGGCATCAGTCTGGTCACTTCTTATCCCGTCTATGGAGATGGCTGCGGATAAAGGGATGGGCAAATTAAGCTTCATTCCGGCCATAACCGGATTTGGTATCGGAATTCTCGTACTTATCATCCTCGATAAGTCCATCCCGCACCTTCACCTGGGGTTGGATGAACCCGAAGGCCCTAAGTCTTCTTTGCACAAAACGACCATGATGATACTTGCGGTGGCGATCCACAACCTCCCGGAAGGAATGGCTGTTGGTGCTATTTTCGCAGGAATGATAGCAAACCGTGAGGCGGTAAGTTTCTCAGCGGCGCTTGCACTGTCGATCGGTATCGCAATCCAGAACTTCCCTGAGGGCGCGATAGTCTCCATGCCTCTCAGGTCCGAGGGGCAGTCGAAGCTGAAAGCCTTTGTTTACGGGACATTGTCAGGTGCGGTCGAACCCGTGGGAGCAATTCTCACCATCCTCCTGTCGAGGATAATGCTTCCCCTTCTGCCTTACCTTCTAAGCTTCGCCGCAGGTGCGATGATCTATGTCGTGGTCGAGGAAACGATACCTGAGGTCTCCGAAGGAAGCCATTCGAACCTCCCGACTGTCGGATTTGCCGTAGGATTTGCACTTATGATGGTATTGGATGTCGCTTTGGGTTAACGGCCCAAAGTCGCATCGTAGGACTCAAGGTAATCCTCGCCCTTTTGAACTTCCGTAAAAGACAGCCCGGGGTAACCTAACTGCCTTAAGCATTCGTAGATTGCGATCGCGGCGGCATTGCTTAAGTTAAGGCTTCTGCACTCATCCGCCATCGGGATCCTGAAGCAGCGGTCCATATTGGATTTCAGAATATCAAGCGGAATTCCCGTACTTTCCTTGCCGAAGACAAGGTATATCTTCCTATCCTCAGGGACCGCCTTGAAGTCAATGTCTGAAGGCGGAACTTTCCCGTATCTTGTCATGAAGAAACACTCGCCCTCATTACGCGAGATGAAGTCTTCGTAATTCTCATACAGCTCGTAATCAGCCCATGTAATGTGGTTTGTCGTGGCTCTTTTAAACTTGGGATTCTCGATATCAAATCCCAAAGGCTTTATAAGATGAAGTCCGAAGCCTGCCGCAACGCAGGTCCTCATTATGTTGCCGGTATTCTGAGGTATCTCCGGCTCAAACAAAACAACATTCAATCTCTCGTTCATAGCATTATCACCTTACTGACGCTTGATTATAGTTCCGCCGCCAGCGATCCAGTCGTCCTCATAAATTACTACGGCCTGACCGGGAGTAGCAGCCCGCACGGGCTTCTCGAACTCAACCTTTATAGTGTCTTCATCTATCTTTTTTACCTTGCAGTTCACCGAAGTCTGTGAATATCTGATCTTACCCGTATAAACACGGTCTTCATCAAACGATTCGACACCCATCATGTTAATGTCGTTCGCATATAAGACAGTCTTGTAAAGATCCCCGTCTGTACCGAGCGTAACATCTCCCGAAGTTGTATTGATATCGCACACATACGAGCGGTGCCCCAGAGCAATTCCGAGACCCTTTCTTTGACCGACTGTAAACCTGGCGGTTCCTTCATGAGTCCCAAGTACAAATCCGTCACGGTCAACGAAATTACCAGGTGTCCCGGCAGTTCCCTTCATAGACTTAATGAATGAAGCGTAATCACCATCCTCGATGAAGCAGATATCCTGACTGTCCTTCTTATGTGCAACAGAAAGGCCGAAGTCCTCCGCCATCTTCCTGATCTCTTCCTTCTCATACTGACCGACAGGCATTAAAGTCCTGGCAAGCTGGTCCTGGGTAAGAGAATAGAGCACGTAGGTCTGATCCTTACTGTCGCTTAGAGAATGCCTTATCGTGTACCTTCCGTTAGGAAGTTTAATAATGCGTGCATAGTGACCGGTTGCTATGTAGTCGGCACCTATCTCAAGGCATCTGTTAAGAAGAGCCTCCCACTTAACGAACCTGTTGCATGCTATACAAGGATTAGGGGTAATGCCTTCAAGGTACTCATCCGCGAACCTGTTAACGACCTTCTCCCTGAAGACATCGCGGAAATTCATTACGTAATACGGGATATCAAGTTTCTGCGCGACCAGTCTTGCATCCTCGACAGCAGACACACCGCAGCAGCTTCCTTCGCGCCCGGCCCCGCCCTCTTCGGGATCCCAAATCTGCATCGTGGCACCGATAACATCGTACCCCTGCTGTTTAAGGAGCATGGCGCATACCGATGAATCCACTCCACCCGACATTCCAACGACAACTTTACTGCCCATTATGACTTGCTCCTGCCTCGAAAATAATCGCCTATTACCTTCACCGTGAAAATGATGTCTTCTTCCGTGTTTTCTCTTCCTATAGAGAACCGCACGGTCCTTGACGCACTTTCCTTATCCATCCCGCACGACATCAACACATGTGACGGTTCTATCGCACCTGCAGCACATGCACTTCCGGCGGAAGCACATATTCCGTTACTGTCGAGAATGATAAGCAGTGTCTCTGCAGTAACACCCTCGAAAGTAACACTAAGGATGCCCGGAAGAACACTTTCTTTACTACCGTTAAACTTCACGCCGGGAACTTCTTCAGTAAGCTTATCCATAAACAGTTTTCTTAGCTTCATGTCATGGACAAGATCATCGTTGATCCTTGTGCGTGCGATATTTACAGCTTCTCCAAAACCCATTATCGCAGGCACATTCTCCGTCCCCGGACGCATGCCGTTTTCCTGGCTTCCGCCGTAGAGAATCTTTACGAATGAAGAAGGGTTTTTAACATAAAGGATACCGCAGCCTTTAGGTCCGTATATCTTGTGCGAACTTGCACTTAAAAGATCAACATTAAGCTTTTCCACATCAATCGGAATATGCCCGAAAGTCTGAACTGCATCCACATGAAAAAGTATCCCGCGCCCGTTGGCAATCCTGCCTATCTGCTCAACAGGTTCGATCGTTCCTATTTCATTATTCGCATGCATGACCGAGATGAGTATCGTGTCATCTTTTATTGCAGCCTCAATATCTGATACAGACACAATTCCGTTTTTATCAACCGGAAGATATGTGACCTCGTATCCTTCACTTTCCAATGACTTAAGCGTGTTGAGTACAGCGGGGTGTTCTATGGAAGTGCTTATGATGTGCCTTCCCTTCGAACGCATGATGTGCGCCGCTCCGCGCACTGCCCAGTTATCGGATTCCGTTCCGCCTGAAGTAAAGAAGATGCTCGAAGGTGAAGTGTTAAGAAAACCCGCTATGTCTGCTCTTATGCTGCTTATTTTCGCGCGGATTTTTACCGCAGGCTGATATATCGCAGACGGGTTTTGGTACTCCCCGTTAAGGTACGGAAGCATCGCCTCTACCGAAGCCGCGTCAGGTCTGGTCGTTGCCGCATGATCAAGGTAGATATGATCCATATTATTTCTTGTAAAGCTTTGGCGAGAATATGATCAGCATGGGGAACAGTTCAAGTCTTCCCGCAAGCATGTCAAAGACCAAAGTCCACTTCGACAACAAGCTTAAGAACCCGTAGTTGCAGGTAGGTCCCACCATGCCCAGACCGGGTCCGATATTGTTAAGTGACGCAAGCACCGCCGTAAAAGAAGTGACGAGATCGGTGTTGTTAATTGTGACTATGAACATCGACACGATAAAGATGATCACGTAAGTTGCAAAGAATACATGTGTGGATTTAAGAACCACATCATCGACCGGTTTCTTATCCATATTGACTTTCTTTACGATCTTGGGATGGATAAAGGACTGGATCTCCTTAACGATCGATTTGAACAGGAGCACGAGTCTCGAGACTTTGATACCGCCGCCTGTTGAACCCGCACACGCACCCATGAACATCATGAAGCAAAGAACAAACTTCGCTGTCGAAGGCCACAAGTCAAAATCCGCCGAACCAAATCCTGTAGTTGAAACAACAGATGCCACCTGGAAGAAAGAATCCGTAAGTGCGGTGGCTACGTTATCATACATGTGAATGATGTTGACGAATACGATCAATGTCGCCGTAGTCACGAGTGCAAGATAAACTCGGATCTCCTCTATACAGAACATCTTCTTGAACTGTCTCATGATCATCAGGTAGTACACATTGAAATTAGTACCGAACAAGATCATGAAGACCGCGGTGACCCAGCGGATATAAAGGCTGTAACTTGCAAAGCTGTCGTTCTTAACAGCAAATCCACCGGTACCTGCAGTGCCGAACGTAAGACACAAAGAATCAAAAAGATTAAGTCCGCCAAACAGCAGGAAGATAACTTCGATTACTGTCATGACAAGATAGATTACATAAAGGATCAATGCCGTGTATCTCATCTTCGGAACGAGTTTTCCTACAGTAGGTCCCGGGGACTCAGCCTTCATAAGATTGATATTAGAGCCGCCGCTCATCGGGATGATGGCAAGAAGGAAGACGAGAACTCCCATGCCTCCGATCCAGTGCGTAAGGCTTCTCCAGAAAAGTGCCGTGTGGCTCATTTCCTCAACATTAGAAAGGATACTTGCTCCCGTCGTGGTAAAACCCGACACGGTCTCAAATAAAGCATCAGTAAAGACAGGGATCTCGCGTGAAAGGTAAAACGGCAGACATCCGAAAATACTTAATACGATCCACGAGAATCCTGTGGCAGCATAACCTTCCTTAACACCAATAGTCTGGTTCTTGGGAATAAACCTGCATCCGACAAATCCGGTGATTATAAGGAAAGCTGCAACGGCACCGTAGAAGAAGCCTTCGTGGTCGCCGTAGATAATAGATATCAGACACGGGAAGAGCATGATTACTCCCTCGATCCTCATTACCTGACAAAGGATATACCGCACCATCGAGAAGTTCATGCTTTACCCCAGTATGTCTCCTATGTCATCAAATCCGGTATGCGTGGTAACGACCATTACGGTATCACCCTTGCATATGACATCGTCACCGGTCGGGATGATCATCTCACCCTCACGGCCTATGAACGCGATAAGAAGATTATTCTTGAGTTTTAACTCCTTAAGAGGCTTGCCCGTAACCTTTGAATCCTCGGTAACCTTAAACTCAATGGATTCGGCTCTCGAATCAAACAGATGATAGAGAGCTTCGATATTACTTCCTGGAGCCGCAGTCCTTGCTCTTACATATGTGGTGATGATCTCGGATGTAAGTATCATCGGATAGACAACACTTCCTAAGTCAAGAGAATTGATGATGTCCAGGAAGCCTGTTCTGTTTATCTTGGTAATAAGCTTGGCATCAGATACTTTCTTCGCATGAAGAGTAAGCATGACGTTCTGCTCGTCTATACCGGTAAGAGGAATGAATGCATCTGCACTCTCTATTCCCTCATCGACAAGAAGTTCTGTATTGGTTCCGTCTCCGTTAATGATGACGGCCTTCGGAAGAAGTTCCGTCAAACGCTCGCATCTGCCGAGATCCTTCTCGATGATCTTAACATCGATTCCGTTCTTGAGAAGAGATGATGCAAGGTAGTAGGACGAACGGCCGCCTCCTATGAGCATGGCGTTCCTGATTGAGTTCGTCGGGAATCCTATAAGCTTAAGGAAATTCTTCTGTTCCTTGTGCGTGGCAACCACCGATATTACATCTCCTGCGGCAAGTTCGAAGGAACCGCCGGGAATAAATACTTCTCCGTCTCTCTCGACCGCACAGATAAGAATGTTATTTGTAATCTCTGAACCCAATCTCGCGATGGTCATCTTATCAAGCTTATTCCCCTCAGGAATCTTGATCTTAACAGTCTCCGCCTGACCGTGAGCGAAGGAATAAACGCCCAAAGCTGTAGGCATGGACAGGTTTCTTGACATAACCTTAGCTGCTTCAAGATCGGGGTTGATGATCATGGCAAGACCTAACTTGTCACGCAGATATCCGCTGTCTCTTGAATAATCAGGGGTTCTGACTCGGCTTATAACCGCACATCCTGCAAACTGCTTTGCAATCGTGCAGCAAAGAATATTAAGCTCATCGGAATCGGTAACCGCTATAAGAAGATCAGCGTTGCTTACGCCCGCCTCCTTAAGTATCAGGTAACTTGCGCCGTTTCCGACACATCCCATAACATCATATGTGGATGTAAGGTCATTGACCTTACTTGCATCCTTATCGATTATCGTGATATCGTGCCCCTCCATGCTTAACTGCTGGACGAGCGTCGTTCCGACCTTTCCGGCTCCCACGATAAGTATCTTGAGACCTGAAGGTCGAGTTCTAAAAACAGGCATCCTAATTCTCCCGCATATTTTAATGCTTTCTCGATTATACTCCTCGCGGCATTAAAATAAAATAAATAAAGAAACTTATTCTTATTAGCACTCTATTAACAAAATAGTAAAGAATGCCGTAAAAAAAGAGAATATACTTATAATGCAAGAATTTGCGAGGGGCTTTTCTTATATGGCAGATGTTATAAATAGACCGGAGGGGACCGAAGAGGAGAAACGTTCTCCCCTGCTTCTCATTATTCTCATAGCCGCGGCTGTAGTAGCGCAGTGGCTGTTCTTTTATTATCAGGAATATCCTCTTGACTTTCCCTGGGGTAAAGTCACCTATACCGTTAATTCAGAAGAATTGAACCTGCTTCCCAACGAGGAACAGAACTACCTGGGTACACGTTTGTCACAGGATGATACGACAGAGTACGTTTACCGGGCTAACAGCAAATACATGACCGCTGCGGCGGCTTTCTCCATAAGAACAGGTCCCGGTGTCTACTACCAGAGTATCGGACGTATGTACTACGGAAGAGAAGTCCACGTCATTGCAACCTGCGAAGACAACGACTGGTACATGATCGACTTTTACGGAGAGCAGGCTTATGTGCATTCTGCCTGCCTTTTCGATAAGCTGCCTGAGCTTGTTCCTCTTAACAACAATCACTCGAACACAGACGGTACCCGTTCCGAGGAAGCGATGGGAACGTTTGAAGGCGGGACGGAGACGGATGTTACCGAACAGACCGTGGCAGACACGGCTGAAACGGACCAGGCTGAGCCGGTACAGCAGACAGATGCGACAACGGCAGCTCCCACTCCCACATCTGCACCCACGGCAACACCGGCGCCGACCACGCCTCCTGCTGTCGTAACACCGACGGATCCCGTTATGCTTGAGTTATTTGAACTTCTTAACGAACAAAGAACCGCACAGGGACTCCAGCCTCTGTCGTACAGTAATGCTCTTGCATCGGCTGCAGCCGTAAGAGCACAGGAGATAGCCGTAAGCTTCAGCCACACAAGACCTGACGGATCTGACTGGTGGACGGTAAATCCTGATATTATGTACGGCGAGAATCTTGCGAGCGGACAGTCGACTGCCATTGAGGTATTTAACTCATGGTGGGCATCTCCGGGACATCATGATAACATGATGAACTCCGGCTACAGGACTGTGGGCTTCGCACTCTACTACGGCGGAGACGCAGGTAGTACTTACTATTGGGTACAGGAGTTCGGATATTGATCTAATATCCTCATAAGATATGGCAAAAAGTGATAAGGCATTCACCAGAAAGCTCGTATCGCTCATAATCCCCATGACATTACAGAACTTTATGTTCGCCCTCGTCCCTATCTCGGACGCGGTTATGCTCGTGGCTTTGGATCAGGATGCGATGTCGGCAGTCTCGCTTGCGACTCAGGTCGCATTTGTTCTTAACCTGTTTAATTTTGGAATCACGGCGGGTATAAGTATGTTCGTCGCCCAGTACTGGGGCAAGAAGGACAAAGTCTCTATAGAAAAAGAATTCGGTTACGGCATGAGGCTGACTATACCGATAGTGGTATTGTTCTTCCTTATGGGACTTATCTTGCCGGAAGGACTCATGCGCATATATACCGACGTGCCTGGCATCATCGCACCCGGTGTAAGCTACCTTCGCATCGCAAGCGTGTCTTACATCACGATGAGTCTTTCCATGTTGATAGAGGTTATCCTCAAGAACACCGGCTTCGTCCGCGAGAGCACCTTCATCAGTATCTCGATGGTAGTTCTTAATGTCATCATGAACGCTATATTCATCTTCGGTCTTCTCGGCGCGCCGCGCATGGGTGCATCGGGAGCCGCTTTGGCTACGACATTATCGAGCCTTGAGGCATTCATACTTTGCATCATCATTCTCGCGCGCAAGTGCAGTGTAAAACTCAGGCTTAAGTACATCCTTAAGACCGATGACAATATTCGAAAAGAGTTTTCCCGTTACTCCACGCCTTTCGTTGCTAACCAGCTCCTGTGGGGTCTCGGCTTTACCATGATCTACGTAATCATCGGACACATGGGTGATGACGCCACCGCTGCAAACGCTATCGTTGCAGTCGTTAAAGACTTAGTCTCCTGCTTCTGCTATGCATTAGGCAGCGGCGGAGCAATCGTTGTCGGCAACGAGCTTGGTGCAGGAAGACTTGAGACAGCCAAAGAATATGGCGGAAGGATCGTTAAGCTTACCATCACGAGCGGAATTATCCTCGGCGTCCTCGCGGCATTAAGCGCCCCCATCGTAGTACCGCTTGTGGATCTTACACCTCAAGCCGGAGAGTATCTTAAGTGGATGCTCTATATGTGCTCCTACTACATCTTCGGAAGGTCGGTAAACTCCACGGTAATTGCAGGCATCTTTGCCGCAGGAGGAGATACCAAATTCGGATTTATCTGCGACACTATCACTATGTGGGCTTTCATAGTACCTTTAGGAATGCTCGCTGCATTCGTCTTGAATCTTCCGGTTCTTGTCGTCTACTTCATATTGAATCTTGATGAGATGATCAAGCTTCCGGCAGTTTACATACACTACAAAAAATATAAATGGGTCAAGAACCTGGTTGCTGATCCGCAGGGAGATTAGTATGAAACTTAAAAGAGCCATATCTGTTTTACTTTGTGCCGTTATGCTTGCAGGATGCGCTAAGACACCTGAACAAAGCGCATCAGCATCGCCGGAAGGATCGCAGAGCGCACAGCAGACAGATGTAAGCGGAACATCAACTGACGGTACAACATCTGCTGTCACAAACACCAATGCCGTTTACGGTTCCTCTTTCCTTGATACCGGCAATCTTACCGAGACCGGAAATGGCTATGAGGGAATAGAAGGAACCGGAGACTATAACTACGGCGAAGCTTTGCAGAAATCCCTCCTTTTCTATGAGCTTCAAAGATCGGGCGATCTTCCCGAACAGGTAAGGTGCAACTGGCGCGGCGACAGCGGTCTTAATGACGGATCTGATGCAGGTCTTGATCTTACCGGCGGATGGTATGACGCAGGTGATAACGTTAAGTTTAATCTTCCTATGGCATACTCTGCCGCTATGCTTGCATGGTCTTACTATGAATTCCCTGAAGCATATGAAGAATCAGGTCAGCTTGAATATCTGCTGGGGGACATAAGATGGGTTACGGATTACCTTATGAGATGTCATCCCGAGGATAATGTTTACTACTATCAGGTAGGCGACGGTAATGCCGACCACTCGTGGTGGGGACCTTGCGAGGTCATGACCATGAACCGTCCCTCCTACTTTGTTGACAGTTCCAATCCCGGTTCTGCCGTAGCAGGTGAAGCTGCGGCTGCACTCGCAGCTGCCTGTGTCGTTTTCGAGGATGCGGATCCCGAGTACAGCGAGCTTTGTCTTTCGCACGCACAGAGCCTGTATGCATTTGCAGACGAGACAAGAAGCGATGACGGGTATACTGCTGCCAACGGCTTCTACAATTCGTGGAGCGGATTTTACGATGAGCTTGCATGGGCGGGCGCATGGCTTTATATAGCAACGGGCGATGAGGCTTATCTTGATAATGCTGTCTCCTGTTATCCGCAGGCCTCACAGGATTCTGACTGGGCCATGTGCTGGGATGACGTGCATATCGGAGCAGCTTTGCTCCTGTCCGAGATAACAGGTGATGATACCTACACATCGGCAGTTGAACAGCACCTGGATTTCTGGTGCAATGACATTACATACACACCTGACGGTCTTGCCTGGCTCGACTCTTGGGGTTCATTAAGATACGCGACAACGACCGGATTTATTGCAGCGGTTTACAGCAGGAGCAGCAACTGCCCTTCCGATAAAGCCGGAACATACTGGGATTTTGCCCTAAGCCAGTGCAACTACGCTCTCGGTTCATCAGGCAGGTCATACGTTGTCGGATTCGGCGCGAATCCTCCCGAACACCCTCACCACAGAACTGCTCAGGGATCTTACTGCGATAACATGAATGAACCGTCTTCCCACCGCCACACTCTTTACGGTGCGCTGGTCGGCGGACCTGACGCAACCGGCAATTACACGGACACGGTTTCCGACTACACTGCAAACGAAGTCGCATGCGATTACAACGCGGGATTCACGGGACTTCTTGCGGCGATGTATTCCGAGTATCACGGTCAGACGCTTATAGACTTCGGTGCGGTTGAACCCGTCGGTACAGAGTACTCCGTGAATGCTTCCGTGAATGCACAAGGTGACGGGTTTATCGAGATCAAGACTGTCGTTCTTGATATGACAGCATGGCCCGCACGCGCTGCCACCGATGTTGAGTTAAGGTATTTCGTTGATCTTTCCGAACTGTATGAGGCAGGTTACGACGCATCTGATGTCCAGATTACGACCAACTACATGCAGTCGGGACGTGTTGACGGACTTAAGGTATGGAACGAGGAAAACCGTATTTACTACCTGTCTATCGTATATGACGACGGAGCGCTCTACCCCGGCGGACAATCACAGTATCAATCCGAGGTTCAGACAAGAATGATAGGGCCTTCAGGGGTTTGGGATGACTCGAACGACTTCTCTTATGAAGGTCTTTCGAACAATGACGGAACACACCTGGGTTTGTACGAGAACGGTGTGCTTGTTTACGGAAGTGAGCCGTCAGAGGACGGAAGCGGAGCAGGTGCCAGCGTGGTGCCCGCAGCAGGAACAGATGCCGGTGATAACAACGGTTCTTCCGGTAATAATTCAAACGGAGCTTCCACCGGAAGCGTATCAAATGATGATATATCCGTCTCAGTGAATTATGACAGCAACGGAGGCAATTCAATCTCAGGCTCGATGAATATAACCAACGGGAGTGATTCTTCGATCAGCCTCTCTTCTATTAACATCGCTTTCCTGATCGATGACACAAGTGATCTTACATTCGAATGCTATCACGCAGGTATGACATCTTCATCCGGGCAGTACTCTGAAGTCAGCGGAACAAGTGCCGAATTTGAAGATGACAGATGCATCATTACTGCGGGATCATCGGGTTCATTAAGTGCCGGCGGAACAGTAACGGTTAACTTCTCGATCCACAAAACAGACTGGCAGAACCTCTCATTCACGGTAGGTTCCGGTGATGTGGTAATAGAAGAGTGATTTATTAATTATCAGTTGAAATCAGATAGTATCGGGATGTTGGATCCTGCGCTTGATGTCGGCAGCAGTTTCATCGTCCTTGAGAATGCTTATTATCTCAAGTCCCTCTTCAATGCAGGCGCCTAAGCCTCTGCCGGTTATAACAGTTCCGTCAGTCTCAACAAGTGCGCCTGTATATTCACCGCAATTGAGTTTATCTTCCCATCCCGGGAAACATGTGGCCTTCTTCCCTTCAAGAACTCCGGCCTGACCTAATACAGAAGGACCGGCGCACACTGCGCCGAGTCTTTTACCTTCCGCATAGAATTTCTTTATAAGGTCATTAAGACCTTGATGAGCAAGCATGTTGGTCACGCCCGGCATTCCGCCGGGTATGAACAACATATCAGAATCTGAATAATCTTCAGTATCGATCTGTCCGTCCGCGACTATCGTTACCTTATGTGAGCTTACTATCGTCTGGGATTCCATAATGGAAACCAGGCGGACATCGATTCCCGCACGTCGAAGCAGATCGACGATTGTAAGACACTCAACTTCTTCGGTTCCGTCAGCGATAAAAACAGTTACTTTACTCATAAGCTATCAAACGTCAATCTCTACGATCCAACCCTCAGGTGCTTCAACAGTACCCATCTGGATACCTGTCAATGTCTCACGAAGCTTTGTCATAACAGGACCCATCTCGCTCATGCCGTTAGAGAACTCAAACTCCTTGCCATGATCGTTGATCTTGCCCAAAGGTGAGATAACAGCAGCAGTACCGCAAAGACCACCCTCTGTGAATGCTCCGCTCATTACTTCCTCGAGTGTTACTTCTCTCTCATCGATCTTCATGCCGCAGTAGTGCTCAGCAACATAAACGAGAGATCTTCTCGTGATGGAAGGCAGGATGGAGTTAGACTTAGGTACGATCAATGTGCCCTTGCCGTCTGTGAAGATCAGGTTAGCTCCGCCTGTCTCTTCGATCTTTGTTCTTGTCTGGGGATCGAGATAGATATTCTCTGCAAATCCCTCGTTATGAGCAGTAACGATAGCATGGAGACTCATAGCGTAATTCAAACCTGCCTTGATGTTACCTGTTCCGTGAGGAGCAGCACGGTCAAAGTCAGAGATCTTAACAACAATAGGCTTAGCTCCACCCTTGAAGTAAGGTCCTACAGGTGTAGCAAATATACGGTACTGATAATCCTCGGCAGGCTTAACACCGATAACGGGATTGATACCGAATATGTAAGGTCTCAGATAAAGAGACGCGCCGGAACCGTACGGAGGTACCCATGCAGCATTAGCAGCAACTGTCTCCTTGACAGATCTTATGAACATCTCCTCGGAAATAGGGGGAATCTCGAGTCTTACGGCTGAGTCGTGAAGTCTCTGGGCATTGAGGTCGGGACGGAATGTAACGATCTTTCCATCCTTAGTCTCATAAGCCTTAAGGCCCTCGAAAACAGTCTGTGCGTACTGAAGGACTCCGGCACACTCGCTCATGACGATCATGTCGTCATCAACAAGGGAACCATTATCCCATGCACCATTGGTGTAATTGGCTACGAAACGCTTGTCGGTCTTTGTGTAACCGAACGTCAGGTTTGACCAGTCAAGATTCTTCTTTTCCATAATCAGAAACCTTCTTTCTTAATCATAATAACCAGTAGATTATAACACTCAAAGATATAGCACTTAAACCCTTAATATTGTATAATTCTCAAAGGAATATTAGGAGGGTAGAATTATGGGAGAGAATGAGAATAATGGCGGCAAAATAGTGCGCCGTCGAGTCTCAGAGTTTAAAGAGGATGTTGCTGCATCCGCTTTGGAGAAGAAGCAGTACGATCTTAACACTCCTTTTGGATCACTCGAGAAGACAAATCAGCCTTTTATACCGAATAAAGAAGGCAGTATTTTTGATGTAGGCAAAGCGGATTTTGGTAATCCGTTATCCGGTAATACAAAGAAGTGTACGGGCTGCGGAAGCAACCTGTATTACGATGCCGACTCGCAGTCTCTTATCTGTCATATGTGCGGAAACATCTTTGATCCCGCTACGATGGAGATGAACGGTTCATTGGGAATCGAGAATCCCGAGCAGGAATACGGGATCGATGATGAACTTGATTATGAAGACAGCCGTAATGTTGAGATCGTATGTAATTCATGCGGTTCGCAGATAGTAACTGACGCTCATACATCGGCAACCATATGTCCTTTCTGCGGTTCACCTACGCTTGTCTCGAGGAAACTTACCAGACAGTTCCGCCCGGATGCCATTATTCCTTTCTCGAAGACCAAGGAAGAAGCAAAGAAACTGTATCTTGAGCACATATCCGGTGTGCCCCATGTTCCTTCTTCGTTTAAAAATGGTGCTACCATTGATAAGATCGCAGGAGTCTATGTACCGTTCTGGCTCATATCCGCGGATGTCGATATGGATATTGGCGGATGGACACATACGGTAATCGACGGAAGCAGATACTACGACAGGGAAAAGCAGGAAAGGCTTCATACGCACTCTCTCGATGTGCCGGTTGATGGTCATGTTTCCTTCTCATTAAGCAATGTACCGTTCGATGCTTCAAAGAAGATCTCCGACAGACTGATGGAGGCATGTGAGCCTTTCGATCTTGATGCTCTCGTTCCTTATAACGCATCTTATCTTCCGGGTTTTCTCGCGGAGAAGTATGATGCGCAGCCGAAGGATATGTATGACCGCATAAAGAAAAGACTCGATAACTACTGTCACGATATCGCTGAGAATGTTCAATTCGAAGATACCGATGCTTTCACATACAATTCATCGTACACTATGATCTCGTATAAGAATTACAAGGTAATTTACTGTCTGATGCCGATCTGGTTCCTTAATATAAACTACAACGATACGAATTATCAGTTCGCCGTTAACGGCCAGACGGGTGAGGTCTGCGGTTTAATACCGGAGTCCAGACTTTGGATTAATGTAAGCAATATCGCTGAGAATCTGAGCAACAGAATATCCATGATGAAGACAAGTGTTAAGGGAACTTTGTACGGTCTTCCTCCTATTATGTTCGGAGTTTGCTGGGGTTTTTTAAGGACCTACAGACCTAACAGCGGAAGGACATTTGCAAATGTTTTTATCTTTTTAATGTTCCTTTGCTTAATCTCGGTAATTGCTTTCTTTGTTCTGCCGCCGGTTATTGTGGCTTCAGAGAAAAAGCGCGAAGCGAAGCTTTCCAACAAGAAGAATCTTCATCAGCTCGATAAAGCTCCTGATGTATCTTTCTACTACGATACGACCAAGAGACTTGTCGTATCTAAGAAGCTTGCAAAGGGTGGAGAATTCGCAATACACAATCCGGGTATCGGCATAAAGGATTCGCCTTACAGTTTCTGATACGATGAAGATACTGGTAGCAAGCGATTCGCACGGCAACTCTGATCTGCTGTATAAAGCAGCGGCAAAAGAGAACCCTGACATGTTCATCCATCTTGGCGATCTTGAGGATTCAAGGCACACTGTCGAGCAAAGGATCGGTGCCCCTCAAGTCCCCTGCGTTTTCATAAAGGGAAACTGCGACTACTATTCATCGGACGGACTTGAAGACAGATCTGTGTTCAATCTTAAGGGGCATAGATTTCTGTGTGTTCACGGACATATACAATCTGTTAATTACAGAAAAGACACTCTGCTTTATACCGCGTCGGAAGAAGGATGTGATATTGTCCTTTACGGTCATACACATATTCCGTTTAATGAGTTTCTTGAGGTACCCTTCGAGAACCGGAAAGTGCACATAATGAACCCGGGAAGTATCGCTCTTCCGAGAGGAGGATCTTCCCGGTCTTATCTGGTTATAAACATGAGTGACAGCGGTGCTTATGAAGTAGAGTTTAAGTCTCTCTGATTTGACTTCAATACTTTGCCGCTGTTTAAATCCCTGTACTTCTTAGGTGTCATTCCACAATAGTTTTTAAAGACCGTCGAGAATGCACTCTGCGAAGAAAAACCAAGCGACATCGATATCTCGAGTATGCCGAAGCTTGAATACGACAACATATTCTGTGCCGTCTTCATCTTTGCATCAGTTATGAAATTACTAACCTTCTTCCCTGTCTCACTTGCGAAAAGCCTTGAGAAGTATTCAGGATTCAAAGAAACATGTTCCGCAAGTTCCTTTACAGACAAAGGTCTGTTCAGATTGTTGTATATGTAATCGATAGCTTTTCTTACGTGGATACTTATTACATCCGTTTTTCTTATCTCACGCATCCTGGTTGCATAGTCCACCTGCATCTGCGCGATAAGATCTGTTATCTGCTCAATCGAAGTGGCCTCATCCGCTTTATTTATGTATATGTCACTAAGTGTATAAGCAGTATTCATGTCCATACCGCCGTCAATACAAAGCCTGCTTATGACTGCGGCGGAGGAAACCAAGTGATAAACAGCATTGCGCACGGGGTCGGATGAGAGTTTTCCGCGTCCGTCCTTACCATCAAGGAAAGTCTTGCGGGCAATCTTAAAACGGTCGGCAACGCCTTCCACATCACCGTTTTTTATCTTGTTATATTGGTTGAATTCCGCGATGTAATCTGCGCGGACAAACTCTTCTTCTCTTTGAATAAACAATCTGTAATCAAGGATCTGGTCAGTGTTCATACTTTACCTCCGTGTTACTTACTGTTAATTGTTTGTTCATATATTAGACCATTTTTCACTTTTTCGCCACATTTGGTCTGTTTTTTGTAAAAAATAACTTATCTGGATAAATCCCTGTTACGCAGCCATAGTACCATTCAATCATCAAGCAAAGAGGGGTGCTGGAAATGAGAAACTATAGAAATGATTCGCATAATAACACTACTTTTAAATCTGAAATCAGGCTTATTCCTTTATGGATCCGCTTAACAGGAATTAAACTCGTTGTAGCTGCTTTCGCTATTATGGCTGTCTTTACTGCTATCGTATTTGCAGTTAAGCCCGGATCAAATTCTATTTTGTCCGACTCTAAGAATCTTTACTTCCTGATACCTTTGGCAATTCTTATCTCATTGTGGACATTCAAGATCTGCCGTGAAGCATTAACTGCCCAAAAGATCGCCGAGTTTCTAAACTCCAAGAAAAGAGAGAGCGAAGAGCTTACATTCTTGCGTAACCACCATCACTATACTGATACACCGAGGTCACAGAAACCTCGTGCATATACTTACTCGCAGTTCTGTCCGAATTGCGGATGGGTAATGCTTCCCGGTGAGAGAATATGTAAGACATGTTTTAAAAAGAAGCTTCCCAGTGCAATTAACTCTTCTGAACAAGCAGTTCCTACAAGACCTGCCAGCCGAGCCTCCTGATTCATTGTCCCAATACATTCCACTTTTTGCAGACCGTCAATTGGCGGTCTGCTCCCGTTCGTGGGTAAGATTCCAGTACCACCTGAAAACGGCCATTCCGATTATGATGATGTAACCCGCTACACTTAAAGGCGCCGGAACTTCTGACAGGAAGACTATACCGAGAAGAGCTGAGAACACCACCTGAGTGTTATCAAAAACACCTATCTTGCGGGCGGGAGCAAACTTGTATGCTGACGTAATCGAGAACTGTGCAACAGCAGCGAAAATTCCGGCCAGAACCAGGCACCCGAGCTGCCACCACAACATAGGTTTGAAATCAAGGATCATAAACGGAGACGAGAGCATACACGAGAATATCGAGAAACACAAAACGATGATCGATGTCCTCTCGGAGCGCCTTCCGAGAAGTCTTACGAAGGTGTAGGCTATACCCGCTCCGGCACCTCCCCAGACACCGCACAACGCAGGAATTATACTGACTCCGCCGGTAGGACGTGCGATAAGAACAACGCCCAGGAAGGCAATGATTGTTGTCATGATATCTATTTTGGTCGGCTTCTCCTTAAGGATGGGTATGGACGCAAGTATCGCGAAGAACGGAGACAATTTGTTAAGCATATTGGCATCGGCAAGAGGCAGGTGATCTATCGCATAGAAATTGCAAAGAAGACCTGTGGTTCCAAACAAGCATCGTAAGAAGATGTATTTGAAGTTCCCCTTCCCTATCTTAAACTTGTCCTCGCTCCTTACAAGAGTAACGAATGCGATCACTGCTGCGAAAGCATTTCGAAAGAAGGCCTTCTCCATAGTAGGCACGTCTCCCGACAGCCTGACGAAGAAGGTCATAAGAGCAAAGCCCAAAGCCGCTACAAGAATGCATGCTATACCTTTGGCATCGTTGCTTTTTAATTTCATGTGAATCCCGTTACTCGGGAAGAATCCTTTCTACGGCCTTAAATCCCGTCGTCTTTGCAAACTTCATGTTATGTCTGAAAGCTTCGACTGCATCAGAAGGATCTATAAGTTCCATGTTAAGAGAAGAGAGCTGATTTCTTCCGAACTCAGCGGAAAGAATAGTGATCTCATCCTCGTGTCCGGTTGCAGTGTTAAGCACCTTATCGACAGCATGAATATATACTTTATCCACAGGCAGAAGTGCAAATGAATCTCTCGCGATCCTTATCATAGTACTTGCAACATAGTCCTGCTCAAGAGCATAGAAATTAGTCTTGCTCATTTCCTTCTCTTTAACGGTTCCGTTAGCAAGCAAAGATAACTCAAGATCAGGAACGACTTCGTCTGACTTTACACGGAACTCCACCTCGAGAACATCCTTGCGGTCAGTACCTACTTCAAATTCGGAACCGTACTCAAGAAGATCGTCGTAGGGCTTGAACTCATTTATGATCTCGAAGTAGGCATCGACATCACCCTTAAGCACGCGGTCGGAAAACTTCTGAAGATTCTCCCAGTCCTTATACTCATCGCTGCCCTTAACGATATTCGAAGGGATGCCGTTCTTGTTCAAAGACTCCCAGTCAACATAACCGTCAGATGCTTTGTGTACTGACTTTATGGAATTGATATAATTCTCATACTCGGCGACCTGAGCCTTGTTCTGCTCGATAGTCTGCTCATCAACCTTTGAGGAGGGTGTTGAGGAAGAAGGAGCTTTGCCGGTCTTTGTTTCCGCGGCTTTCGCGCCCTTGCCCTTAAAGAACTTCTTGGCATTAACGGTCTTTCTGTAGTAGACGCCCGTGCCCGGGATTCCGATACTGGTGGTGGATCTGCCCGTACTGCTTATAGTCTGACGGATTCCTTTCTTGCCGAAGCTGCAGCTGACGCCGCTCTTACTGAGGTTCAACTTAACACCGGGAAGGATTGTAATGCTCTTTCTGAAACAAAGTCCCATAAACGTCTCCTCAAATTAAAAATATATGTAAATTTGCCTTTACACATAGTTATTGTACTACACGGACTTCCGTTAAAAAGGTAAAATTTAATAGAAAGGTATATTTATGAACGATTCAGTAAGAAGCATACGCATATCCGAAGATTCTCTCGAGTCTTTCGCAGTTTATGAGAAAGACTTTTACGATATAACACTATTGCCGCTGTCCGTCACTAACAACTCCGTCATTCTTTGTGACCACTACAGGCAGTTCACACTCGATGATATGGCGGAAGTACTCGAGAAAGTTGTTGAGGATAACAAGGATACCTCCCAGTTTTTTCTTGCATGGTTTGAACCCATGCTTAATTACTTTTACGATAATCTGATGCTCAACCATCTGTTCGGTGAAGACATCTCTTCTATCGACACTTATCACATGGTCTATATGCCTCAGACTGATGATGATCTTCTTTGCTGGATAATCAAGTTCATTCTGTACAAGTACAGGACTATGACGCCTTTTCACATGTATATGACTGCGGCAGAATACATCAATGCCGAGGATCTTCTTCATATGATCGACTATCAGATAGATGAAGCGGATATGCCGGTGGAACAAAGGCATTATATCGACGAAGTCAAAGAAGACTTTATCCGGGAGTTTGATAATGACCTGATCCTTCAGGGTGCGGATACATACACCAAGAAGCTTTTCCGCAAGTATGTAAATGAGCTGTGCTTGAAGAAAAACTACAACGCTTTAAGAATAAAAGGCTTCGCGTGCTCAGGCGGGAACTCAGCTTTCAAATGCGACTGGCATGAGGCTGCTTCTTGCATGGAAATACTGTGGCGTGAAGGCGGATTCGGATATGCTGCCAACGCACTCGGGTTTATGCACTACGATGGAAGACTCACAGATGGTGTTCCCGATTATGAGCAGGCTTTCAAGTACTTTTCGATAGGGCACACATTCGGGATTTACGAGTCCACTTTCAAGCTGGCGCAGATGAGTCTCGACGGAATCTATGTGGCTAAGAATTATGAGCTTGCAGCGGCACTTATCGAAGCCGTTTACGAAGACACAAGAAGCAGGTTCGAAGACGGAGATGTGGATTGTGCGTTTGCGGAAGCGGCACTTAATATGGGAAATGTGCAGCTTAAAGCATTCAACATAGGTCCTGAGTCTCCCGAATATATGCGCGTGCAGGCGTACGGATTCTTCATCCAGGCAAAATACGCCCTTTCGCTGAGGTCCTTCCCGGGCGGTTCCATCTCTGACAGGGAGCTTATCAAGAGCATTGATGAAAAGATAGGCAGTTTTATCGGTGATTACAAAGTTCACAAGGCCTCCATTAAGAGCTCTTACCCCGGTCCCCTTAAGGACTTCGTAAGATATAACTCGTACGGACGTTACAGACTGATACTTAAAAAGCTTAAGAACGACAGGATTAAGATGAGTATCATAAGATTCCCCAGAAGAGAATCGGAAGAGCCTTTGAGAACACTTCTTACCTACAGGGAATTCGGTTGCTGCAGTCTGACGGATTCGATACATATAATTGCCAACAATGCTTCGGTGGAAACCTTTAAAAACGAAGTGGTATTCGACGATATTACACTTGAAATAAACGCAGGAGAGCGATCCAAAGTAGTCTTTTACATGGGCGAAGAAATCGTGACTACTTTGGAGGCGCATTCTTTTACGATCAATAAACCCAAATAATATAGATTATTGAGAGGTCGCATTATGACTGACAAGAGTTTGATTGCGTTTAAAACAGTGGCTGAATGCGGAAATAAGGCAAAGGCCGCCCGACTGCTTAATGTATCAACGACCACCATCTGGAGGATAATCATCGATCTCGAGGAAGAGTTCAACATCCCTTTATTCATTAAAGGAAAAGATCCTCTTGTACTTACAATTCACGGTGTGTTTCTTAAGAACCTTCTCGATAACGGGCTTAATACAACGCAAAGATTCAACAGGTTTATCGAGATGAATAAGAACCATCAAGTGAGCATCGGTCTCGCGTTCCCGTCGGGATGGCATTCGATCGACAGGTATATTGCCGAGCTAATGATCAAGGACCCAAGTGTTATCATCCATCCGCATTATGGCGACAGCAGACAGGTAAGAGATCTTCTTATGAATAAAGAGATCGAGTTTGCAGTTCTGCCGGACAGGATCAACTGTCTCGACTATAGGATCATAAAGGTTATAGAGGGGTACGAATGGGGGATTGCCGCTCCTTCCGGAATCCCTTTGACCAACAGACTATATGTAGAAAACAAGGACATCGAAGGCATACCGTTGATATTCCCGACAGACAGATCCTGCCTTTCCTCTATATCAGAATGGTTAGGATATGAGATTGCTTTGGAGCGTCAGAACACATACAACGATACGAATACTCTTTCAGGGATGATCAAGTCAGGGTTCGGACTCGCATTCGCCCCGTCAGCAGAAAAGCCCGGTCTCAAGGAAAAGAATCTGTCATACTACAGCTGTCTTCCCAAGATATTCTCGTCCATATATATCTATGCAAAATGCGACAGCATGGTGACTGAGGCGGGAAGACTGTTAGAGAATATAATCGGGCAATGATCAGATGAGGCCTAAGTGTTTTAACGCGTTATATATCCCGTCTTCTTTAAGACCGGTAGTTACGTAATCCGCTGCATTCCTGGCAACCTCGGCGCCGCTTCCCATGGCAACGGAAAAGCCCGCTGCTGCGAACATATCAAGATCATTGGCGCCGTCGCCTATAGCAACAGTATCTTTGATATCTATCCCTTTAAGCTCGCACAACTTCTTTATGCCTGTGCCCTTGTTAAAACCCTTAGGCACCATCTCCGCTATCGTCTC
>JAEEGL015693150.1_pt1 | contig 27393 bp, 14 predicted proteins | sample 9134231 | NCBI WGS metagenome assembly JAEEGL01 (sample SAMN16246548, study PRJNA631951) | gut metagenome | biome: gut microbiome; feature: rumen; material: fiber-attached | host: Bos | place: Iran: Karaj | collected 2018-10
CGCGACGATATCGAAACGGGCTTTCTCGAGCGGCTCAAGAGCGAGCGTGACCGTCGGATTTACGACTATCTGCAACTCGATCTCAGCGACAAAGACATCGCGAAAAGGGAAGGTATCACCGACAATGCCGCCGCTCTCGCTGTTTACCACTTGCGGAAAAAGCTCGGCCGCATGGCGGGATAAGAGTAAATGCTTAAATGTGTTCAGCTCCCCATGACAACGGCATTGAAAAATCACTATCTTTGTCATTGGGAGCGGAAGACCGTTACTGGCCAGGGTTTTTTAAATGTTATTATTTCCGCTGCGTCGCACCACCGAGGATGCCACCGCATCCGAACAGCGGGCACGGCCTTCGGGCCACAGGTGGACAAACTGGGGTTTCCCAGATTAGATCTAGTACACCCAGGCACTTGATTCAGTTTGTTGTCGACCCCGCTCCCTTTTTTCATGGGCACACAGTCATTCATACGCTTTGCCACGGAGGACCGCATTCTCGAGATCCTCATCAAGGAGCGCGTCAAGTGGATCGGGAAGGAAAAGGAAGCCCGGGAGAAGAGTGACGTGTTCAAGAAAATCTGCGAACTGCTTCCCGCCCAGCGGACCTGGGTCACACCCGGCAAGAAGCACCGCAGCCACCTGAACAACGAACGCACCCGGCACCTGAAGAACAACGCCACCGCACTCCGAAAGACCATCGACCGGGACCGTTCCGGGATGATCGAAGGCCAGGAAGGAAAGAAGGACCGCTCCCGGCCCGGCTACCTCCCGAAGCTGTACCGGTTCGTTGCGGACATTATGGAGACGGTCGCGACCGGGGACGTCACCCTGGTCCCGCCCACCACCACGGCCATCTTCAAGGAAGCGGAATCCCTGGAAGACCGCGTGGTGGTCACATTCCGGCCCATCAGCGTGTACGAAGACCTCAAGACCAAGGTCCTCATCAAGCTTGCCAGCGAATACCTGACGCGCCTGCTGGACCCGCTGTTCCACGAGGAGATCCTTTCCTACCGGATACGGCGCGACTACCACGGCGAGCATCCGAAGGAACTCTATATGACCAAGGCCGACGACGCCGTCCCCAACATCCTGAAATTCAAGAAGGAGCACGAAACCGTCTGGGTGGCCGAATGCGACATCAAGAAGTTCTACGACATCGTCAATCACCGATGCGTGATGGAGTCTTTGGAACGGCTTCTGGAGAAAGGCCACATCGACCGGAAGAGAGCCGCCGGGGCCATTGAGATCCTGAAAGCCTACCTGGACGGGTACAATTTCAAGGAGTCCGTCCTCGAAAAAAGCCGCGAGCCCGGTTTCTGGAACGACTACCTCCCGGGGCTCGGCAAGAAGCTGAAGCCCGGGAAGAAGAAGATTGAATGCCAATTCGGCTGGGTCGACGAGCGAGATCTCGGGGACGACCTGCGTCAGGTCGGCATCCCCCAGGGCGGCGTCCTGTCCACGCTCATCTGCAACATCCTGATGAACGACGTGGACCAGGCGGTGGTGGACCCGAACGATCCCGACCGCTTTTTCAACCGCTTCGGCGACGACATCCTCCTGATGCACGCGACCGAGGAGGGCTGCCGCCGGCTCTTCGAAGCCTACAAAGCCTCCCTCACGGCCCACAAGCTCATCTACCACGACGAGAAAACCATCGGCGACAACTACAAGGACGGCCGCCTCACCCGCGCCGACTACTGGAACGAAAAAACCAAGGCCCCCTTCCTGTGGGGCCCCGGCGAAGGCAACGCCGCCGAATGGATCGGCTTCGTGGGCTATGAGATCCGGTACGACGGCGAAGTCCGCCTCCGCAAGAGCACGCTCATGAAGCAGTTCAACAAGATCTGCTTTCAGTTCCACAAGGCCACGCACATCGACACCATCAAGTCCGGCATCGACAACTGCCTGAAAGGCATCGACAAGTGCGCCTGGTCCATCCTGAAGTTCGAACAGCTGGACTTCAACCCCGCCTCCCGCCGCCAGATGCACCACCTGGACCGCTACCGCCACAACAAGCGCAACAAAGCCCTGATGTACCTGTCCACCCTCCCCCAGGAAAAAACCAAGGAGCAAAAAGAGGTCAAGAAAGGGCCCTCGTCCTACGCGTCGCTATTGGCGAGGAGGAAGAGGTAACTTGCAGACACTACCACTTCAAATCATCCCTCATGAACTTGAGAGTCCCATCCGGCGATGTGGACGCATCGGCCATATCCGACTGGCGAACCAAATACCACAACGGATTCCTCTTAGCATCAGGATCATGAGGAGTATGCCTATGCTTACAAATGGCCTCCAGTACTTCTTGAGACAAACCAGAAAGATACTTCTTTGATATCTTCATGGAGAACTCGCCATGTTCCCGTCGTCCATGAGGAATAATCGACCACTCCTCGTTCCTGGCCATAGAAATATCATGGAGAAGTGCCGTCAAAATAATGTCCGACTCCTTCAAGCCCATCCCCTTTGCCCAGGCGCTCATTTGATCGTAAACACCTAATGAATGCTCAATCAAGCCTGTAGGATAGTGGTGATGGCTATGACTGTGCGCGGTTGAGAAATTGCTTTTTCTTATGCTTTGAATGAGATCCTCAACACCTGGTTCGCCAGTCGAACGCAGAAGGGCGTAGAATCTGTCTTGATTGAAAAGAACCCGGTCAATGGCCCTTGACAATACCTCTCCGGAAAAAGAACGGGATAACTTCCTGGTGAAATACTCCCTGCGTTTATCTTCGGTAGGATTTGTAGCCGACGCTTTGACGGGATTCTTGGCGGGAGCCGTCGGGGGTAACGTTGCAATTTGACGATAAGGAGCCAAATCCTCCTGCGAATAGCAGCAGATATAGACCTTGCACTTCAATCCTCTATCGATACGTTTCCGAATTGTTTCCAAGGCAATTTTCGCGGCGCGGTCTTTAGGGAATCCATAAATACCCGTGCTGATACAACAGAATACGATGCTCTCCAACTGGTGCTGATCCGCAAGATCAAGGCTAGTATTGTAGCATGATGCCAATAGCGCCTCTTCCTCGTTGTTTCCCCCATGCCAAATAGGACCCACCGTATGGATGACATAGGAGGAAGGCAGACGATAGCCTTTGGTCATCTTGCTTTTTCCCGTATCACATCCTCCAAGTTTGGAACACTCCGCCAATAATTCCTTGCCCGCGGCCCTATGAATAGCCCCGTCGATGCCTGCTCCTCCCAAAAGAGACCTGTTTGCCGCATTAACGATGGCGTCAGCGTTAACCTTTGTGATGTCACCGACAAAGATAGTGATGCCCCCATAGGAGATGGCATTCGTGACAATCGGTAGCATATTGTGTGGTGTATTTTGTGTATTTGCAAATATAACTTCCTTTTTTCAATAGGAAAAGAAGTCTTCCCAGAAGTAGAAGACGCGCCCTACTTCAATGCGTTGTAGGATTCGTTCAGACGGCGGAAATTCTCTTCCGTCAGGGAGACGGACTTCTTCTCGCGCGTAGACTTCTTCTTCGGCTTCCCCGTGAAGTCGATATTGAAGTACACCTTGAAAGGCGGAATCGTGGAGAACTCCATAAACTCCGCAGGGGTGTACTCAATGAAACGGAAGTGCTCGTCCGACTCGTCGGCAATGACCACCACAAATCGAAAATGGTCGGGGTCTTTGAACGCCTGTGCCCATTCTGTCTGCGTAGCGGCACCGAAATACCGCTCCTCCTGATGGGTCATTTTGATCTCGAAGTACCAAGTCTCGCCATCCTTCTTGGCGACAATGTCCGCAGGGGTTTTGGCGACTTCCGCCCGAAAGCCTTCGGCGTTCAACTTGTTCACATAGGCCTGCTTGGCCGCAACGTCTGATTTTTTGTTTGCCATGTTCTGTGTATAATTATTTCTTTCCTACGTATACGTGGAAAAGGAAGCAAAATTGCACGGGACTGAAAGATTATCAAGAATCCCTGATCAGACCTGGGACTCTTGGTAATCATAGTGCGCCTACTCTATCCATCCTGCTGCAGCATCATAGCACTCGTCGGCTTCTTCGCACGACGTCACTGTTATTCGGCCATTCTCCTTATAGCAAACCTCGAAAATGACCGTCTCGAAGCGACCGTGATCATCCGGTTTCGTATGACAATGAACAGCATGAAGCCGTTCCCCATCCTCATTGCCTGGTTTCTCCACCAGATAGTACTTCAAACGCTTATAATAGACTATGCCATAACCGAGATCTTTAGGCACCGTATACTTCGTCCAGCCATCATTTATATCAACCGGACAATCATCGTCTTCACACCAGTAATACTCGATGTTCTTGATGCCATACTTTTTTGCATACAATTCCATTAGCCAATCTTTGTCCGTGTATTCACCGAAGAAAATGTCATTCCGGTCATTAAAAGCATCTATCACGCATTCAATCAAGTCGTCTTTGAAAACACACGTGCCGTCCTCCAACTCGTATTCTTCCTCTATATCGTCAAAAAACCTGCTTTCGTACTCTCCTGTTCCCCAGTAGCAAGAAAACTCATAATCACTGACATATACGGTACACGAGCCAAAATCATTACTCGTTTTTATGTCATCCATATCGACAATCTTGTAGAATGTGCGACCTTCGGGTGCAGTACACTCGCGGATAAAATTTGGGTCGCCATAAGAGACCTCGTAGTCTCCTTTTTTAAGGGCATCTAATATGCCGTCAATGGTTTCTTGAACTTCCTTGTAATCCATGCTCTTCGGAATTACATATTGTTTAACCTATACTAGATCGATGATTCCCTGAGGAATCTCGATCGAATAGTCATAATCTCCAGGTCCATCAAGATCTACCACGTCACAGTACCAGGTTTCAATAAAAGAGACCTGACCGTCCTCGCTCAACGAGTCGAAATAGGATTCCAACCAATCATAGAAAGCCTCCTCTTTTTCCTCTTCGAGAATGTCCTCGTCCGGCTCATCCAACAAATCGGGATCCGGTTCATAATGGAACAGTCCAGCCTCTTCCAGAGCCCCCATCATTCCTTCGGGTTCATCATAATAACCTTCCTCGAAACCCTTGATCAACCAATAGCGGTAAGTCGCCCGCCCTACTGCTTCAAAATAGGCGTCCGCCAACGCCTCATAGATGTCCGGACACTCCGCCTTGAGACCGAGCTCGTCAATATCGGTCTCGCTTCCATTCTCCCGAATAAGAGTGACGAGGCGATCGACCTGCTCGTCTTCGAGCTTCACCGATCCTTCTCCCGAAGCATACTCACCATGGCCGCAGCAGTGATAACCGAGGAAGATTTCAAAGCAAAAATCAAACTCTTTCATACACAAAACCATTTAATGATTAAACACTTAGCACGCAGATGGACGAGCCTCACCCGACCACTCGGCGAGCGCGGTCCTCAATGCTTCACGAATATCCCAAATACACTTGGACGCGGCCGTGGGCGTGCAGCCTTCAATGGCCGCCATCTCCTTGGGAGTAAAGCCCACATTATGCATGTGCGCAACACGCCGACGTTTATCACTCATTTTGGAGACCTCCGCACAGATACGATCTCGGAGTTCGCCCCGAAGAACTCGACCGTCCGCACTGTTCTCGCTCATTTTACTCAACACGTCAGGGTCAAGGATAAACTCATCCGCACCATACTCGTCATCGTCATCCTTACCCTTGACGTACATGGACTCCGAGATGGAGAGACGCTTCATCTTGTAATCGAGAGCATCTTTGGCGCAGTTGACGGCGATGCGATTCACCCATGTGGACAGCTTCGCTCGTTCGGGGTCGAAGCTGTCGATGGAACGCCATACTTTCAGGATGGCCGTCCCTGCGATATCTTCAATATCTTCACGGGTGAAGAAATTCCTACAGCCCGACTTGGAATTAAAAAGGTCGACGAAACGCGCCACGGCGGCATTCGCGGTGGCAATAAGATTTTGCTGCTCAGCAGCGGAGAGAGAAGAAGAAAAACTCATGGTAGTTTATCTTTAAACGTTAACGTTTCGCGTAATGCTCCACCGTGGTCATTCCGGACTCGGTTGGCATCACCTGCGCCGCTAAGCGGCTCAGGCTACTCTGAGCGATCTTAAGATCACCTGTCAGGCACGCATACCTGACTATTTGACAAAGAACTCAAAGAGTCCACATCGGGGACACCAAGACAGACTCGCGTAGGATTGATGCAAAAAGCTTGCCGTCAGAGGGAACGCTCTTCGTCTGACATGCTCTCTTTCACTCCAATTCCACTATTATATACGGCAGTTTGATTTTATTCTTTCCAATAATCGACAGTTTTTTTGATAACCTCTAGAGATTTGTATTTATTCTTATGGATTTTCCAAACGATTCCGAGAGAAGTTGATTTCTTGTATGGTCACTTCAATTCATCGTCTCGTTTGTTTATCGTAACTGCGCTCATAGGGGCGTCCCGCCCCTAGCCGCACGGCCACCCCTGGGATTGATTGGTCAGATCGCTGGATTGTCCACAGTTCGTCTCTGTCAGAAGTGGTGCAAGTGGTATTGGCAGCATTGTCGGCAGCTAGGACATCGACATGGCGAAGTATTGACGATATCTTTCAAAACGCTCAGTTCATAACACACCTTTCCCTGCTCCTCGAGCCAACCGGCCAGGTCCCCCTTCTTTGTGGAGGGGAGGGGTTTTTATGCGGAATGACTATCTTTTTTTGTACGATATGACTCAAACGCTTTGAAAAGGACATAGTTGTCTTGCTCGAGGGTATCCATATTTGGTTGCACCAAAGGATGCTTTTTGAAATACGCGCGATTGTTTATCTCATCCTCAACAAGCACGGATTGCTGATAATAGGTTTTGCAGAGATCTTCAGCAATAGAGTCAAGCTTTGAACTGGAGACATATATGATTTTTATGGTATAGCTGTTCTCCTCTACCTTCATACGGTTTTCGGGATTCGGCTCTTCTTCATCAATGAACACTCCAGTGTTGGGGTAGAAAGTCATACCGATGTTGGCTTTTTTGCAGAAACTCACAAGGTCGGCCTTAACATTGTTTCTATCGCTATAATACTCCTTGAGAAAATCGGCAAACTCTTGGTTGTTCAGTTCCGCGGAATTGATATCAAATGATAGATATATAGTGCCTCCTACAGATGATTTGGAGACCCTTTCATCCATCACTTTGCCTATCAACTTATAGAGGTCCTCGTCAAATCTAAGATTACCGATCTGAATAGGATTAATTGTCTTTTTCGCGCAGAACAAGAACGCAATCTGTCGTTTACGCTCATCAATCTCTTTCTCTGAACCCGCAAGGTATATTGGCGCAACATCATAGAATCTCTCACTATCAGACTGAACTCGGCGCAAGAAGTTTTTTACCTCTGCCTTAAGTATATCCTCATTATCTTTAAAGTTCGAATGAATGCAATACAAAGCGACCCCCTCGTCGTGGGCAATCTGGCGTCTATAGCCCGTGGAATCCATATAGAAACCGTTTTCATCAACACACCAAATCTTGACACTGTTCGGATTTTCTGAAGGCTGATAGAAAAAAGGCTTCTCCTTGTACTGTTTTTCGCAGAAATCCTTTGGGAGTCCCGAATCACAAAAAGAGTTTAGCGCGACTTTCTTTATCTGCTTATCAAAGAGGATCTTCCAATCATTCCCCTCTAACTCAGCAAACTCAATTGCTTCGAGCATCTTGCACCCGCGAAAAGCCCCTTCTTCAATAATCTGAACAGTCTTGGGAAAGACCACCCTCTTCAAACGAGTGCAGTTCAAGAATGCATTACGACCAATAACAATCGTCCCCTCTTCAACGATTAGCTCATCCTCACCTTGAGGCACATTCAGAAGAATCGTCTTATCATCCGAATAATACGGCTCATTTGCCCTTTGATAACGATTGAATGTGTGGGACGAATTGTAATGATCAATCATCTTCTCCGTCCTCAAGCGCACATCGGAGATCAGCCTTTCCAAATAATCAACATCCGCAAGTTTTTCCTTATATAAGTCATTAAGTCCAACAACTGAAGAATCAGGAAAAACCCACAAATCATATCGGTCACTTTGAGAGAAATCACTCATAATATCTTCCGAGTCCTCTTTTACCGAAACGACCCTAAGAAACTGATCCCTAAGCGCCTCAGAATCAACATCAAAGGACATGCCCGAACCAGATGATTCACGAACCGAATTTAAGAGTTGAAGGTAGCATAGGAGCATTGTAATCGTTCGAATGCTATCTTCGTCTTCCTTTTCCGGACTGCATATATCATCCAAGAGTTTATCCCAAGCATCAACTTCCCTGTATTGATACTTGAAATCCTGCCAAGTCATCGATCCAAACACAAAGCCCACATTTTGAGGACATATGGAGCGCGCTGCTTCGTGCTCACTAGAAATAAAAGGAACTATTTCAGATGCTCGGAAATCACACGCAAGTCTGTCCAATACTTCCGCTTTAAGAACTCCGGCGTCAGCTAATTCGAGAAAAAAGCCGGGCGATATTCCTAAAATTTCCTCAAAATCAATGAGTTCAAACTTCGACTTATCTTGTAAAGACATTTTCTTGCGAGCTCTGCCTATTTTCACCTTGGAACCAGAAGCATCTTTAATGGATTCTCTAAGATGATTAATAAGGGGGCGGTCCTTATTATCCATCAAATACAAGAAAGCTGGTATCCGAGAGGTGATGCCCAGGATTGCTTCTATTGCCTTATCAAGTTTCTCGCTCGCCTTTATTCCGGAAACATTCAAGGCCTTCCAGTGTTTTTTGTCTTTAATGAATTCAGCAAGAGCATTGCTATCAATTAGTCGGCGCGATGTCCATAGCGAACGTGATTCGTGAGGATCGGCCTCATAGATATCATCCTCATCCATCGTCCTTTCCCCGTCCTGTGACCAATACTCTATCGGAGAGTCCTTTAAACTCTGACGGATAAATTTCTTGAACGAATCGACATCCTCGCTGAAAAAACGTTTGTGATACTCTTTTCTTAGTCTGTTATTAGTGAGAAGTAATGTGTTTTTAAATGAGAACGAAAATACAAAAGACTCTTTCTTAACCGTGGCAGTTTCATCAGACCATGGCATTGATGCGCGTTCCACTATCTGGGAAAACTCGGCAGAACTGCTTGCCCCAATATTTCGCAAAATAAAAACGCCAGACCAGTATGGAACCCGGACATCCTTTATGAGAAGACGACTCGTCAATGTTAAAGATCTACTCCCCGCCGGATTGCTCCCAACAACAGCATCAAGGGCCGCGAGAATCATTTCCGGAGAAGAATAAGACTGATCATAGCAATTAATGATAGTGTAACTATCCTTAATTGTTTTTGCCTCCTTGGTTGTCGCCAACAAAGATTGAAGTGCATTACAGGACTCCCTTGAAGGTAAAATCCACAGGATATGATTCAATTTCTTGGCAAGCACCTTATCGTGAAATGGATACTTCGTGCATGACGCATTGTCGAATTCACCACTCATAAACGACAACCACTTCCTCACAGAATCTTTATGCTCAAAGACATAGGCATCCTCAACCTTTTTTGCTCTGAACAATTCGCTCAGGTCAACATCACCCGTAGCCTGAGCAAAGTCCGTCCTGATTACTATCTCCTCAGGAAGCTCATAGATAATGGTTCTTAATTTGGGAGCAATCGGGTCTTTCATACAAGTTTAAGGTATTTAATGAAAGCGTCCGGGAAAACAAACTTCTTTTCTCCACCAGTGTCAAAAGCCACTGTTAAATATTTGCCCCGTCTATCAATCTTGATAATTGTGCCAATACCAAACTTGGCGTGAGATACCATCGCCCCCTCTTTCGCCCTTTCCATCAGATCTTCATAGATCAATTTCTGAGGGCCTTCTTCAGAGGTTTCCTCAACTGCATCTTTCCCATACTTGGGTTCATCTCCGTCATGAAGCTCCTGGCCTTCGGTTTCTCCTTCTTCGTGCACGTAGGTGCCATAATCGACCAAAGAGACCATAGAATTCTGCTGGTTATAGAACAGACGTTCATATTCCTCTCGACGGATGGTTGTATCCCATCCGCCCACTTCATCGTTTTGGTGTTTATCAATGCCCGTGTATACAAGGCTGGAATCTTCATATCTCTTGAACTTGAAGATGGCATCATTCATCAGAGAAGCATTGAAGACCCCGAGTGAGCAAAGCATATTAAAATCTCCTACATTCAAGCCGGTCACTTTTTTGAAAAGGCCCGGTTCAAGCTGTGTAATAACGTCTTTTAGGCACTTTTCACGATAATCGGTCAAGTACATAAAGATAGGAATTCTTGTTGCAAACTTGATCAACTTCTCTTGAATCTGCTTTCTTGCCGACTTGAGTTCTTTTTCCTCCTGAGTCAACGCCTTCTTTTCTTTTTCACCAGGTTTCTCTCCTTTCTTCTTAACATCCTTGATCTTGGAGGTTTTGGTAATAATCGTCTCTATATCCTTATTGAGAGACCTGAACCCTTCGATATTCATCAAAGCGCTCATCGCATCCGGATTAGACTGCAGCCTCTTCAGGGTCTCATTGTCCACATTCACCAAAAGGGCCGACTCCCATCTCTTAGCAAGGAGTGTTGCCGATGTGCCCGCAAGGGCGATATCCAGGATATCCTGAGCATTGATCTGCCTCATGGACATTCCATCATATGCTAGCACAGGAAGAAAGTTAATAAACTCGGCAACTTTCTTTTCCGGATCCGAGCCGTCAGGATTCATCCTGCAGCTATAATCAGAAATCTGTCGGAGTGCGCGGTTTAGCGCAAAGTCAAACACGTAGCACTCATTTTTCACAATAACGTTATCTCCGCGCTCGTCTTTAACCTCCCAAGGACTCTGAACTCGGAACGCTGATTGGAAATACGTCTCCGGACTCTTAAGATTACGAAGCATAAAAATCCCCGTCCACGGTTTCACCGTCACTCCCGTGGTCAACTTTCCGCAAGAAAGTGTGATGGTCTTGGTCTCAAGGGGGTCACCCATTGCGTTCTTGACAGGCTTAAGCGCCTCAAGCCCAATACCAGCTTTTGCACCGGCACAGACGATGACCTTATAGTCGCGAAAAAAGACATTCTGTGGCTGTGCAAGAAGGTTCGCCATCGCATAGCACGAAGCCACGTTCGGCAGGAACCACAACGTGTGCGACAAAACGTTTAAAAGCCGAATATCGGAGAAAGGCATCGGTGGCTTTTTATCCTGACCGAGTTTGAGATCATCCTTGCTAGAAGGCATATATGCACCACGGATAAGGCTAAGCCATTTCTGCACCTCCGCCTCATATTTAAAGTGGGCATCTTCGCCAGACCCATCCGCACCGAAGAAGACATTCAAGTCAAACTCGTCATACTCACCTTCTTTTGCTACCTCTTGAATCTCCTCTGGGATTTTGTAGGTAAGCATAACCATTCTTGGCAAGGACGCATATGGATTATCACTTCCCTTCCAATCTTCCTTTGCTTTCTGCTCATCAGAATATGTCCAATTGAAAATCTGTTCCTCAATGAACTCTCCGCTATTGATTGCACGGAAAGGAGTACCCGACAGATACAAATAATGACGCGACGTTATAGGAAGCCAAGACTCATTGATAGCATCACCGGCTTCATCACTTGAATACGAATCCGGATCAAAATCAGCTGTGGACTCTTCGTCCTCCTTTTCAAAGAGGTCTTTCGCCTTCGCTCGCCAGGCGCCATAGTGATACTCGTCAAAAATCACGAGGTCCCACGATACCGTGTGTATAAACTCGTTCTTGGCTTTGATACCTCCCGCTTCGTTTGTTCCTAGGAGATCCTGAAAGGAACCAAAAACGACGATTGGCTTTGATTTATCCGCCCGTTCGTACTCCTGATCCACATTTAGGCTATTATTCTTCGCATCCTTGTTGGAGACGAACTGCCACCCCTCGAAATCCACGTGACAAAGAAGGTCTTCCCTCCAGGCAGACTCCACAGCCGGTTTAAAGGTAAGTATAAGAACTCTCTTGAAACCCATTTTCTTCGCCAACTCATAGCTGGCAAAGGTCTTCCCGAAACGCATTTTAGCGTTCCAAAGAAACTTGGGGGTATGTTCCGGATCTGTTATGGCAGCTTCTTTGAAGTAGTCCATGGTCCTTTTAACGGCTCTTTCCTGTTCCGGACGCATATCAAAAGTAAGCGATCGATTCTCCAGATTGGCTATATCCGAACGAAGAGTTACAATAGCGGAAAGGACATCGCTCACGGAGCATTTGAACCACTCATTACGATCTTCTTCAGCATTCATCTGAATGAATCCTCTTTTACGTAAAACCGCGTGTACGTCGTGGTCCATAAAACAGGTTCCATCAGATCGCATGGCGGATTCCTTCAATTCTATCTTAAAAGGGATGGCAGAGACATGCATCTGTTCCTTAATGCGAGACTCAACATCCCTGTCCGTATAGCCAACTTTGAGATATCCCTTGTGGGATTCCACTCCGATAAGACTATACGCGTAGATTGTCGGGACAGCGGACGGTCGCTGTGGAAAAAGCTCAAATTCAGCCATGCCTACTCAATTTCTTTGATTCTTAAGTCGATGTACTCGCATTCTTTAGGATCTGTTATTCCCCAGAGAGTACGAAGGTAAGAGTCAGTATACTGCCTATCATATGTTCCAAGGTCGGGAATAAAACAGAAATTTTCTTTTGAAACATGCTGGGATACCACGGCCTGGAGAAGAAGGAAGCGGACCGTTTTAGTAAAAATATACGACTTAAAATTCCGTGTCTCTTCTTCGGTATCAAAAGCTCCAAGAACTATGAATGATTCAGTGCAAACCTCTCCTGGTTTGGCAATAATCGTGTTCTTATCGGAGTAGAAACCCACCGCACTTGAGAAATCTGTCTGCCCTGCGATAGGCGCCATCGGGGCAAGAAACTTCCATTTGTTTGTGTATCCTTTATCAACTAAGTCAGCAGCGTCAGCAAACTTTTTGCCGATTCTTTGAATAAAGTAGCAAGGAACCCCCTCGTCTTTTGGTTGATAAGTAGTATCTAAACCAAACGGCTTTCTTGCGGAAACTCTGTCTTTCAAAAAAAGGCTAGTTCCACAATTATCTCGAACTTTTTTCACAATTTCGACGGCCAAATTCTGACGAATGAAAGTTCCGAATTCGTTAAGAGGACGACTCATTGGTACAGCAGTTCCAAAGTTAGTCACTTCGCATTCTGTCTCACTATCGCTTCGATCTCTTTCCCACAAGAAATAACAAGCACCACCGGCGAGGTCAACACCAGGAAACACATCCTTAAAGTTTTCATAATCTACCAGTTTTGAGATGCGATGGTCATTTAACATTTCTTTTCTGAAGTCATCAAGGCCCTTCCCTCCAACGAACCACCTGGAAGGAATAATCATTGACATATACCTCGGTTGCAGTTTTTTTGCCTGATTAACAAATAACTGATATATCGGCTTTGCGCTTTTACTGTTTCCGCCATCGCTCAACTGATACGGAGGGTTGCTTATGATAACATCGAATTTCATGTCCTGCGAAAAAGCTTTTCCTAAAATGTCTTCTATCTTAAAACCGTGAATAAACTGATATGCATATGATTCCAAAGATGCCGAGCGATCATACTCACTCTTTGTTGCACCGCAATACTTGCATTTTTCGCCCTGCCATGTGTGTCGGATCCTTTTGAATCTAATATTTCCCTCCGGGTTGGTGAACTTAACAAGTGAGAATTCACTATCCGGGTACTTGCTGCAATAAACACTACGACGCGAAAGAAGGCTGGTCAACTCGGTGATTGCTATACCAAACAACTGCTTGGTGAAGATATGCTTTACGCGCTTATCCAGGTCAGGAATTTGATTCTCAAGTCCAACGATAAGCCGCTTTGCGATTTCTCGGAGAAAAACTCCACTCTTGCAGGCCGGATCAAGGAATGTAGTATCCGGGTTTTCAAACAATTCCTGAGGGAGAAGATCGAGCATTTTATTCGCAATGTCCGGTGAAGTAAACACCTCATCGTTGCTCAAATTTGCGATACATGACAAAACGTCTGGGTTGTAGACGCTCCCATATAATCCATTATCCATTAGGCTGCAGTTTTTTATAGTGAGTAATATATCTATCTATGAACTTTCCTTCTGCCTCCTCCTTAGAAAAGGCAATCTGCCCTTCATCCTTGGCCAGAAGCTCAGCGAATGTGTAGTCACGTCGCTGCATCTGGGTGCCCGAAATCATTGACCACTCAGAGAACACTATGGGAAGACTCGGAAGGTCATTCCCGTCTTCGTCCACACAATTCAGTGTAAGAGCATTGCCGCAGACAATGTTCCTGCTTAAGATGAAACGAGCAGACTCCCTTGCCTCGTCGGAACAATCCTTTTTGCAGATTGCCTTGTAACTATCATCCCACACCTTAAACAAACGAGATCTACACTCTTCAACATTATCTTTCATTATATCCACACCGTACAGACTCCCGATAGCAACAATTGACTGTTTTTCGTAGTCTCTATGAGCAGTGCGATATTTCCTCCTCAACTCCTCAAGCTTTCTCATCAATATTGCAACGAGGAAATTACCGTTTCCGCAAGCCGGCTCCAGGAACCGGGAGTCGGGGCGCAAGCACTCGGTTGAGACGAGATCAAGCATTGCATTAACCTCCCTTTCTGCCGTAAAAACCTCGCCGCGCTCTTCAACACGAGCCTTTGATTTTATCTGTTTGGCCATTCTCTTTTGTTCGTATCCCAATTTACAAATTTCGTTATAATTCGATTGTTTCCGACCCGCGGTCATACAGAACGCCTCTGCCTTAATCGGTATACTACATATTATTACCGGACTTTTTCAGCATTATTCCAATAACATCCAGAAAATCGATCCCCCTGTTAGTTGAACTACCATCTTACTATCTTCACCCGCTTATTCTTTTTTTCTACACGATCGTAATACTTCCCCTCATACCCCAGCCAAAAGAGTATGGTGAGTTCCAAGTATTGAAGAAGGATGTCGAGACAAGTTTGAGCGTCGGGAGAATAATCGTCGGCATAGGGTAGCGGGCTCAATCTGCCGGTAATATCTGCAGGACACAAGTGGTAGGCCCCGTCATAGTTATAATAACGACGAAGATTCGTGTCGACTTTATCCAATAAATCATCGACAGTCTTCCATTCCTGGAGAAAATCCGAGGCAATGGTTTCCAAGCCGTTGATAGCATTAGCGATGGAGACCACCATAGGCTTAGTTGGATCGTTGGCCTCCAGATAGCAATTGAGGACGGCCTCCATGAAACCCGCTCTTTGCGGAGATGAGGTATACTTCATCCTAAATATGGACCACAGCTTGACCAAATCCTTATCCCCATTTGTCGGTTTCCATGAAACAACTTCCCTCATACTCGTGTCATGTCCGCATTCGTGATACCCGAATAGGGTGGTAGTGCCATCCATTCCTTCAATGAACCAAGGAGCGTGATGCGTTCCGGAGAAGAAACTGACAAAGAGTGAGAACAATTGAATCTCTCGTTCAACCTTTTCAAATTCCAGTTTAGGGCAATCCTTTCCCGCTCTAATCTCACAATGATGAGAGATCTCGCGACGGTTTTTTTGCGTCTGATAACCATCCTGGTTTTCAAGGATTATTTGGTAAATCTCGTGAAAAGCATCTTTTTTACTCACAAAGACAAGACGATCCGGGGCGGTACGGCCATTGTGGACAACGTTGTCCCCGTTGATGGCGGGAGCGTTCAGATAGCACCACCTGTAACTCGGGTGGGAAGGTCCCGTACCAGTTTGCAACAGACATTGGACGATTCCGTGGACATTGCTACCATCCGCTGATTCGGAGAGGACGGACACCTCTTTCGAAGAGAAGCCCCGGGCATAGGACATCAGCGAGATCGACCTCCGCCCCGAACAATTCTCATTGCAAGAATTACCCAGGGTTTGTCCTTCGAAGCCAATGAACAAGGGAGCTCGCTGAGAAAGAGCATAATAGATGGAGCCGCCGTAAACTTCATAAAAATGCCCTCCTCTTCCGGGCCAATAGAGAGAGTACGGCCCATTATAGATTTCCTTCCTCCAAGCGCGTCCCGGATTCTCCGGGGGCAATGGTGCATAGTCAGGCAATGCCTGTGGCAAGTTGTTGGTACTCATTCTGTGAGGCCTGATCCGAATTAAGGTTGCTCAGTGCTATGCAAATATACAAAATACCGCTCAATTCCACAAAACCTCGTGGCGGCGGGGATGGACGAAACGCGTCACGGCGCCATTGTTGTCATTATTTAGAAGATGACCGTAAATTTACGGATTAATCGCTATCTTTAACAAATAATCTTATTTAAAAAACTTTAAGAACCAAAACCACGTTTATATAGCACCAACATGTACTCCGATACCCTCCACCTAGAAATCCAAACACCTCTCTGGAAAATGGATTTCAATCCGGAACAGATTCGCCTGGTCAAGGAAAGCCTTCAAGTCTCATACAACAGGAATCACTTTGCAAGGCCAGGCAAAGAGGATAAACTGAATGCCCTGATTTGCTTTGCCGAATGGTGGCGGGAGGAGTATTCCGGTGAAGCCGCGAGCAAGATGGATGTAGTCCGTTTTGTCGGACTGCCGGAAGAAAGCGTCGATGCGTTGTATTCTGCCGCAAAGGGAGGTCTGTCCCTGCTCAGAATCAAAATCATCCACAGTCCGCAGAATTATCAGCTTCGATTCCGGACGATGCTTCTCCAGGGCGGAATCCCCAAGAACCTTCTATTCGGGGATAACAACTCCCGCTTCCGGACTTTCCTTTCCAGCTTGTTGGAAGAGCTGCACGACAAAGTCATCGACTGGGAAGATGAGACGATCGTCGAGGAGTTGAACTGTCAACTCAGCCTGCCCTTGTCTTTCCGGAAAGAAGACATTTACGCCCTTGGCCTGCAAATCGTTCACGCCGTTATTGAAGACCGGGATGACTTGCTTCCGTTCGACGCTACCGCCAGCGAGTTCCAGTCGCTGATTGAAAACTTGAAGAGGAAGCTTGGGTCCATGAGAAAAAACAAGGAAAAACCCATCGGCTTCCAATGGGATCTGGAGATCAAGGATGGTGAAGGGATACTGTACTATACGGTGGACAACATCAAGATCATTCCGGAAACGCTTGTTGAAGGCATTGACCAGAACGTCTTCCAATTCAATCTGGAAGTCAGCGGTAACAAGGTCGCCACTTACCGGAAAAGCCATCAGGGCTTCGTAAGGCTTTCGCTGTCCAAGTCCCGCTTCAAATGGAACAAGGAATCCTATTTGGACGTTTCAGCCGTGACACACGGACTGGACAGTTTTCCCGTCGCCGTGGCGAAGAACTTCCCTCCGGACTTTGAGACGCCCCAAGTCTTCAATCTGGACGGAGCACGATATGTTCAGAAGAACAATGTGTCCTCCGAAAGCATCGTCATTTTTAACGAGGAGTTCTGGCAGCCGACGGAAGGAACTGCGACGCCCCTCAGGATAGCAGGAGATTCCTTTGGAGCCCTTGCGTTTCGTGACAAAGTCGAATTAAGAAATATCCAAACCGGCAAAACCCTTCCATTTGAGAACCATTTCACGGATTACTATTGCGTGTTCAAGGGACTTGACCTCGGGTGGATCGATTCAGCGAACTATCCCCTTATCAACAGTGTGCCCCGACTTGAAGTCTATTCCGAAGAAGGTCTCGTTTCCAATAAGACATATAAGGTCCAGTATCGGAAGAGAGGAATGACGGATTGGGTGGATAGTACCGGGAGACTTCCCAATGGCTATCTGAAAATCCGCGTCGTTTTTAACGACCTTAAATGGAGCGAACAAACCTTCTACAACATCGACGGGTTGGATTTTAGTTTCACGGACCAGACGGACATCCATTCGACAATCACTTCGTCCTGCCGGTGGGGAAGAGTCTTCTGTCACAATCGGGAAGGCATTCTCATTCGGGAAACAAGAAGAGACGTGTGGTCGCTGAGCAGGATTCCAGATGTTCCCATGATACCGGACAAAATCTATTTTACGGTCAAAGAGCCCAGCAGTCCGGACCTGATTCTCTCCCTGCCTTGTCCTTTCAATCTGTTCTGCCTCGAGGACAAGACGAACAATTCCGTCGCCACTCCGCGGGAATGTATTTCTCTGAACGATCTGGACAGATATGCCATCATTCAACGGGGAAACCCCAATCCCATCATCTATTTCAAGTACAAAGGTGACCAGTTGGCGAGGACATCCCTGAAAAGGACCACCCATGACGTCATCACTCCTCTCAGCAAGTTTGAAGCGACAATCAGCAGTCTGCTGGCACTCAATGGACACAACCCCTTCAACAGGGACGAGTGCGTGGAGTTCACTGTTGGAAACAGCACCTATAAAGTCCGGCCATTCGTGTTGGACAGCGAACTGACATTGCAGGAAGACCGAGTTACACTGACCAACAATGATCCCTATGAAGGGAAGGTCTTTGCCTGCGAGATGGGGGACAACATCATCAACGGCGAATTGTCCGTGAAAAGAATGGAGCAAGATGAATCACTCCTCTCTTTCCTCCTTAAGGAACCGCCCCGAGACGATTGCGAAGACGGGGCCGACATCAGGCTCCCATTTATTGTATTCTCCGAAGCCGCAGACAAAAGGCGGATCATTCCTCGACTCATGGCCACAGCCGAGGATTCCACAAGATCATCAAATACAGCTGCCGCCTGGTGCAAACGCCTGGAAGAAGATGACCCCTGCAACGGGATTGCATGGAGAGAAGCAACGAATGCCTTTGAACTTGCCACCGCACATAGTCTTCCATATAAAACCTTCAACGAGTTAAGAGCTGTCGCATCTGCTCCATCTCTTTTATTCAAATTCGTTGTCGCCATGTTCTTCAACGACAAAACGGAAAAGGCTCTTGCGGGCATTCTCCGTTTCGAAGAAGAGTTCGCTGTTTCCATTCATTGGATTAGGCCAAGTGTATGGTTTGAATCTGTCCAGTACCTGCCCGGGAATAGGCTCTTCCAATTGTTCTTCGGGTTTCTCGGTAACCTCATCGAAGTGACCGGAGGAGATATTAGATTCCTTGGGCAAGGGCCTACTGATAATAGTGGGAAATATGTGTTCGGAGCGCAGGAGGTCAATGAATTACGGGCAAGAATGAACTATTCTGCCCATAACCAGGGCGGCACGGAAATGCCTCGCACCCCCATTCATCTGATGAGGGAGGATTACATCACGCCTGCCATGAGAAATTCATTCCGTGAGGAGCAACGCACTTTGCTTAATTCCCCGATTCTCATCGCAGAATACCTTCTCGAGAAAAGAGATGATCTTTGGCATGACGATATGTTGGAGATTCGTCGGGTCGTCAGTTTCTATAGCCGGGAGTTCCACGACCTCTATAACGAAATTCTGAAAAAAGTTTTACGATAACACTTATGCAATTCTCTGATTTTTACCGGAAAGCGAATAAACAACTGCTGGAAGCGCTCACCAACAATTGGTTCAAAGGTCACCCGAAAGAGGCCGCTCATTTCAAAGATTTGATCACCCATCGAGAGCCCCTCATATCGGAGCCGGTTTTCCAAACCATATTCCCTTGGAAGTGCTCGGAGTACACCTTTGCCGAGCATGCCTTGGTATTGGATTGCTTGAAACAGACCTTTGTCAACGCCCTGGATTCCATTCCGTCCGACTACCGTTTTCCCGCTGATCGGAAACCCTACTCTCATCAATCAGAGAGTTGGAAAGCCATGCTGGATTCTAAACATCGGAAAACTATCGTTGTCACATCCGGAACCGGATCCGGAAAGACAGAGTGTTTCATGATTCCCGTTCTTCAAGATCTGGCCAAGCATCGAGGTGCCGGCATTCAGGCCATTTTTCTCTACCCCCTGAATGCGCTGATGAGCGATCAGCAGAAAAGAATTCATGATTGGTGCAAGGCGTTGAATATCCGTTATGCCATTTATAATGGGGATACCATATCTGACGATCCCGGACAAGCTGTGCGAGATGAAAATTATCCCCGCCTGCTTTCCCGAGAAGAAATCCGTCGGGACCCTCCGCAGGTGCTGTTCACAAACCCGACCCTCCTGAACTACATGCTGGTCCGGGACAAGGACAAACCCATCCTTACCATCAGCAAGAACAATAACAGCCTGCGGTGGATTCTTCTGGACGAGGCTCATACCTATACCGGATCTGCCGCTTCGGAATTGGCTCTTCAATTGCGAAGGGTGATTGACGCCCTCGGAAGCATCGACAATGTCCATTTTGCGGTGACATCCGCCACCATCGGCGGGGATGAACCAAACGGCCGTCTCCAACTGAAGAAAATGGTTGGCCGTCTGACCGGAAAAGACCTGGCAGATATCGAAATCATTGATGGAGAAAGGGTTGTTCCCAACATGTCAGACGAAGTCCTTGCCCGAAGACTTGCCGCAATCAATGCCGAAATGGGGTGCTCCATCGACAAGAAAACTATCGTGGGATTGAGGGAGAAATTGAACAGCAAGCCCCTGACGCTTGACGAGATTACGGAAAACATCCTCCCCGCCGACACGACGACGGAAGAACAGTTAAAACTGGTCGACCTGCTCGCAGACAAAGTTGAAGACCTCATCGCTCCCGGGAAGGCCGATGCGCTGCTTCCCGCCCGGGCGCATTTCATGATCCGGTCCCTGAACGGCATTTTCACCTGCACGAATCCGGATTGTCCGAACAAAGGTGCCGACTCTCCGGACATCGGACAGTTTACCACACGGCTGTCTACCATCTGCCCGCACCCGGACTGCCACGCTCCCATGCTGGAAGTCGTCGCTTGCGCCTCGTGTGGAGAGCTGCTGCTGGTAGGGAACAATTCTGCCACTGACGGATATTCAATGCGCTTGAACAACACACGACTGGACACGGATATCTTCGACGGTTTCGATGATGATGATGACGGCCGCTCCCCGGACGATGAACTGATTGTCGTTGCCAAAGAAAATCGCCCTTGTCCCAGAAGAACGGTTGAAAGCCAGCACTTGCATTTTGACCCTGTCAACCGGAGAATTCAACCGGGAGAAGAGACGGATAGTTTTATTGAGACGAGGGTTGACGGGGTGCTCGTCTGCCCTCATTGCGGGAAAAGACTCAGATATGAAGACCTTCGATCCTTCTGTGCCGGAGCTCCCCACATGGGTCAGATTCTGTCATCAATCGTTCTGGGTCAAGCTGCACAGGCCGAGCAGACCGCCGGGACTGTTCATTATGGTCAGAAATACATCACGTTCACGGACAGCCGGCAAGCGACGGCAAAATCTGCGATGACCATCAACCAAGAAGTTGAAAGAACTTGGATTCGGACCAAGGTTTTCCAGTATCTTGCAGAAAAGAGAATGAACAATTATTCCCCGGGCGGATTGACGGCTGAAGAGCAGCAGGAGCTGGAGGAATTACGAGCCTATCCTCATCCCGGACCCATGATTCAAAGAATGATTCGGGAACTGGAAGACAAAGCCAGCGGGACCCAAGAACCGGCAATCTCTCCGGAAAACTGGGACACAATTAGGAACGCAGTGATCAACGACCCCGGACTTAACAGTCTTTTCAGGCACATTGCTGAGGCCAGACGGCTCAACGGATTCTTTCCAAACACGGGCGCACATTCGAAAGAAAACTATTTGAACGCCTTGTTCATCAATCAATTCGGACGTTCACCGCGTCGAGCCAACTCTCTCGAGACGCTTGGCCTTGTCAAATTGGTATACCCTAGAATCGACACTCGCCCTGCCCCTGTCGAATTCAGAAGACATGGTCTGGAAGACAAAGATTGGGTATCTTTCCTGTACTCTTGTATCAACTTTTTCGTCAGAGAGAATTTTCATTATATCATCCCGGAAGGATCGGCCCAATACTGTGTTCAGGACTCCTACACGGACCCGCTTTATGGACCGGACGCGACCCTGGATAGAATTGCAGGCAGAAACACCCGCGTGAAGAAATGGCCCTTGCTTAAAGTGAAGCGGGATGGAACGCCGTATGAAGGACAGAACCGAATTGTCGTTCTTCTCTGCGCCATCCTGGGCTTCAACTCTCCTGATGAAGTGGACGTAGATCTGGTCAACTTGCTTCTGCATAAAGCATGGAATGAAATATCGTCTTACGCGCTCTATAAAACTGACCCGACGGATATCAATCCGGATAATCACGCATTCAAAATAAATCTCGCCGATGCGGACAAGGTCAAGTTATCTTTGATTGGTGAAGGATGGGTGTGTCCCGTCGAAAAGACTATAGTCACAGACTGTATCTGCGGTTTCAGTCCAAGAATGAAAGGCTATATCAATAGAGACAATTATGAAAGATATCGGATTCGGGAACGCTTGAACTTTCCATTTTTCCCCTATCCCGACAACCATAAAGTCATCGATGCCCACCACACGCTGGAAGAAGCCACGTCAGAAGAAATCAATTCCTGGATTGACGAGAACTGGAGGGACAAGATGGAGAAAGGTCAGTTCTCGGACATCGTCCGGGACATCATGAACATCCGGCCGATTTTTATTACAGCCGAACACTCCGCCCAGTTAAGCCAGGCAATCCGGGAGGAATCCATCAGAAAGTTCAACAAAGGCCTCATCAACATTCTAGCCTGTTCCACAACGATGGAGATGGGCGTTGATATTACCGGCATCTCCGAAGTGGTCATGAACACGGTCCCTCCAAAACCCGCGAATTACCTGCAACGCGCAGGGCGAGCCGGACGCCGAGGAGAGTCGAAGGCCATGGCCATCACCTTCTGCGCATCCACCCCGGTCGGGAACGAATCCTGGAATCATCCGGACTGGCCGATGACACACACAACACAGCTTCCTGCCATCAAATTCGAGAGTCGTCCTACCGTCCAAAGACACGTTAATGCTTTGTTGTTCGCAATCGAGGTTGGAAAAGACGGCGGAATCGCATTTACTGAATCCTGCCAAAAATTCTTTGATGAAACGGGATTCAACAACTTCTGTCTGTTTTTGACCGGTCTCTCCACTGGTATCGGGAGTGATTTCAACGCCGCGACAGAACCCTTCGAGCGTCTTGTCAAGGACACCATCCTTGACGGGCAGACGTTGGAAAGCTGTGCCCTACTCGTAAAAAAGGAAATTGAACGGATGGAAAGCATCTATCGGAACCAGGTTGATGCCATTCAGAACGCCTTGGCCGGACTTCCTGTGAACAGTTCCGCCTATAAAGTCAACGAAAACAAACTCAACAAGATCAGAACGCAGAATCTTCTGTCTTTCTTGTCAGAGAATGCTTTTCTGCCGTCCGCGGGCATGCCTATCGGATTGGTCGAGTTTGTCAACAACTATTCCAGAAATAACAATCCTGACAATGAAGAAGGTTTTGTCAGAAAGAAAGCCTTCCCGACGAAGCATATTAGTCAGGCTATCTCCGAGTATGCGCCCGGCAATCAAGTCGTCATCAATGAGTGGTGTTACAAATCGGCGGGAATTGGCTTGAAATCACCATTCAGCACAACAAACAGAGGCATTTTGCAACAATGCTCCTCCTGCAAATTTACGACCGTGTCGTTAGGTAATCCCTATACGGACTGTCCGGAATGCGGTGCTGCGGGGACCATGCATGGCGTATTGCCCGGCTCTACATTCTCTGAAATAGTTGAACCCGTATCATTCAACGTGGACGCAAACGCTCATCCGGTCAGACACCTCAAAGCAACTTACTCCGGATACTCTGTCCCTAGAATGCTGAATATGCCGCCATGGCCGACCAGGTCCGACGGTGCCAAATATGTCATTCGTTCATCAACGGATGCCAATGGCAGCAAAAATCCGGAAATTCTGTTCTCAAACATGGGAACGAACAGATTGGGATATGCCTATTGCCCCATTTGCGGCCGTATGGAACCGATGCCGGAAGATGATACCCAGACTCCTCTTGCAGATCACCGCAGACTGGACGGCGAGGAGATTTGCCCGAGCGCTCAGCAGGGACACATTCGGAGGAATGTCGTTCTTGCCGGAAGATATCAGACGGATTTCGTGGAAATCAAGTTTTATGATGGAAACAACCGGGAGATCTGTGACGACTCTACGCTATATTCACTCGGTGTTATCTTGACACGGAAACTCAGCGAAGCACTTGGAATCAATGACGGTGAGATTGGATTCGGACTGAATGCAGACTACAATTCTGTATTCATTTATGATACCGCCATCGGTGGAGCAGGCTACTCCCCTCTGCTCAGAGAGTATTGCACGCAAGTTTTGGATGCTGCTTTAGCAGACCTGAGGAACTGCGACTGCGAAAAAGCGTGTACTCATTGCCTCGTCGATCGAAAAACACAATGGAGCCTCGACCTCCTCGACAGACATGCTGTCATTGACTGGCTCGAGATGGAAAAGGAGAGCCGGACGGCGCCCCAAGAGGCGAAGGATATTTTCGGCGATCATGTATGGGGCATCACCAGCGATATCTCCACGGAAATCATCTCCATTGCCAATTCCGGCAACTTGGAGCGTTTGCTGCTTTGTCTGTCTACAGATGTCTCAAAATGGAATCCCGACAGTTTCCCTTACCTCAACACCATGAAAGAAATCGAGAGGAACGGGTGCAGCGTTTCCTTCCTGTTAAAGAATACTTTACAACTGAACAATCTGCGGTCCACCCAGCTTGGCGTCACCTTGGACAGCTTGATGAAAGCACCCTTTTGCATAGGTACGCTTGACTGCGGAAACATGAGACCGCTGCTCTATGCAGAATTCACAGAAGGGAAGAAGTTGATTTATTTCGGGGAAAACCTTGCACGAGGCTTCAATAAGGATTGGGGGAACGGGAGAGTCTATTGTGCAGAATATACTCGTTCATTCACCACCACTGCGCTGGATAAAATTGCTCTGTTGACAACCCTTCAGAACAGGAGTTTCGTCCGACATTTCAGTATTACCGAAACGAGTGTCAACAGCGATTCTCTACTTGATTCCATCATAAGGGCCGAAGGATCTCAGGACTGGGATCGAGTATCTGATGCACTCGGAGGCAAACGCGTAACGATAGATTATACCGACAAGCATCTCAACTCACCTCTCGCTGTCTATATTTTAGTAAAGCTGATCGATCAATTACGAACAAAATTCCATTTTGATATCAGTTCGGTAACGCTTCATCTGGGAAACACTTCTGACATTTCTGATTCTGGGGCAAATGAGATAATCAGATTCTTCCCCGACAGATACTCGCAGGCTAGTTTCATCTACAATTGCTTCAACTCAAAGGGCATTATTTCTCCCAACATTGACAGGCAAAGGATAACCCAGCACGAAAGAGACATTCTTATCTCGGATGGAAACAGAGAACTCTCCATTCTGCCAAATGGTGGTATTTCCTGGGGATGGCGGCTACATAACAACGCTGTTGACTTCAATACGACTGACGATCTTCTTGACACTACAAAAAGTGCCCTGCTGTACAACAATACCGTTGATGGAATTGTATATACGATCGTTCTCTCGGACTGAGTTCCAAGAAGAAATCCATTCGTTCAATCATGACAATATATGGCAAAAAAAGAATCTTCAACGGACCCCAAATATAATGTCGGAAGTCCGTACTACTTTGAGTACACGATCGATCCAGGTGGAGTCCTTGAAAATACCATTTCTATTAAAGGCCGGGTTGTTTACAACGATGGAGATTACGCCGTCGTCAAGATTTCCTCCCGGGACATCGAGTTTGAGGGGATGGTCCATTATCTTGATGAAACCTTGGATCGGTTTCCAGATTTTAATCCAGACTATGTCCCTGATAATGAACATGATGAATACGCTTGGATTTCAATGTTCCAAGAAGGGCTCCGAGTATTCATTCTTAATGATGAGTTTCTTGAATACAATGACCTCCGCCCTGATGACATAGACTTTAGAATCGATGGATGTAACATTCCTCCATATCTGCATCTGCACCCGACTTCTCATCCGAAGATTGATTTTGCCGGCGGAGATTTGTTCGGGGCGGAGAGTCGTTCCCGATTCGACGGTTTCATCGCCTATGCTGAAGGGGGAGGGTTCAAAGGGTACGCCGAAGAAGTCCTTGGAAGGGGTTGGCTCCAATGCCCTTATCGGATCTATTCACACCCTACTGACGCCGCGCAAGTCCGAAAAAAGTTCCAAAGGAACCTGAACTACCTGACCGGTCAGGGCTGCCGAAGAATCGGCATCCATGCACCGGAAGACTGGAGGAGGTGCAAGATTGCGATACGGGCGGCCGTTGACTGGCTCAATGCCCATCCGGACGCCGTGGACAAACTGTATTTTGTGGATGCCAGTGACGATTATTTCACCTGCTTCGGACTTGATTCGTTCGGGAAAGACCAGAGCGTGAGCAATCCGTCTCCCACGGAATTTGAAAGTTATTTTGAACACAGTTTCCTGTCGGAGATGGATAAGGCATTCGGCCCCCTCGCTCACTGGAATCAATATCACGCCTATATTGTGCTAAGAGATGACATCGTGGAAAAAATGCATTGGAGGTCCTTCCCTACATTCTTCTCTGTCTCTCTTTTCTATACGGTTCTGGTTCCCCAGGCCATCGCGAAGATAAGCGGAGAATTAAAGGACATGTATGCTTTCGTGAAATTGTCCCAATGGCCGATGATGGACCGCTATATGGGAGGGTCCATGGCACCGTACACTTTCCTCGCCGATACGGGTCTTCTTCCCAAGAGACAAGAGGATGTCGAAGCCTGGTTCCGTCTCGCCCGGGAAGAAATTCAATACTTCTTCAGAGTACTGATTCACTTTATCATCGGCGGCATCCATGTGCCGGAAACACGTCCTATCCATTTGGACGATCAGCAGATTAAAGCGGTCCGTCAGGAAATGAAACAATACCTGAACGAACTGGAAAGATGCCTCAAGGACGGGTCGACAATCAACAATTACTACCTTCCCGACAAGATTCTTCATCAGCAGATCTAAAACCACCTGAAGGAGCTGAAGAATCTAATCTCAACCTCATAGAACCATGACCGAATACGAAATCAAACTGTCACGCGACCATTTTCTCATCAACGACGGAAACGTATGGCTGCTTGTGGACACGGGAGGAAACAAAAGTTTCTGCGAAACGGGACAGATCACGCTTTGCGGCAAGCGTTTTCCTGTCTCCACTTACGTTCAATTCTATGCGCACGTTGACGCTGAATATGTATCTCACAATGTAGGGGAACACGTCAGCGGCCTAATCGGCATGGACATCCTCAGCCGATTTGCCATCAAGTTCGACCTCCCCGCGGGGAAGCTGACCTTCGGTTGTCCGACCGACGGTCTGACGCAGGTTTCGCCCGGCGCGGGAAGTGGGTTTGTGTCCATGAACATGACCATTAACGGTCACCAGGCCCATGTGCTGCTCGACTCGGGCGCACCGACTTCCTATGTCTCCCCCTTTCTCACCGAAG
>JAEEGL016865683.1_pt1 | contig 27392 bp, 21 predicted proteins | sample 9134231 | NCBI WGS metagenome assembly JAEEGL01 (sample SAMN16246548, study PRJNA631951) | gut metagenome | biome: gut microbiome; feature: rumen; material: fiber-attached | host: Bos | place: Iran: Karaj | collected 2018-10
GTTATCTTGGCAACAGCTGTGTTTATCTTTGTAGGGTTATTATTAGTTACTTTTGCCAATCCTAGTGAGGTAAAAGAAGAAGCACCTGAACAAAGTGAACTAAGTGGTGACCAAAATAAAAATGCAGATGAAAAAATTGAAAAGAAGGAGAATATTGCAGAAAATACTGCAACTACAAATACTACTATAAATGAAGACATTAATAGAACTACTATTGTAGAACCTGCATCAGATCCTGTAGTAAGACCTACTACTGAAAATAATGGTGGAGGAAATGAAAGTACTAATAATGCAAGAGCAGCGGCTTTAACTAAATTAAAATCTTTATTAGATTATGATAAAGAAAATTATACAAGTGATAGTTATGCTGGTTATGAGAAATTAGTAACAGAAGTTAATACAATAAGTAATGGTGATCTTAGTAGTTTATCAGATGAACAAATAACTGATTATATTAACAAATTAGAAGAAGCAATTAAAAAATTAGTTAATTTAAAACTAATCAGCTTAGATGTTACACCAAATAATGATGAATACAAAAGATTTGAAAGTCAAAAGAAATTAACATTTGTAGCAATTTATAATGATAGTAAAAGAAATAAAAATGTAGAAGCAACAACAGAAGATGAATTTGATACACGTTTAGTTGCTGATGCTAAAACTATGAATTATACATATACTGATAAATTCGGTAGTGCTAATGTAGTTTACAATTACTCAGTAGTTAAAAACGATAGAGATTTACTATTAGATAAATTAAAAGAACTTCAAAATACAGAAATTAATGAAGAAGATTATACAAGTGAATCAGTAGATAATTTAAATGATTTAAAAGATATTGATGGTTCTCTTTTATCAAAAGATGAAATAGAAAAATTAATTGAAAAAATTGAAGATGCTATAGAAAATCTAGTTAAATTAGAATTAACAGGACTTGAAGTAACACCAAATAATGATGAATACAAGAGATTAGAAAATCAAAAAGAATTAACATTCACAGCAATTTATAATGATGAAACAAGAAATAAAAATGTAACAGCAACAACAGAAGATACATTTAGTACAGAAAAAGTAACTGAAAAGGCAGCAATGACATATACATATACAGATAAGTATGGAAAAGCAAGTACTACATATAACTATTCAGTAGTAAAAAATGATAGAGATTTATTATTAGACAAATTAGAAGAACTACAAAATACAGAAGTAAATGAAGAAGATTATACAAGCGATTCAGTAGACAATTTAAAAGAAGCTCAAGATGTTGATCCTAGTGATTTAAGTAATGAAGAAATTGAAGAAGCAATTGAAGCAATCGAAGATGCTATTGAAAATCTAGTTAAATTAGAATTAACAGGACTTGAAGTAACACCAAATAATGATGAATACAAAAGATTCGAAAGTCAAAAAGAATTAACATTTACAGCAATCTATAATGATAAAACAAGAAATAAAAATGTAACAGCAACAACAGAAGATGAATTTAGTACAAATAAAGTAACTGAAAAAGCAACAATGACATATACTTATACAGATAAGTATGGAAAATTAAGTACTGATTATAACTATTCAGTAGTACAAAATGATAGAGATAAAGTATTAGAAGAATTAATTAATACAAAAGTAAATGAAGAAGATTACACAAGTGAATCAGTAGAAGATTTAAAAGAAGCTCAAAATATTGATCCAAGTGAATATACAAGTGAAGAAGTAGAAGAAGCAATTGAAAAAATTGAAGAAGCTATTGAAAACCTAGTTAAATTAGAATTAACAGGACTTGAAGTAACACCAAATAATGATGAATATAAGAGATTTGAAAATCAAAAAACATTAACATTTACAGCAGTTTATAATGATAAAACAAGAAATAAAAATGTAACAGCAACAACAGAAGATGAATTTAGTACAAATAAAGTAACTGAAAAAGCAACAATGACATATACTTATACAGATAAATATGGAAAAGTAAGTACTGATTATAACTATTCAGTTATTAAAAACGATAGAGATAAAGTACTAGAAGAATTAATTAATACAAAAGTAAATGAAGAAGATTATACAAGCGATTCAGTAGAAGATTTAAAAGAAGCTCAAAATATTGATCCAAGTGAATTAACTAGTGAAGAAGTAGAAGAAGCTATTGAAAAAATAGAAGATGCTATAGAAAATTTAGTTAAATTAGAATTAACAGGACTTGAAGTAACACCAAATAATACTGAATACAAAAGATTAGAAGAACAAAAAGAATTAACATTTACAGCAATATATAATGATGAAACAAGAAATAAAACAGTAAATGCAACAACAGAAGATGAATTTAGTACAGATAAAGTAACTGAAAAAGCAACAATGACATATACATATACAGATAAATATGGAAAAGCAAGTACTACATATAATTATTCAGTAGTTAAAAATGATAGAGATTTATTATTAGATGAATTATATGCTTTATTAGCAGTAACAATTAATGAAGAAGATTATACAAGTGACTCAGTAAAAGTATATAATGATTCTAAAAATGTTGATCCTGAAAAATTAACTAATGAAGAAATCAAAGAAGCTATTAAAAATATTAAAGAAGCTTATAATAATTTAGTAGAATTAGAATTAACAGGACTTGAAGTAACACCAAATAATGATGTATACAAGAGACTTGAAGAACAAAAAAAATTAACATTTACAGCAATTTATAATGATACAACTAGAAATAAAGCTGTAAAAGCAACAACAAATGATATATTTGATTCAACAACAAATGGTTCAAAATCAATGATATATACATATACTGATAAATATGGAAAAACAAATGTAACATATAATTATACAGTTGTAAGAAATGATGATGATAAAGTTATAACTGGTATAGCTGCAGATTTAAGTCAAACTGAATTTGGATATTTAACAAATGTTGATATTAAAGATTATTTAACAGTTTATGAAGTAGCTAAAGATTCAGTTAAAACTGAAACTACTAATTATGCTGTATCTGGATTTAGTACACAAGAATTAGGTAGTGGAAAAGAACTTACAGTAACAAGTGGAAAATTCAGTACAAAATTAAATTACTCAGTTGTAAGAACAACAGAAGGAAAACAATTAAAATCAATTGAAGTAAGCTTAAATAAAAAAGAATATAACTGGAAAGAAACAAATTATTCTATGACAGTTATAGCTACAGATAATGATAATATTACACATGATGTAACTAGTGATGCTGCAATTATTAAAGGATTTGATACTAATACTGTAGGAGAAAAAGAATTTGAAGTTTCATATACACAAAATGGAATTACAAAAACTGCTTCAACTACATATACAGTATTAAGAACAAAAGATGGTATGGTATTAGATTATATTACAGCTACATTAAGTGATCCAGTATTCAAAAGAGATACAAAAGAAAATGTTAAAGATAGATTAACAGTAATGGCATATGATATTGATGGTACATCATATGAAGTAACTGATTATAAAACTTCTAAATTTGATGTTTCAAAAGTAGGTGAAAATTATCCATTAACAATAACTTATAATAAAAAAGGTACTAAGAAAACAGCTACCGTATATTATCAAGTTGTAAAAAATGATTATGATTTATCAATCATAGCAGTTGATGTAAAACTATCTAAAAAAGAATATAAAGTTAACGAAAATATTGAAGGATTAGAAGTTGAAGTAACATATGGTGACAAAACTAAAGAAATAATTGATACATGTACAAATGATTTCAATTCTACTAATGCTGGATATGGAAAAACATTAACAGTAACATGTAATAATGTAACAGGAACTGCTACTTATTCAGTAAGTGATAATTCATTAAAAGCAATTAGTGCATCTTTAAATAGAGAAGATGGTAGATATACAACTGATTCTGAAATATATGCTATAGTTAATTATACTGATGAATATGGTAGAACTAATGAGTTAAAAGCAAATGAATATACAGCTTCACCAGCATTATCAACAAGTAATGCAGGAACTTATACTTCAACAATTAACTATAATGGTTATACAGATACAGTAACATATACAGTTTCTGAATCATATCTGTTTAATGTAAGAATTGTTGATAAAAAATTAGTTGAATTCCAAGAAACTTATGGTGATTATATTGATATCACTGAAGTTAAAGTAACTTATTCAGATGGTACATCTAAGACATTTGAATCATGGAACTATGGAGTTAAAATGATTTCATATGATTATTATGATCATGGATATGTTAACCCAGTATATAGAACTAGTGAATTTGGAAAAGTAAACGGAAAATATAAAGTTCCAACTACAATTGAAATATATTATGGAAAAACAAAGAATTCAGGTTCAAAATATCACGCTTATAAAATAACATATACAGTAAATAATGACGTAGTTACTTTTGCAGGTCATAGTGATTTAAATTATACATACTATAGTTTTTAAAAATAATAAAAAATAGGAATTAATATTCCTATTTTTTTCGTTTAATGATATAATAAAAATGGTGATTGCAAGTGGCTTATATAAAATTTAAAGAATTAACTAGATATTTTAGTTTTTCAAATGAAATTGATATAAAATCATTACCTACTTATGTAACAGATTTTGTTGATAAAGATGAAAAGATTTTAATTGCTTATAAAACAACTAGAGATAAAGCAATTTTTACAAATAAAAAGGTTGTTATTTTTGACCACACTTTATTTAAAATAGTATCAAAAGTAACACATATTATTCCATATAAATCTATTAGTACAGGTGCGATTGGATATGGAAAAAATAGTGCTAGAATTTTATTGACACTTGATAGTGGTTATCAAATAAGATGGGATTTTACTCATATGGATGCTACTGCAAAGACTGATTTAAGAAAAGTATATACACAAATGATGGATTATATAACAAATAATAAATAAGAAAGGTTTAATATCATAGTGAAAATCTTTCTTTTTTTCATTATTTTATGTTGTTTTTTATTGAAATATCTTGCTTTAGGTGATATAATATCACTAGCTGCAGAGGGGAGGGATTGATTTATGTCTACATCAACAGTAATGGTAAAAAACAATAATGTAGAAGGTGCTTTAAAAGTATTTAAACAAAAGAATGCAAAAAACGGCCTCCTAAAAGAAGCTCGTAAAAGACAAGAAGGGTATATGAAACCTGGAGTTAAGAGAAGAGAAGCTAAGAAGGAAGCAATAAGAAATAATCGTCGTAATAATAGAGATAATTATTAATGAAATGAGGCTTATATGAAAAATAGAGTACTTGAAGATATTAAACTTGCAATGAAAGCTCAAGATAAAGAAAGACTTAATGTTGTAAGAATGCTTAAAGCAGACATTCAAATGGCTGAATTAAATAAAAAAAGTGAATTAACAGATGATGAAATAATTTCAATTGTTAGTAAACAAATAAAAATGCGTAAAGATTCTATTAAAGAATTTGAAAAAGGTAGTAGAACTGATTTAATTGAACAAGCAAATTCTGAAATTAAAATTCTTGAAGAATATCTTCCAGAACAACTTTCAGAAGATGAAGTTAATAAAATAATTAATGATGTATTTACTAAAGTAAATCCTCAATCAGCATCTGATATGGGAAAAATTATGGGAGCTTTAACACCTCTTGTAAAAGGAAAAGCTGATATGGGATATGTAAGTAAAATAGTAAAAGAAAAATTATCTAATATATAGTTGTATTTTTGTAAAAATATGATATAATTAATTAGGTAGTTTTCCTAATGCAGGTGTAGTACAATGGTTCGTATGCGGCCTTGCCAAGGCTGAGATGGGAGTTCGATTCTCCTCACTTGCTCCATATGAAATAAACGTCGAACTAATCGACGTTTTTATTTTATCTAGCAAAATTAGATCAAGATATTAGTACAAGATTTAATGATAATTATATTATATGGTAAAATATAGCAAGGATATTCCTTGCTTTTACTAAAATACTGGACATTTACATGGTTTTAGTGTATAATGGACAAGTATGTTTTTTTTGAAATATCTATTAGTTATTAGGGGGAAGTGATAACATGATGCCAGCAAATGTAGATGTAGCATATAATGAATATATTGAAAAAATGAATGATGATAAATTTATTGAAAGTTCATTAGATGGTGAAATTTATAAATATGATTTTGAAGATTCTAAAGATAAAATAGAAAATTCAGATTGTATTTATAATTTATTTCAAGTTGAACAAAATATAATTTCTAAGCTAATGGTTGATTGGAAAAATCCTGAAGTGCCGGATTATTTTAATAACTATTTTGAACAAAGACCTGATGTTAAATTATTATATGATGAATATGTTACATTATTTAAAGAAGTAAAGCTTGAGTACAAACAATTACTAATTCCTTATGATATTATAAAAACTTGCTATGAAACTTCAAATATGGAATTATATAAAGAAAAATATGAGATTTTATCAAAGTCTAAAGAAGATTTGGAAAATCAAATTCAAAATCTAACTGAAAAACTAAATGTAATTTTTAATAATGCCAATGATTACATGGAAACCATTGTTAAACTACGAGAATTAAAAAATCAAATTAATTATTTTGAAAAAAAATATAGACATTATATTGCTGATGAAACATTATTAGAGCAAAAAATTGAAAATAAATCTTCTATATCTGATGTTGCATATTATTCAAAATTAAAACAAGAAATTATAAATTATAAAATGCTGCTTATTGAAAAAGATGCATATCAAGAAAAACTTTCTAATCATATTTGTTCAGCAATAACTATGGATGATGTCAGTGATAAATATAATGGATATGATAGTACTATTGGAATAGTTCCAGCTGGTGAATGGGATACCCATAAGAATAGTAATTATAGCGGATATGGCTATGAAACTGGTATGCTTGGTTCTTTTGAAGGACCTCAAGGTAAAGAAACGGGATATGATAGTCGTAAGGGAGCTACCAAATCAAATTATAAAGATCCTGATAGAGCACTTTTAAAGCTTCTAAGTGAAGTTACTGATAAAGAAGGGAATTTATTGTATCCAATGAGTAGTTTTGAAAAAGATGGAGAGTATTATTATCATATTTTTGGTGTTAATGATGATGGTAGCATTGATTGGTCAAAATCAGATAATCCTCGTTTTGGTTGTAAAATGCTAGGTAATTATTTGATTGTTGGATGTGATCAGAAATTTAATAGAAGCCGTGGTTCCAAATTAATTACAAGCTTAGGGCCAGCAATTGTTTTTGATTATGGTGAAATAGAGGATTTAGAAGCAGATCCTAGTCATATAGATATTAGTATGGATGAAGTTTTATTTTGGCTTAGAGATTTTTCACATAATGAAGGAAGATATGTAGTATCAATGGCTGGCATTTATGATTGGTGTACTACTAGTGATTATAGGGGAACAGTTGATTTTCACTATGAACACATGGAGCGTAATTATGTAAATAATTTGAATGTTATGTATGGTTCTAATTTGGTTTGTTTTTTTGATAATGATGATTTTGAAGATGAAACTACTTTTGCAAGTCAAGAAGATTTTGTTAAAGAATTAACATATAGTCGTTAATTCTTTTTTATTGACATGATAAAGTTGCATAATTTAAAATATGGTTGGTGATTTTATGAAAAGATGTAAATGGGCTAATATTAATAATCCTTTATATATAAAGTATCATGATTTAGAATGGGGAGTACCTAGTTATGATGATCATTATTTATTTGAAATGCTTGTTTTAGAAAGTTTTCAAGCAGGATTATCATGGGAATGCATATTAAATAAAAGAGAATCATTTAGAGAATCATTTGATAATTTTGATTACATTAAGATTTCTAATTATTCAGATAAAAAAATAGAAGAACTTAAAAATAATTCTTCAATTGTTAGAAATTCATTAAAAATAAAAGCAGCAATTAAAAATGCTAAAGTATTTATAAATATTCAAAAAGAATTCGGAACATTTTCTAATTATATTTGGAAGTTTACTAATAATAAAATTATTTATAATGTACATAAAACTAGTAATAAATTATCTGATACTATATCCAATGACTTAAAAAAACGTGGCATGAGTTTTGTTGGGACAACTATTATTTATTCATATTTACAGGCAATAGGTATTATTAATGATCATGAAGAAACTTGTGATTTAAATATAAAATAACTTTACAAAATAATAAAAAAATATATAATAATCTATATAAAAATTACTTTGTGAGGTCATAACATGAAAAATAACAATTTAGATGCATATTTAGAAGAATTTGCTAAAACAGCTACATTAAATAAATTTGATCCTTTTATGCAAAAAATAATAACAGAAGATAATATTAATTATAGAACTGTTGCAGGATTAAAAGAACTTGCTGCAGTACGTGAACTTGCTATTGTTATTAATTATTACGGTGGTTCGCAATATTTAATCATAAAGAGGAATTTGGAAGCAAAATATGGAAGATTTTTGGAAAATGAACAATTTATTGAATTAATGCATAAAAAGAAACCAAGTTTTTTTGATCGTTATTTATCATATAACACAGAATTATTGTCATCTTATGATAGATCAGAGATTTATTATAATATAAGGATGTTATCTGCTTTAAAAGAAAAAAAGGCTTTTAATGTTGATAACTTTAGTGATTTAGAAGAAGTATTGGGATGTTTAGAAGAATTCAATTTTCATTATCTTGCTAATAGATATGCATGTATTTGTAATGTAAAACAAAAAATTGAATTTGATAGTTTTGGTATGCAAGATTATTTAGATAAAATAATTCCAGAAATTATGAATAAAGAAAAAACAAAAGTAAGATAAGAAGTGATTATTATGGAAATATTATTAATATGGGGTTCTACTATTATAGCTAGTATTGGTATGCAAACAATTTATGAATTAAAATTATTTAAAGATGTTGCTGATAGTGGTTATAAAATAGATATAGAAAAATTAAGCAATAATAAAGCAAATAGTGATAGTAATACTAAATTCAAAATAGCTACTTTATCAAATTTAATTCCTATTTATAATATAATGTTAGTCTTATTTAAAGTTGCTACTTATAATAAAGAATATATATTTAGAAGTCTTGATTCTAGTAATGCTATTATTCCATTAACTGATGAAGAATATAATGAATATAACCAAAAACCAACAGGATTAAGAGCCTTAAAATTATCTTTAAAAACAGAAGAAGATTATAACTTAGCATTTAAATTAACAACCTATGAAGGAGACAATATGGGTGATATTTATTTTAAACTTGATAATGAAAAAATAGAAATAAATGTTGTTAAATTAACTGGTATTGCCAAAACATTTACTCCTGAAAGACAAAATGCTGAAGTATTAAAACATTTACTTATTCATCAAGCTATTGGTGATGATAAATTTATAGATTATGATATAGATAGTTTTAATAGTAAATATAGTGATAGTGATGTTACTATTAAAGAAGAATATAGTAATGAAAATCTAAAACAAGAATTAGAAGCATTTAGAAATTTTTTAATTGAAAATAAAGAAAAAGATAATAATTATCAATATACAAAAAGGAAATAGGAAACTATTTCTTTTATTGTAAAACAATTTATTTTGTGATATTCTAAAGATGGTGATGATATGAAAATACTAATAAAAAATGGAACAGTAATTTCTATGGATGAAAAAAGAGAAAAAATAGAAAATGTGGATATTGTTATTGAAAATGATAAAATAATAGATATATGTAATAATTATAATGGTGATTATGATAAACTAATAGATGCGACTGATAAAATAGTAATGCCTGGTCTTATTAATGCTCATACGCATCTTGGAATGAGTATTTTTAGAGCTACTAACGATAATTATCATTTACAAGATTGGCTTGAGAAAAAAATATGGCCAATAGAAGCTAAAATGACTGATGAAGAAGTATATTATGCAGCATTACTATCATGTATTGAAATGATTAAAACTGGAACTACTTGTTTAAATGATATGTATTTTGGTTGGCGTGGAACTATGAAAGCACTTTTAGATACTAAAATACGTGCAGTTATGTCTAGATGTTTAATAGGTGAAGATGATGATGAAGGAAATCGTATGATTAATGAGTTTGAAACAATGATTAATGAATATAAAAATATACCTAATATTACTTTTGCAGTAGCACCTCATGGATTATATACTTGTTCTAAAGATTATTTAAAAAAATGTACAGATTTATCTATTAAATATAATATTCCTATTCATGTTCATTTTTGTGAAAATAAAAGTGAAGTGAAAACAATAGAAAATAAATTTAATACTACTCCAGTAAATGCGTTAAAAGAAATTGGTTTTTTAGATCGTAAACTTATACTTGCTCATGTAACTTATTTAAGTGAAGATGATCAAAAATTAATAGGTAATAATATATCGTTTGTTACTAATCCAATTAGTAATTTAAATTTAGGATGTGGTATTGCTGATTTAGTAAGTTATCAAAAATATAATATTAATATTGCTCTTGGAACTGATGGTCAGGGTAGTGGAAATAATATGAATTTATTTAAACATATGGCATTTGTGTCAGATTTACAAAAAGCTAAATATGAAGATCCAACTATTATGGAAGCATATGATGTACTTAAAATGGCAACTATTAATGGTGCTAAAGCACTTGATTTAGATAAAGAAATAGGTTCAATTGAAGTTGGTAAGAAAGCAGATATTATTATATTAGATTTAAATAAAATAGAAACATATCCATATCCAAATTTACTTTGTGAAGTTGTTCATAATGTAGAATCTTCTAATGTTGATACAACTATTATAAATGGTAATATTCTTATGGAAAAACATAATTTATTATTAAATATAAATGAAAATAATTTAAAAAATAAAATTAAAAATATATGTGAAGAATTAAAAATAAATTAGTAAAATAATTACTAATTTATTTTTTTATGATAAAATATTATAGAGGTAGATAGTATGGAAAAGTATATAAATATTATTCAAATTGCTTTTATAACATTCCCTTTTATTGCACTTTTAATTACTATTCCATATATGATTAAAGAATATCGTAAATATGGCAGTTTAACACCATTTAAGACAATTATGGTATATTCATTTGTATTATACATGATAACAGCTTATTTTATGGTTATTATGCCACTTCCTAGTCGTAGTGAAGTAGCTCTTATGACACAACCATGTAAACAGTTAGAACCCTTTTATTTTATAAAAGTTATGAATCATAGTACAAATTTTATTATTAATGATTTTTCAACATATTTTAAAACTTTAAAAAATCCAGCTGTATATACAGTTATATTTAATGTTTTTTTAACATTTCCATTTGGAGTATATTTAAGATATTATTTTAAGAAAAAATGGTGGCAAGTATTACTTCTTAGTTTTTCACTTTCATTATTTTATGAAGTAACACAACTTAGTGCTTTATATGGAATATATCCAAGACCATATCGCTTATTTGATGTAGATGATTTAATAGTTAATACATTTGGTGGTATGTTAGGATTTTGGATTTGTCCATTATTTACATTCTTTTTACCAAAACGAGAACGACTCGATGAAAAAGCATATTATAAAGGTTTACAAAAAGTTAGTTTTTCTAGAAGATTATTAGCTCTAGGTATTGATATATTTGTATTTGGATGCTTTTATGCAGTATTTATTTATATAATTAAATTTAAAAATATTATTGGTAATTTAATTGTTTTTAAATACTTATTTATGATTATATATACAATTATACTGTACATAACTAATGGTTATTCTTTTGGAAAAATGATTGTTAAAATTAGATTAGTAGATAATAATAAACATATTAGTTTTAAAAAAGTATTTATGCGTTATTTTTTATTATGCTTAATATTATTTATAATTCCTGAAATATTATTAAAAATTATTTTAATGATTAATAATAATGATTATAGGTTATTGGCATTGATTATTTTGGCTTTTTTATATATAATTCTATTAGGGTATTTATTTATTCACTCAGTTATAGGAAAGAATCATTTTTTCTATGAAAAATGGAGTAAAACTGAAAATAAAAATGAAACTTTTAAAAATAGATGAGGTGTTTTATATGGCAAATAATGAAAAAAATAATATTGATATTAAGAATTATCTAGAGTCTCTTCCTGATTTATCAGATAAATTAATTGCACTTAAATTATATGAAGAATATTGTAATAAGAATTATAATTATTCTTCAATTAAGGATAATAATTTAGCACTTAAAGTTGCTTATGATAATCTTTCAAATGAAATCATAAATAAAAAGTATTTAAAAAATTATAAAAATGATGAAAATATAATTAATCATATTGAAAAGTTATACTTGTTATGTGACAGTTATTATAAAGATTTAAATACACAGGATAAAGAAAAAATAAAGCGCTTAAAAATGGTTATTACATATTTAGAAGCTTTATTAAATATGAATATAACTTTTCCTGAGTGTGCAGAAACTTATTTTTATGAAAAGGAAAGTCGAAAGGGGAAATAGTAAATGGCTTTAAAAAGTGAATACCAGCTTTTATGTGATATTTTAGATGAAAAAATAAAATCCCTTTTATCAGAAATTAAGAGAATAGATGAAGAACAACAAAAAAAAGAACAAATAGAAAAAATAAAATTAGATTATGAAAAAGGAATTATTGATTTTGAACTTTTAGATAGTATTATTGCTGATAAAAAACTATTAGCTGATATAAAGCAAAAATATGATTTGATGCAAAAATTTAATAGTAGTGTCTTTGCTTCTCAAAAAAAGAAACTTGAAGAATATATTGATAAAATCATTAAACAATTAGTATTTAGTGTAAAAAGTAGTAGTTTTAGTCCTCAAAGAAAATATAATATATATAAAAAAGAAGTAGAGAATCTTCAAAAACTATATAAAGGATTTAGTGATAGTAATTTAAATATAATAGTTGATGCTGATTTATTAACTTACATTGATGATCTATTGAAGATGAAAGATGTTGATCCACAAATAAGATATAATATAGTGTTTGGCATTACTGAAAACAATGCTGAATTAATGCAAAATAGTTTGAAGCAAAAAATGCGTGTCTTAGAAAATAAAAAAGATGTTTCTAAAAAAGGTAAAACTGAGAAAGAGGAACAAGAAATTAAGGTTGCTAAAATAACTAAGTTAAAAGAACCAGAAGAAGTAAAAGAAACTATAATACCATGTGATACAGTAGAAACTAAGTTAGAGGGAGAATACTTAGATTTATATAATAGAATGAATAAAATTACTTCTAAGTATCATGACAATACAGTAAATAATTATTTATTATTAATTTCTGAGGATGCACCTATAAATATTAGAACTAGAATTTATAGTAGAGTAGAAAAATTATATCAAAGATGTTGTTTAGTTGCAGAAGATATCAAAATTAATTTTCAAGAAAAATTATTAAAAGATAAAAAACTTAGTCCTGAAATGATTTCTATTGTTAATAGATTAATTGAAATACATAATGATTATCAACTTCAATTACTAAAAAATCCAAAGAGTATTAGTGATCAATTAGAAATTCATGATAGAAAAGATGATTTAGAATTACTTAAAAATGTCGAAAATTTACTTAGTACAATAAATAATTTTTGGGCTAAAAATAGTGTATACCCAGTAGATGGTGTAAGCACTGAATACAATGTTAAGTATTATAGTGAATATGAAAAAATGTATAATTTATTAAATGAGGCATTTGAAACTTATAAAATTTCTGTCGAATTTTTCTATACTTTATTTGATGAAGAAGAGTATAATACCTCTTTAGAAGATTTAAAAGTAGCATATCACCAAATGTTAGTAACATGGAATAAAATGTTAACTAAAGAGAACGTAGTAACAAATGAAGAACCTAATTTAGTTGAACAATTATATGGTGATGAATCAGATGTTAAAAATATTATTGTTTTTATATCTGATGGAGTAAATGAAGGTAGTTTAATTAGAAATGATGTCGAAGAAGATGTGCACTTTAGTAAGGGTAATTGGAATAGTATTATAGATAAAATAAAAGAAAGAATAACTATGTCTAATTATGATTTTAAGGCAAACGCTGGTCACGAAGGTAAAACAAATAATTATGCAGAATCATTTTTAAAAAAATATCACGTTAGAGGATTAACTGGTGGTAAAGAACGTATTATGTATACAAGATTTAATACTAATTTTCTTCCATATGTTGGTAATTTTAAAGAAAATCCACATGTTATGGTTATACTTGCATTTTCACCAGCAAACGATGGATTAAAATCTGATAATTTTGATGAAGCATTAGCTAGATGTTACAAGTATAGTAGAGTAATTGATAATATGAAAGAATTATTAAATCCTGATTGGGATAGTATGTCAAGTGAAGAAAAAAGTAAAAGAAAAAATGAAATTGAAACATTCATAAGTACACAAAAAGAGGAATTTCAAAGAATTATTGATGCAATAAATATAAAAACAAAAGGTGGTGTTAAAGTTGGATAATTTTATTAAATTAATTGAAAATGAAATAACATATTTAGATAAAAAAATTCAAAAAGATAAAAAATTATCTTCTATTAAATTAATAGATAGTAGTAAGCAATTATTAGAATTATCCAATGAAGAATATAATAAAATATATACCATGGCAGAGGGTGAAATTAGTTTAACTGCTAATGAATCAATGTTTTTACATGAGGCAATGAGCTTAGAAGAATCTGCTAAAGAATTTTTGTGTTCTTGTCTAGATGCAGAACAATTAAAAATAATTAATTCAATAATTGAAAAAATTAATAGAGTTTTATGTTCTTGTGATGAAAAAGAAATTGTAGAGTTAGAAAATACTATAAATCAATATAAAAATTTATTAAAAAAAGCTCGTAATAATGGTCTAGAATTTATTACTGAATTCTCATTAATTAGTGAATTATTTGATAAATATGATGTTTCTTTTGAAGATAGAATTTCTACATTAAAAGAAATCAATAGTTTTAATAATGAAATTAATAGTAAATTTGTAACTTCTGAAGAATTATTAGAGTCTGAAGAAATTATTGATGAAAGTGAACTTGATAAAACAAATCTAGATAGTGATAAAGTAGAAGCAATATTTAATAAATATGGACTTTCATTCAAAGAAAATTTAAAGTCATATACAGAATATGTTTTAGCTTATGGTAATTATGATAAAATTGATTCTATTTTAGCTTTTATATGTAATAAGAAAAATGATATGTTAAAAGTATTAAATCAACCAGAAATACTTTCAAAAATACTTATACATTCAAGTGTAGAAATATTAAGTAGCGTTATTAAATTAGAACAAGAAAATGGATTGACAAGTGATGCTCATAACAAAAATATGACAATACTATTCCCAGCGGTACGTTCAATATCTAATTATAGACCAAGAAGAAAAGGTTCTAAGGCTCCACTTGATAATAAAGTTACTTCAGGAAATTATAAAAACTTTGCTAATAATATTGTTTTCTTGAATGAACATGGTATTGAACCTAGTGTTGTTGAAGAAAAATGTGTATCATTTTTTACATTTCCTAATATATCAGTTAGAAAATCTTATGAACATTTACTTCTTTATGGAATAAATCCTTTTGATAAGGAACACAGAAAAGTAACATATTCTGTTTTCCGTAGTCATGATTGTGTTTTAAAAAATTTGGATATTGCTATCGAAGCAGGAGCTTTTGAATATATACGAAACAATTTATCTAGATTATCAGCACCTTCAAAAATTATAGAAGTTTATAGTCTTAAAAATGAATGCAAAAAAAATAAAGGTGATTTTAGATATACGCCATATTGTCGTTTAAAAGAATCTGATAATTTATACTTAAATTCTCAATTTCCTCTTGAAATAACATTCGATACTATAAATGAAGAATATGGGGCTGTAAACTATGATTGCCCTGATAAAGATATTTTTGATGAAGTATTATCTAATAGTTATAATTCAACTATTTCTTCTCTTAGTATGGAAGATGAATTAATTAAAGAAATAGATAGTATATTTAAAGTTGATGACTATATGTATGATTTTAATGGTGTAATTATTTCTAGAAAGAAAGTATTACGTTTCTATGAAACATTTATATCTAATTCTAATTTTAAGCCAAGTAGAGATTTAATCTTATATGTTATTACTAAAAATTCATTATTAGATGAGAATGAATTGGAAAGTATTAAAAAATGTATAAATAAATTATCAATTACAAATGACAAAACATTAATTAAGGAGGATAATCATGATTGAAAATATTAAATATTTAGGATTTGATGATGATTTTAATGCTGAATTAATGGATACTCTTGGTTATGATATTGTATTAAATTTAGCCTGTAATTATGAAACTGTAAAACAAAATATTGATTCTCTTGAATCATTTGGTATTAAAGATATTAAAAAATTATTATTAAATAAAGTAGATTTGTTTTTTACAAATAATGAAGAATTAATTAAAAAATTTGGTAAATATAATATACCAGTAGTAGTTAATTTAATTAATCGAGATTATGAAATAGTTGATGAATTATTTTAAAAATAGTAATATAAAATTACTATTTTTTTGTTATAATTAAAATAGAGGTATTAGTATGGATAGTATAAGAAATTTAATAGGTCAGTTTAGAATGTCTAAAGGTTATATTAATTCAATTTCTGGTAAAGAAATGTCTGAGTTTGTAACTTGGTTAGATAGACAAAAAAAGATAGGTAAAAAATATTGCTTATTATTAGAAGAAATGGGTGTAAAAATTGATACTGAATCGTGTGCTGAAGTTGGTAAAACTTATTATGATACAGTAGTTTCAAATTTAAAAACTTCTGTAATAACTCTTTCTAATTATATTGAAACAAAAGGATATCTAATTAAATCTGGATTTAGAGTATATAATGGTAATCCTATAGCAGTCAGAAAAAAAACAGAAAAAAAAGTATCGTTTGGCCAAATAAATACCAATATAATTAATACATTTATAACACAAAATCCATATAATGACGTTATGATTGAAAATTGGAATGAATTACCAAAAAATGATGATATTAGTGTTGTTGTAGGAATGTATGGTTCTACTAAGGATAAAGATATAAAAATAAAAAAAGAAAGACTAATAAACTTTCGTGATAAATTAGTTAATTATATTTATGAAGAAAGAGTATATGATGATGAGTATTGTTTTGTAGTTGCATCAAAAAATTATGAAAAGAAATTAGTAATTAAATGAAAAAGGTTATAATTATTTTATTGTTATTATTATGTGCATGTACAAAAAAATATAATAATATAATTTCATATGATCAATATTTAAAACTTGAAAATACTTATCCACATAATACTAGTTCATTTACTCAAGGATTATTTTTTTACAATAATGAATTATATGAAACAACTGGTTTATATGGGGAATCATATTTATATAAAAACATAGATATAACTACTAATATTCCAAATAAATCTATAAAATTAGATGATAATTATTTTGGAGAAGGTTCAACTATACTTAATAATAAATTATATGTTTTAACTTGGAAAGAAAATAAAGTATTAGTATATAATCCAAATACATTAGATTTAATTGAAACATATAATTATGATCGTGAAGGTTGGGGATTAACAACTGATGGTAAATATTTAATTGCTAGTGATGGTACTTCAAAAATATATTTTATGGATGAAACATTTAATAATATTAAAAAAATTATCGTTAGATTTAATAATGAAGAAGTATATAATCTTAATGAATTAGAATATATAGATGGTTATATTTGGGCCAATGTATGGAAAAGTAATAATGTTGCAATTATAAATCCACAAACTGGTGATGTAATTAAAATGTTAGATTTTAGCAATTTAGTACCACTTAATTTACATGAAGATGAGGTTTTAAATGGAATTGCTTATGATAATCATAAAATTTATATAACTGGTAAAAATTGGCCATATTTATTTGAATTTATAATAATTGATTAGTTTTATATTTAAAAATATAATTATTCAAATAATTTTCATTTACAAAACTAGTTATTATTGTTTTAATTTGTTATAATTAATTTGGTGTTAGTATGACAAAAGCTGTATATATACATATTCCTTTTTGTAAAACAATTTGTTCTTATTGTGATTTTTGTAAAAGGTTTTATGATGAAGAAAAAGTTGATAAATACTTAGATGCTTTAGAAAATGAAATAAAACTAAAATATAATGGAGAATCGATTGAAACTTTATATATAGGTGGAGGAACTCCTAGTTCTTTATCAATAAAAAATTTAAAGAAATTGTTTTCTATAATTAATATATTTCATTTAGATAAGTTAAAAGAATTTACTTTTGAATGTAATATAAATGATATTGAACAAGAAAAAAGTTTATTTTTATATCAAAATAAAGTAAATAGAATAAGTATTGGAATAGAAACAATAGATAAAGATTTATTAAAAATACTAAATAGAAATCATGATAAAGAAAAAATTATTTCTAAAATAAATTTATTAAAAAATATAGGATTTGATAATATTAATGTTGATTTAATGTATGCGATTCCAAATGAAAATATAAATATACTAAAAAAAGATTTAGAATTTATTTTAAGTCTTAATGCAAATCATATTTCTACATATTCCTTAATTATTGAACCAAATACTAATTTATATATAAAAAATGTGAAAGAAATAGAGGAAAATGTAGATTATAATATGTATAATATAATATGTAGTACTTTAGAAGAAAATAATTATAAGCATTATGAAATATCTAATTTTTGTAAAGTAGGGTATGAATCAAAACATAATTTAACATATTGGAATAATAATGAATATTATGGATTTGGATTAGGCAGTACTGGATATATTAACAATAAACGATATACTAATACTAGATCACTTAATAATTATATAAATGGTCAATATGTTTTAGAAGAAAACATTGAAAGTATTAATGTGCAAATGGAAAATGAATTAATGCTGGGACTTCGTAAAATAGAAGGTGTAAATAAAAATAATTTTTTAAAAAAATATAATAAAAAAATAGAAGATGTTTTTGATATTAATAAATTATTAAATAAAAAGTATTTAATTGATAATGGTACTAATATATATATTAATAAAAAATATTTATATGTTGAAAATAGTATTTTAACTAATTTTATAGGAGGTGCAAAAAATGAATAAAATTAAAATATTTGAAGAAGAATTAAATTATATAAAAAATGAAGAATATAGAAAAAATGCAGAAATACTTTTAAACCTTTTACCAGACTATTTTTTTGAAATTCCAGCATCATCAACAGGTAAATATCATCCAAGTTATGCACTTGGTGATGGAGGACTTGTAAGACATACTAAAGCTGCTGCTAAAATAGCTTATGAATTATTAAATAATAAAAGTATAGGTGGTATTTTTAAAGAATATGAAAAAGATTTAATTATTATATCTTTAATTATTCATGATGGCTTAAAATCTGGAATTGATCATGAAAAATATACTCGATTTGATCATCCGCTTCTTATATCACAATTTGTAAAAGATAATAAAGAAAAATTAACATTTAAAGATGAAGAAATAGAATTCATTTGTAAAAATGTTGAAAGTCATATGGGTGAATGGAATACAGATTATAATGGTAATGAAGTATTACCACTTCCAAAAAATAGATATCAAAAATTTGTTCATATGTGTGATTTTTTAGCTAGTCGTAAATTTTTAGAAGTACCATTTGAAAAGGGCAAAATAATAAAATAAAAAAGACCAATAGGTCTATTTTAAGCAGCAATATCAGTTACTTTTTTAATAGCTCTTAATTCTCTTGCACTAATTCTAATTGTTTCACCATTATCTAAAGTTACTTTTTGTAGATTTGGTTTTTGAGCATGCTTTGTAGCATTGCAAGCATGAGAACGTCTATTTCCTGAAAGTGGTTTTTTACTTGTTAATTTTTTTGCCATAAATATCTCCTTCCACAACTTTTTTTCTTCGCTTTTTAACTTTATCACAATATTACTTATAAGTCAATATTTTATAGCTTTTATCTTATATTTTTTGTATAATTAAGAAAAGGAGGCATGCTTATGAATTATGTACCACTATATATAAAAACACATAATTCTTTATTATCTAGTATGATAAAGATAGATGAACTTATAACAAAAGCAAAAGAATTAAAATTAAATGCTTTAACTATTACTGATGATAATATGTATGGCACTATGGATTTTTATAAAGCATGCACTAAAAATAATATTAAACCAATAATAGGTTTAAATATAAAAATAGATGATTTAGATATTGTATTGTATGCTAAAGATGAAATAGGATATAAAAACTTACTTAAAATAGAAACTATTAATTCAGAAAATAATTTGAGTTTTGAAAATCTTAATTTATATAAAAACAATTTAATTTGTATAATGCCTTATACTTCTAGAAAAATATATAATAATTTAAAAAATATATTTAATGAATTATTTATTGGTTATAAAAATAAAGAAGAAAGAAGTAAATTAAAAGGCAATAATCTTATTTATTTAAATGAAATTTTATATTTAAATAAAAATGATTTTAAATATTTTAAATATTTAATTGCTATTAAAAATGGTACAAATATAGATAATATAGATATTGTAAATAATAATAACTATTTACTTAGTAATGAAGAATTTGAAAAATTATATGCAGATGATTTTCAAAATAATTATTATATATTTGAAAACTGTAATATAACACTTACATTTAATAATGATTTACTTCCAGTATATAGTTGTCCTAATAATTTAGATAGTTTTACTTATTTAAAAGAATTGTGTAAAGAAGGATTAAAAAAAATATTTGGAGATAGTATTTATAAAGCTTATATTGAAAGATTAAAGTATGAACTTGATATTATTAATAAAATGGGATTTTGTAATTATTTTCTTGTAGTATGGGATTATGTTAAGTATGCTAAAGAAAATGATATTTTAGTAGGACCAGGACGTGGTAGTGCTGCAGGTTCACTTGTATCTTATTTACTTAATATAACAACAGTAGATCCAATAAAACATAATTTACTATTTGAAAGATTTTTAAATCCCGAACGTATTACTATGCCAGATATAGATATTGACTTTGAAGATATAAAACGAGATGAAATAATAAAATATTGTATATCTAAATATGGTAGTAAAAAAGTTGCTCCTATTATCACATTTGGAACTATGGCATCTAAACAAGCACTTCGTGATGTTGGAAGAAGTATGGATGCAGATTCTAAAAAAGTAGATGCTTTATGTAAATATATAGATTCTAATTTAAACTTAAAAGAAAACTATAAAAATAATAAAAGATTTCATGATCTTGTTAATTTAGATAATATTAATAAAAATATATTTGAAGTAGCTTTAAAATTTGAAGGCCTTAAAAGACATACTTCTATGCATGCTGCAGGTATAGTAATGTCTAAGATAGATTTAGATGAAGTTATACCACTTGATAGAAGTCATGAAGAATTTTATGTTACAGGATATGATATGACCTATTTAGAAGAAATAGGACTTCTAAAAATGGATTTTTTAGCTCTTAAAAATTTAACAATGATTAAAGATTGTTTAAATGATATAGGAAATAATTTGAATTTTTATGATATTCCAGTAGATGATAAAGAAGCTTTAAAAATATTTTATGATGTTAATACAACAGGTATATTTCAATTTGAAACAACAGGTATGATGAATTTTTTAAGAAAATTTAAAATACAAAAATTTGATGATATAGGTGTTGCTCTAGCTCTTTTTAGACCAGGACCTATGGAAAATATAGATACATTTATAAATAGAAGATTTGGAAAAGAAAAAGTAGATTATTATCATGAAGATTTAGTAAACATTTTAAAACCTACATATGGTATTATTGTATATCAAGAGCAAATAATGCAAATAGCTAGTGTTATGGCTGGATATAGTTATGGAGAAGCAGATTTATTAAGAAGAGCAATGAGTAAGAAAAAAGAAGAAATACTTATTAATGAAAAAGAAAAATTCATAAGACAAAGTATTGAACGTGGTTATGAAAAAGAAGTATGTACTAAAGTATATGATATGATTTTAAAATTTGCTTCTTATGGTTTTAATAAAGCTCATTCAGTTTCTTATGCTTATATAGCAGCTAAAATGGCATATTTAAAAGCCCATTATCCACTTCAATTTTTAAAACAACTATTAAATGGTAGTATTGGTAGTGATATTAAAACAAATGAGTATATTTATGAATGTAAAAAGAATAATATAATTCTTTGTAAAACTAACATTAATATAAGTAAAGAAGAATATATTATTGAAAATAATACTTTAGTAGCACCTCTTACTATTATTAAAAATTTAGGTATATTAGGAGCTAATAAAATAATAGAAGAAAGAGAAAAAAATAAATTTAAAGATATTTTTGATTTTGTAAATAGAACATATGGAAAAGGTATAAATAAAAAAATACTTGAGAATTTAATAGATGCCGGAGCACTTGATAATTTTGGATATAATCATCATACTTTGAAAGAAAATTTAGATATAATTATTAATTATAGTGAAATTGGTGATTTAATAGATGATGATAGTTTAAAACCAGAAATTAAAATTTATGAGGAATACAATACTCAAGAATTACTTGCATTTGAAAAAGAAGCATATGGTTTTTACTTAACAAGACATCCAGTTATGGATTTAAAATTAAAATATGAAAATATTATTAACTTAGATCAAATAAATAATTATTTTGATAAAAATATTAATGTTATTATATATGCCGAAAAAATAAAAGAAATTGGTACTAAAAATAATGATAAAATGGCATTTATAGATGCTAGTGATGAAGTATCTAAAATAGATATAGTTTTATTTCCTAAAACTTATCAAAAATATAAAGATATAAAAAATGGTAAAATCTATTTAATTAAAGGTAGAGTAGAAAAAAGATTTGATAAGTATCAATTAAATGCTTTTGAATTAACTGAGTTAGAATTGAAATAAATTCTGTAATAAAGAATTACAGAATTTTTATTTAATTTATTAGATTGCTTAAACTGATTTCATATGGTATACTATATACAATAGGAGGAAAGTATGAAAGAAAAAAGAGGTTTTACGTTAATTGAACTTTTAGCAGTAATAGTAATATTGGCAATCATTGCCTTAATTGCAACACCAATTGTACTAAGTTTAATTGACAGAGCAAGAAAGGGAGCAGCAGAAGATTCTGCATATGGTATTAGAAAGGAAGCTCAGTTATTATATCAGACAACTATGATGGGAAGAACAGGTTCTTTCAATAAAATAGAAGTAGATTTTTCTAAAACAATGGAAAAAGATGGAAAAACATATGTTGAAACAAAATTATATGAAACTGCATCTAGCGCAGGAGAAACAAATAAAGTATTCTTTGAAGCAGATGGAACAACACCAACAAATGGAAGAATAACAATTCATGGAGATGGAACAGTAGATTATGAAGTATTAACAATTAGTAATTATTATTGTTGTATACCAGCACAAGGAAAAGTAACATGTGCAAAAGAAAATAATTTTGATGCTAATTGTAATTCAACAGGTAGTGAATCAAATCCAACACCAAATCCAACTGGAGATCCAACACCAAATCCAACAGGTGGGAATGACTATATTCTTAACGCAGATACAGAATTACCAAGTTTTAATATAGTTCCAGATAATAATGAAGGTACAGTAACAATTAATATAACTGGTGATGTTACAAATATTTCTAATTTATCATATTGTGTTACTACTTCTAATGTTGTTGCAGACTGTAATTGGACACCATTTAGTGTGACAACTGTATCTATACAAGTTCCAGATGGTACTAATAATGTCTTTATTAAAGATGAAGATAATCATGTTTCAACACCAAAGAATTTTGTTATGACTAAGAATAGTAATGTATATGTATGTAGTGAACCAGCTCCAATTGGACCAACTATTTCAGATTGTCCAAATTGTGTATTTACTGTAGGTAGTGGTTCATTTAGTAATCTTGCTAAATTTGCTCAATATTGTGGTGAAGAATTTGAAATTAATCATGACGATGATGATTTAGCATATAAATGCCCTGGTGATGAGGATTGTATATTATTTACACGTGATTATAGAATATTTAAAGTTGACGGAAATAGGTCAAACTCATTTATTGGACTTGATATAAATAATGATGGAACATTAAATAATATTTATTCATGTGGTATAGCTAACATTGGTACAGCAAGTGAAGCTCCATATTGTCTAAAATATCAAGGATTGTCTGGAGATTTTGATTACAGCATTACGGAGGCTAATATGAGCATTCTAGATAGGGTATATGGTCCAAATGTTTGTTATGAAAGTAGTGGTGACTATGATTGTCAACAAGTAAGTGGAATAAGTATTTATTCTAGAACCGGAATGGATTATTCTACTGTATTTACTTGGGGAGATATAGATTGTGAAATTACCTCATATGGTGATTATAATTTTTCATGCCCAGTATAATATTAAAAAAGAGTATAATAACAAATTACTCTTTTTTTTGTTTAGTTAATTTGATAAAATAATAATGGTGATAATAATGCTTGAAAGATACAATGAATTAATAGATTTAATTAATAAAGCTAGTTATGAATATTATGTTCTTGATATGCCAACTATAACAGATCAAGAGTATGATGATTATTATAATGAATTATTAAGTATAGAAACAAAATATCCAGAATTGAAAAGAGAAGATTCACCTACAAATAGAGTTGGTGGTAAAGTACTTGATAAATTTGAAAAAGTAACACATAAAACTCCTATGCTTTCTTTTGATGATATATTTAATGAAGAAGAAATAGAAGCATTTGATGAACGTATTCGTAAAATAGTACCAAGTCCTACATATACTGTAGAACCTAAAATGGATGGACTTTCTGGTTCTTTAATTTATGAAAAAGGAATTTTAAAAAGAGGAGCAACTCGTGGTGATGGAGTAGTAGGAGAAAATATTACTGAAAATATTAAAACTATTAAAAGTATTCCACTTAAACTTACTAAAGAAATAGATATTGAAGTACGTGGCGAAATATATATGAGTAAAGCCTCATTCAATAAAGCAAATGCTGAACGTAGTAGAAATGGTGAAGCTTTGTTTGCTAATCCTAGAAATGCTGCAGCAGGATCTGTTAGACAACTTGATAGTCGTATTGCTGCTTCTCGTAATTTAGATTTTATGGCTTACTTTATACCAAATCCTGAGACATATGGATTAAAAACACAAAGTGATAGTTTGAAGTTTTTAAAAGAACTTGGTTTTGTTACAAATTATAAACTAAATTCCCATGCTCATAATGTTAAAGAGATAAATGAACATATTGAATATTTAAGTAGTATTAGACAGTCATTACCTTATGAAATAGATGGAGTAGTACTTAAAGTAGATAATTTGAAAGATGAAGAAAAACTTGGATTTACTGCTCGTGTACCAAGATGGGGTATTGCTTATAAATTTCCAGCTGTTGAAGTACTTACTGTTTTAAAAGAAATAAAATTTACAGTAGGAAGAACTGGTAAAATTACACCAAATGCATTATTCTTTCCAGTACATGTTGCAGGTTCTTTAATTTCTAAAGCAACACTTCATAATGAAGATTATTGTTTAGAAAAAGATGTACGCGTAGGTGATACCATATCTATTCGTAAGGCTGGAGATGTTATTCCAGAAGTAGTTGAAGTAAAAAAAGAAAGAAGAGATAAAGAATTAGAACCATTTAAAATGATAGATTCTTGTCCTATGTGTAATACTGCTTTAATAAAAAAGGATGCTAATCATTATTGTCCTAATAATAAATGTCCAGCCCGTAATATTGAAAAACTTGTTCATTTTGTTAGTCGTAATGCAATGAATATTGATGGATTTGGAGATCGTATCATTGAAGATTTTTATAATATGGGCTTTTTAAGAAAATTTGAAGATTTTTATAAATTAGAAATTAACAAAGAAACATTAATGAATTTAGAAGGTTTTGGAGAAAAAAGTATTAATAATCTATTAGAAGCTATTGAAAACTCTAAATCTAATTCTTTAGAACGATTAATATTTGCTCTTGGTATACGTTATGTAGGAGCTAAAACAGCTAAAATAATTTCTAAACATTTTAAGAGTATGGAAGCATTTATGAATAGTACATATGAGGAATTAGTTGTTATTGATGATGTAGGGGAAAAAATCGCAGCTAGTATTGTATCTTATTTTGAAAATGAAGATAATAAATTAGAAATAAATAGATTAAAAGAACTTGGTTTAAATATGAATTATTTAGATAATAATAATAGTAATACATTAGAAGGTAAAACTTTTGTATTAACAGGTACTCTTCCTACACTTACAAGAGATGAAGCTAAAGAAATGATTGAAGCAAGTGGTGGTAATGTATCATCTTCAGTTAGTAAAAAAACTGATTATATAGTTTTAGGTGAAAATCCAGGTAGTAAGTATGATAAAGGAAAAGAACTTGGTATAACTATGTTAAATGAAGAAGAATTTAAAAATTTGTTTGAATAATTTATAAAAGATGTTATAATAAACGAAGTTTGGAGGTGTTAGTGTGAAAAAACCAGTCGTTGCGTTAGTTGGAAGACCAAATGTAGGTAAGTCAACAATTTTTAATAGACTAGTAGGAACTAAAATTTCTATTATTGAAGATACCCCTGGAATTACTCGTGATAGAATATATGGGACTGTTAAATTTGAAGATTATAATTTTCACCTAATTGATACAGGTGGTATTGATTTAGGTGATGATTCATTTCAAGATGAAATAAATATGCAAGTAGAACTTGCTATTGATGAAGCAGATATAATTGTATTTGTAGTTGATGGTAAAGATGGTATAACATCAGGAGATAAAGCTGTTAGACAGAGATTATTAAAATGTCAAAAACCAGTAATACTTGTAATTAATAAAGTTGATAGTAAACAATACAAAGAACACTTATATGATTTTTATGAATTTGGTTATGAACAAATGGTTGAAATAAGTGGTGAACAAAATACAGGTATTTATGAACTTTTAAATACAATTACTAAAAATATTCCAGAGTATTCAGAAGAAGAAAATAATGATATTTTAAAATTTTGTATTATTGGAAGACCAAATGTTGGTAAAAGTAGTTTAGTTAATGCCATTCTTAATGAAGAAAGAGCTATTGTTTCTAACGTTGCAGGAACTACTAGAGATTCTATAGATACACCATTTGTATATCATGGAAGAGATATGGTTGTTATTGATACAGCTGGTATGCGTAAAAAAGGTAAAGTATACGAAAGTGTTGAAAAATATAGTATGCTAAGATCAATGAAAGCAATTGATAGATCTAATGTATGTTTACTTGTTATTAATGCCGAAGAAGGTATTATTGA
>JAEEGL015308862.1_pt1 | contig 27390 bp, 22 predicted proteins | sample 9134231 | NCBI WGS metagenome assembly JAEEGL01 (sample SAMN16246548, study PRJNA631951) | gut metagenome | biome: gut microbiome; feature: rumen; material: fiber-attached | host: Bos | place: Iran: Karaj | collected 2018-10
TCTTTGTTTTCAATTTTTGCCATTAGTTATTCCCTCCTTTTTCTAACTTTTCAGCATATAAATTAAGTCCAATACTTAAATTTCTTACATGTTCAATTAAACCACCAGCAAACATTGTAAGTAATCCTTCCATACTTGGTATAGTAGCATATTGATTAATAGTATTAACATCAACTATTTCATTATCAATATAACCAACTCTTACTTCTAAAGCTGGATGTTCTTTAGCGAACTTACTAACAACTTTAATTGGTTCAATAATTGAATCAGAGAATAAATAAGCATTAGGTCCTGACATATAATCGTTTAATTCAATCTTCTTATTCTTTAAAGCTAAATTCATAAGAGTATTTTTATAAACTTTAATATCAGAATTTACATCTCTTAAACTATTTCTTAACTCAGCAATTTCACTAACTGTTAAACCTTGATAATTTAATAACAAGAATGTTTTAGATTTTTCAATTTTATCAGTTATTTCATTTACTATAGCTTCTTTTTGTTTAAGAATCTCTTTACTTGCCATATAAGTCTCCTTTCTTGTAATTAAAAAGTTTCCTCATGACAAGGAAACGTTATAATCTTGTATTATAAAATGTTTCCTCGGTAAGATTTATTTGTGTACTTACTGTCTTTGGTCACTTCAACGTAGTTGATTATATAATACTTTTTTATGTTTTTCAAGTACTTTTTAGCAATTTTCTTACTTTTTTAATAAAAAACTAGTTTCTTTTTAAAACTAGTTTTTATTATTATTTTCTTGCATTACGAATGATTACAACTCCTGATTGGCCTCTTCCAGGTCCAGGACCGAATCCAGCACATCCAGATGAAGTTCCTCCTCCTCCAGAGTTAGCTGCCCATGCCCAGCTATATGCCCAAACACAGGATTCTCTACCGCCCATACCATATTCGGCGACTCCGCTTGCACATCCGCTTAAATCAGTTCTACTTCCGCTCCTACTTTGTTCAAATTCACAAGTAGTTGTTCCTTGGCCACGGCCACCTCTATAAGTACCATTGCCACCATAATGTCCTTCACGATTACAAAGTGGATCAATATCGTTTACTCCAGCTCCACCAGATCCACCTCTTCCACCTGAGCCATTTGGAGAAGCAGAACCTCCATATCCCCCAGCTGCTGTAAATCCAAATGCTGAAGAAGTACCGCCACGACCTGAGCTAGTTCCTCCTCCACCACCTATAGTGATTGAATAACTTGTGCCAGATACTGTAATAGCTTTCTTAGTAGTAGTATAACCACCACCACCGCAGCCACCAGAGTATTCATATGAACAAGAACCTCCAGCACCGCCACCTACAAGGAATACATCTATTTCAAAATCATTTTGAATTGTTAGTGTTCCACCTGTTAAGAAGCTAATTTTCCAATTACCTTCGTTTGTTGTATACCATGAATTTTTATATGCATGGTTTCCTGTATATGTAGAACCACCATCAACTTTAAAGTTTCCTGTATATTTAAAGATAAATCTACCAGCTGCAAATCTAGCTGTTAATGTATTGTCAGAACTAAACTTAGTTGTCTTACCAGATAATATATTACCATTTTTATCAATTATTTGTTCATCACCAAGATAGTAACCTGCAAAATTCACACCACTTTTTGATGGTATAGAAATGCTTGTTATTGAAGTTGAAGCTGCTGATGTTGAATACCATCCTGTATTATATTTTACATATATTTCAGATGTTCCACCGCTTCCACCATTTCTATTTAGTGTTATTTTATAAACTTTTGGTACATCACATGAACTTGTACTTCCTGCTGATACAGTAGTATTTCCACTTGTTGTATAATTTCCTGTACAAGGTACACACCCTTTATTTGCAGTTGCAACATGCATTCCTGCTGAACAAGTTATCTTACAATCCCCTACTTTTGTTGAACCTTCACTAGATGTATATTTAAATGGATTACCATTATTATCTGCTCCACTTGGGCAATCTGTACAATTTGCATTTGCTTCAGCATTACTATATTTATTTACTGGGCAATTATCACAACTATTACCATTCAAATATTTACCTGCTTCACAAGCTTTCCAGTTAGCAGTTAATGTTTTATTGCCAAGGAAAGTAGTAGGTGTTGGTAAAACGCCATCTGGTTTTATATATTGTGTGGTATCAATATAGAATCCTAAGAAACTATGCCCTGCTTTTTTTGGTGAAGTAATTTTAGTTATTTTATTTGCATCAGATACTGGTGTTGCACTATGCCAAGCACTTGAATATTTTTCATATACTGTAGCTGTTCCATTTGACCCACCATTTGCATTTAATGTAACTTCATAAACTTTTCCTTCCCATTGTGCCTTAATTACAGCATTATCTACTATTCTGCTATCTTTAACACCTATTAACCATACATTTGAATCATTTATAACATCTAAATTTTGTGCTTCGATTCTATATCCTTTATATATAAATCCATCTTTACTTGGTTTTTTAATAGTGTTAAGATCAGCAGAAGTTAAACAACTAGAATCTTTATACCATCCACTACCATATTTGTAGTAAATATTTTTAGTATTAGAATCTGATCCCATACCATTTGATCCCCCAGCATCATCAAATGTTAATTTATAACATCCAGCACCTAAATTTATATTACAAGTAAAATCTCCAAGAATTCTTGATACTTTATATGTTATTTTACCATCTTCTGGATATCCTGCTGGTGTTACTCTTTCAAACTTACCATTTTTATTACTTTCACATTCTTTTGTATCTATATCATATTTTCCATTTAATGTTAAAGTAAAATCACATTCTGTATTTGAAGAAGCATATATATTATCACATGGTGTTGCCGATGAAACAGTTCCTTTTGATCTATCAGTAGAACCAACTCTAACAGTATATCCTTCTACAAATTCCCAAGGAGTTGTTATTGTTCCTGCTCCTTTAACTTTAGCATCTTGTTGAACAAATTCTGTTACTCTTACACCTGATTTATCTACACCTCTTTTATAGTCTAAATCAATAGCAAGCGGACCATTATCATCTTTTATCAACCAATATTGTATTCCTGGAGATAACCAAGATGAGTTATTGATTTTAGTTCTTTCATATTCAAATTTAGATAAAAATCCACCTGTTGAAAATCCTTCTGCCGTTACCATTATAGAATCTGTAGTAAAACCAAATTTTTGATCTCCACTAGATACTAAATATTTTGAATAATTTGGCATTGAGTAAATATAATCATTTGCTATTTTTACACCATCTTCATATGTTTTGTCAGCCATAACAAAGATTGGTATAAATAAGATTATTCCTAACAACAATTTACATATTTTTTTCACATAATCACCTCGTTTAAGATAAAAATTCTTTTAAAATTTTATTTAATTCTTCTTTTGAGATTGGTTTTGATAAATAATTATTAAATCCAAGTCCCATATATTTATCTTTTGATCCTGATTCATTATTAGCAGTTAATGCTATTACAGGAGTATTAAATCCATCAATTAATTTTAAATTTGACAATGTTTGTGCTCCATCCATCTCTGGCATAAAATCATCCATCATTATTAAATTATAACTTTCTCCTGAATTAATCTTTTCTAAACATTCTTTTCCACTCTCTGCGAGGTCTACATCCATATTATAATCTTTTAATAATCTTTTAGCTACTTTTAAATTAACTCCATTATCATCTACTACTAGAACTTTTTTACCACTTGCATCAAACAATTGTAATTCTTCTGCAAAAATTCCTTCTACTTCATTAGATGTTTTTGCTATTGTTTCTTGCTCTAATGCTATTATGAATGATGTTCCTACTCCTACTTTACTTCTTACATGTATTTTACCACCCATTAGTTCTACAAGTCTCTTAGTAACAGCAACACCAAGTCCACTTCCATCAAATTCTCCTGATTTATCACCTAATTGATAACTTGTAAATAAGTTAGGTAGAACTTTTTCATCAATTCCTTTACCCGTGTCTTCTATAATAATGAATAATCTACAAGTATTATCTTTTACTATTCCATCTACACTTAAACTAATTGTTCCCTCTTCAGTATATTTAACTGAATTAACAAGTAAATTAGTTAGTATATTTTTTATTTTTACAATGTCACCATTTAATACTTGTGGTAATTTATCACTTACATCTACTTTAAATTCTATTTTCTTATCTTCTAAGAATCTTTTTGCTGTGATTAAAGATTCATTTATAAGATTATTTAATATATATTGCTTATTTGTAATTTCTAATTTATTAGCATCCATTTTTGAAATATCTAATATTCCATTTACTATTTCTAATAAATTGATTGCCGAAGTAGTTATAATTCCTACCTCTTGTTTATTTTCTGCTGACATTTCTTCTTCTGATAATGCTTCACTAAATCCAACAATAGCATTTAAAGGAGTTCTTATTTCATGAGACATACTACTTAAGAAATCACTTTTTGCTTTATTAGCTCTATCTGCACTATCTTTTGTCATATTAAGTTCTTCTATTAAGTTAAGATCTGGATTTCCTATTGTAAAGAATATTATTCCTGTTGCTACTGATGTAATAAAATTAGTTATATATAAATTTGGGAAGAATATTTGTAATATAACTCCAAATATACCTAATAATACAAATACACCAATTGGAATAAATTGTTTCTTTTTCTCAGGTTCTTTAACTGTAAAGAACATAACAAACCAACTTATTATAAATAATATAAATACTATATAACAATATGTAGGAGATGGTCCTGATGAAGTATAATATAATCCATCTTCATCTGCATATTGCGGAAGAATAACAACTAATGAACATAATATAGCAGTTACTATACTAAATATTTTTATTCTTTTCATAAAATAATCTTTTTTAGGATTATCTTTAAAAGCAATATAACCTTGGTTCTCTTTAGATGACACGATAAAGAAGAAAAGTGTTAATTCGCTTCCCCAAATTATGAAAAATACATTGTAAGCTTTTTTAGTAACTAAAGACCAAAATGGTACACCCATAAAGAAATTTAGCGTATTCATCAATAATTGCAAAAGTATTGTTACTAAACAAATACCATATACTATATTTTCCAGTGTATTAACTTTTTTCTTTCTGAAAAACATAAATGCAATTATTGCTGTATAGACAAAAGCTGTTACAATAAACAAAATATTTTCAATAACATCTGCTAAACTTAGTATCATACTTATCCTTTCTTAGTTTTCCATATAATTTTTTAATACCCCATATACTCTATTTGCTTCATTCATTAATGCATCATAGTTAGTATTAACGAAATCCACATTATTTTCTTTTCCTGCCATTTCATGGTCATATGACATATTACCTAAATCTTCAAATCCCATGTATCTTGCATTACTCTTTAAGCCATGAGTTTCAATAGCATAATTAGCCATATCACCTGCTTCTTTAGCAGTTTTAATTTTACCCATATTATTTTCAAATTCAGCAACAAATTCTTCAGCAGCTATATCATATGTATCCATATCTCCTAAAGATTCTAATGCTTTATTTACATCACATTTATTTGCTTCTAAATATTCCCTTGTATGACTAGCAGGTACACTACTTGCTGGTGCAGATACAGGAGCCTCTACTGGAGTTGCAGCTGGTGTTTCCACTGACTGTGCAACAGGTACCTCTACGGGTTGTTGTGGAGTAATAGCCACAGGAGGAACCATTGGTTCTTCAACAGCAGGTGCTGGTGTTACTTCTGCTGGTGCTGCTACAGTTTCAGTTACTGGTGCAGGTGCAGGAGTTTCTACAGCAGGTGTGGCTTCTACAGTTGGTGCAGCAGGAGTAACAGGTACTTCTACTGGAGCTGCAACAGGAGTTTCCACTGGTTGTGCAACAGGTGCTGGGGCAGGTGCAGATACAGGAACTTCTACAGGGGCAGATACAGGAACTTCTACTGGTTGTTGTGGTGTAATTGCTACAGGTGGTGTAACTACTTCTGCTGGTGCAGGAGTTGCTTCCACTGGAGTAGCTGGTGCCACTGTTTCAGTTACTGGTGCTGCTGCTACAGCTGGTGCTGCTACAGGAGCTGGTGTCTCTGCTACTGGAGCTGTTGGAGTTAGTTCTGCTGCTATAGCAGGAGTTGCTTCTACAGGAGCAACTGGTGTTGCTGGTGTAGATACTGGAACTTCTACAGGTGCAGATACAGGAACCTCTACTGGTTGTCCATTTTCGCTTAAATACATTTTTAACACTCTCCTTAATTCTTTCTTGTCTACTGGTTTTGATAAGTATTCATCATATCCAGCTTCAAGATATTTATCTCTAATACCATTTATAGCATTTGCTGTATAAGCTATTACAGGTATTTTAAATCCAGGGATTTCTTTTAATCTTGGTAATACTTTTGTTTCTTCTGGCATACCATCATCTAAGAATATTACCTTACAAGTTTTACCTTGTTTAATACTTTCTATAAATTGTTCATGATCTATAAATGATTCTACATTTACTTTATATTTAGAAAGTTCTTTTTCTGCTACTTTTAGATTTATTTCATTATCATCTACTACTATAATTGTTTGACCAGATGCATCAAATGGCTGACTAGATAATTTTTCATCACCTTCAAGACTTTGTTTATTTATTATTTCTTGATCAACAATTACTGAGAAAGTACTTCCTTGACCATAAACACTTTTTACATCTACTTTTCCATTCATTAGTTCTATCATCTTTTTAGATATTGATAAACCTAATCCTGTTCCTTCAACTGAATTATTTTTTTCTAAATCAAATCTTTGGAACTTAGTAAATAATTTGTTTATATCTTCTTCTTTTATACCCATACCTGTGTCTGAAACAGACATTGCAAGAGTACAATAATTTCCTTTAACTTCTCCAGTTACACTGAATTTTACCTTTCCTTTTTCAGTATACTTAATAGCATTTGTTAAGAAGTTAATAATTATTTCTTTTATTTTTCCAGCATCACCTTTTAATACTGGTGGTATTTTATCATCAACTGAATATTCAAATTCAATTGGTTTACTTGATGAAGCTAATCTTGATCTAGCTAGTGAAATAACTTCATTTGTTAATTTCTTGAATGAATATTCAAATGGTGTTATTTCAATTATATCTTCTTCTATTTTTGAAATATCTAATATTCCATTTACTATTTCTAATAAACTTTCTGAAGACATAATTATGTCATTTAATTCTTCTTTTGCATTATCATTTATAGATTGATCTTCTTCAAGTGATTGACTAAATCCTATTATTGCATTTAATGGTGTTCTTATTTCATGAGACATTGTTGATAGGAATTTAGTTTTATCAGCATTTGCTTTACTTGCATTTTCTTTAGCTGTATTTAGTTTTTCTATGATTTCAATATCTGGATTTTCCATTGTGAAATACATGAATATTTCACATAGCATAAATGCCGCTGTTATATTAGATAATCCTAAGAATATTTCTTTTCTATAGTATTCGAAATACCAGTGAATTGCTATTCCTAAAAATAGTAGTATTATAAGTCCATATACTGTTATATATCTTTTTCTTACTTGCTTATCAAAGTTTCTTAATACTAATACTATCCATGATACAAAAGCAGCAACTATGAAATATAAAACATTTCTATAAGCTCTTGTTGATGTAAATTCAGCTGGAGTATTTAATACTTCCAAATTTGAGAATATAGCAAGACATGAGAATATAAATCCTATTCCTAGAATCATATAGAACCATTTCTTGAAATAATTGCTATATTTATTATTTTTAAAATCTACACGACCTTGATATTTTTTAGAAGTAATAACCATAACATACATAGTTATAGTACATACTAAGAATATTATTAGTATTAAGTGTAGTTTATTTAATACTTCACTTAATACATTACTTTTTACATATATTGGTAATATTATTCTTATTATTTCTTCTATAGAGGCTGATAGTGTTAGCCATAGTGTTAAACCATAACAAAAGTTTTCAATAGTTCTTACTTTTCTTTTGGCATAGAAAATAAAAATGATGATTAGCAAGTATACTAATCCAGATATTACTAGATATGTACAAGGTATTAAACTAGTAAATGATAATTCTAATTGTCTAGTTTGATCGATATTTAATACCACACTAAAACACCTCTATTCTATATATAGTTATTATATCAAATAATTACAATAATATAAATAAAAAAAAGTAATTTAAATTACTTTTTCTTAATTACAATTTCTACACTAGTTGTTCTAGATGTATAAGTTAATTTGTTATCAGCTCCGCTTACCATAACTGGAACAGTAAATGAACCTTCTCCTAAGTTAGCTAAGTCAATGTATGCTGTGATATCTTCTGATTTTAATTTTTCAAGAACATCTTCAACGCCTTTAACTACTACTGTTACAGAAGTAACTGTATTAGCTGTTGCTTGAACTATGTATTTACTTGTATCTAGATTCTTGTAAGTAATTGGAATATTATCAAATTCTTTTGAAGTTTCTTTTTCCATTTCAACTTTAATAGTAATTGCTGTTTCAGACATAGATCTTACTCCATTAGGTTTTACTATTGTTTCTTGATATGTTTTATTACTTGCAAGTCCATTAACATCTATTTCTACATTAATTTCACTTATACCGTTTAATACTCCTTCTTCACCATATAATGTTACATTATTAACATTAGAAGTAATAGAACTAATTGCACTACCACTAGCTGGTTCTCCAACTGGTACTACTTTTACAGGTACTACTTTACTTGGACTAGTTACTGTAACTGTTGCTGTTACTGTTGATGGAACAATTTCTACATCACTAATTTCATTACCTATTTCATTATAAGCAACTAATTTAACATTATCTAATGAGTATGTTCCAGCAGCATTAGCATTTAATGCATTAACATCAACTATAGCTTTAACACTAGCAACTGTATCTAATTTTTCTCTATATGATTTAACAATTACTTCATTTCTATCTAAAGCTATATTACTAATAACTAAAGTACTATTTAACTTATCAGTATTTAATATATCATTTGTAAGTGTCTTTGATTCACTAACTTTTTCATATACTACTAAAGTTATTCTAGAAGGATCTAATTTATAATCTAAAGTATTAATTGGATTATTATATTTTAGATTTACTTTATGAGTTCCTTCAGTAGCATCTGTTAAATCAATTGTTAATTTATGATCTCCTAATTGTTCTGCTAAGTATAAATCACTTTTTCTACCCATAAGTACTATATCAGCACTTTCAGGTATTCCTTCTACTACGAAGTTTTCTTCGTTATAATCAGCTACAATTGGTACATTTGAAAGTACAACTGATTCTGTTTCTCTTAAGTTAATTATTTTTCTATCTACTGCAAAGAAAGCAGCAAATGCACATACTAATGATACATATACCAAAGTATTAGGATTATTTAAGAATTTATCAAGTCCTCCACCTTTATTTGATAATGCATTTCCTATTGAAACAACTATCTTAGATATTGGAGTTATTAGAATTAAATCTAATATTTTATAAAGTATCTTAAATATTTTTCCAAAGAACTTGAGAATTTTACTTAGAAATTTCTTCATTACTATCATCCTCACTTTCTTGATCTACTTCATAGAATGTTTCTTTCTTAGGTTGTAGTTCTTCAAGTAATAATAATTTAGCATCATCTAAAGATAGGTTATAGTTTAATTCACTTTGAATAGCTATTGATATTCTTCCTGTTTCTTCACTAACAACAATTGCTATACAATCTGATATTTCACTAATACCTAAGGCTGCTCTATGACGAGTACCTAATCTTTTAGATATTGATGGATTCATACTTGTTGGGAAAACACTTCCAGCACAAGTAATCTTATCTCCTTGAATAATTACACCACCATCATGAAGTGGATTATTTGGGAAAAATATTGATATTAATAATTCACTACTTATATCTGCATATAATTTATTAGCAGGTTCAATATATTGAGCAAGACTATAATCTCTTTCAATAACCATTAATGCACCAATTTTATTTTTCTTCAAATAATCTATAGCATTTATAATTTCATAAACTAATTTTTCTCTTTCATCTACAGTTAAAGTTTTATGTCTTCCTAAGAGTTGACTTCTACCTATACTTTCCAATACATTTCTTATTTCTGGTTGGAAAATAATTATTAAAGCTAGAGGTCCCCAAGAAATAACATATTCAAGAATAATTCCAACTGTATTTAAACTTAGCCAATCACTAAGTAATTTTAATGCAACTATAATTACAACACCTTTAAAAATTAATGTTAGCTTAAAGTTATTTCTAGAATATTTTAATAGTTCATAGAACATAAACCATACTATGGCTATATCTATAACTTTAGTAACTATCTTTAAAACTGTACTAAGCATACATTTCACCTCTTTTATTACATTACATATAGTAATTATACACTATTTATATTTCTTTTTCCACTCTTTTAACTATCTTTACAAAAAATAAGAAGTTATTTATTTAACTTCTTTTTCTTCTTATTTTTATTTATGTTTTCCTCTTTTTTTACTAAAGATCCAACTTTTTCTTTATAATCTATTTTATTTTTTTTCAAAGTTCTAATCTTTAATTTTTTAACAGGTTTTTCTTCTTCAGTATTATATTTAAAGAATGCTATTAGCAACTTATCAATAGTTGGATTATTTAAAATAATATATGTTAATGGTTCTAAAATACTAATTAGACCATATCCCATGATATAATATCCTATAATCATATAAGCTACATCTTCTTTAGAATATAAACTATATACTGCAAAAGCACTTATAAATGTCAATAATACTGAATTAACTAATTTAGGAATAAAATTAATATTCTTTTTATCCCATAATACTTTTACTAAATATAATTTATTTATAATACTAGCTACTGCATATATAAGTAATGCATCTCCTATTATAAATGCACTATCAGGATTAAATTTATTTATTAGTATATATGTCCCTGTTACTACATTTATTAGTGCATACATCAAAAATTCATAATAATCTCTTTTTCTATTAATGAAATATGCTGCACATGATAAGAAAGCAATTGTATAAAATATACTTGGTAATAATGCTAAAGTATCACGAATATTATAATTTTCAAAATCTACTAAGAAATACCCTACTAATATAATTGAAATATATAAAATAATATCAACTGCTATTAGAGTTCCTTCTCTTTCCTTAATTATTCTTTTTCTCATATTGCTCTCCACTATTCCTTTTTCTCTTCATCTAAGAATCCAAAGAAATCATACTTTTCATCAAAGAAATTATATATAATCTTAAGTATTGCAACAACAGGAGTAGCAATAACCATTCCTAATATTCCAAATAAATGTTCAAATACTAATAATGAAATAATTATTGTAATTGGACTTAAATTCATTCTCTTACTCATAACAAGTGGATTTAATATTTCTCCATCTATTATTTGTACGATTAGAATAAATATTAGTGTTATAATACCAATAATCCAACTTTGAGAGAAACCAATTGCTGCTGCTACTGCTGCACCAATATATGGTCCAATATATGGAATTAAATTAGTAATAGCACATATAAATGCAACTAATACTGGAGCATTTAATCCTATTAGTGAGAATCCTATTACAGATACTACAAATAATAGTAATGATAACCATAGTGTTCCACTCATAAATGAATATAATGTATCATCTAATTTACCAAGTAAATATTTAATTTCTCCTCTAGTTCTCTTAGGGAATAGATTTACAAATCCTTCTGAGAATTTATCGAAATCAAATGAAATATAAAATCCTACGATTAAACTTACAAATATTTTTCCAAGTCCACTAGCAAGTGCTGAAATAATATTAACAGCTAATGCTGGTAACTCAGTTTGTAATTCATTAAAGTAATTAGTTATTTTTGTCATAAATGATAATTTAACAGTATCTAAATTTTCAGAACTAATTGCTGACAATTTAGTAAATATATTATTAATCCATACTGTAATATCATTTGCTATCTTAGGTATAGTTGATACCATATCACTTATTTGACTACCAAGTTGTGGAATAGTAAATGCAAATATTAAACCAACAACTAGTAAAAGTAAAAAGTATGCAAATATTACACTAAGTATTTTTTTAACTCCTTTAGCACATATTTTTTTAACAAGAGGATTTAGCATCCATGCTATAAACCATCCTATAAATAAAGGAGATATAATTGATAATATTTTTCCTATTATTCCAAATATATTCCACTCACCAACAATAAGTGTTATAACATATATCAATAATATGATAAATAAAATATATAAAACTTTTAATATACTATTTCCAGTAGTAATAAGTTCATTCATTTTTTTAGAATTAACTTTTCTTTCTTTTTCTTCTTTCATACTACATACTCTCCTATCATAGTAATTATACTATATTTTTATTTTTAAAACAATCGTGTATTAAAGTACTTTTTTATCTACAATAGCTTCATCTTTATTAACCATAGTTAATGGATTTTCTTCTAATCTAGTACCTGTCAATGTAACACCTTTATAATCTAACCAATCTGGTACATTCTTATCAGATAATACTGCAAATGATGCATCCATATTATATATTTTTCTTAAATTAACAGATGCATTTGTTTTAGTTAAAACTAAATATCTAATATCAACATTATCAAATGAAACTAATCTTAAATCTAAATATGGTAGCAATGGAATAAACATAGGTTTTACTACAAGATGATCACCTGATTTTTCAAATAGAATTTCTCTAGTTATAGGTATAGAATGTAGTAATTTTTCTTCATCTTCAGAACTTTCCATTTCACCTACTTTTTCTGATAAAACTCTTATTAGATCTTTTATTGAATTAAATAATTCTTCTTTATCAGATGATTTTTCTTGTTTTTCTTCTAAATGTTGTTGTTGCTTTTCCTCAGCATCTTTTTTAACTTTATTCATTTTAATATATTCATAGTCTGATAGTTTATCAACTACTCCTACTACTACACTATCTATTCTATTACAAAGAGTATTAACTAACTTTTCATATTGTGCTTTATCTGCTTCACTCATTTCCATGTTTTTATAAATTTTTCTTAATTCATGTTTGTATTTTATTAATTCTGATAAATAAATATATAAATCTTGTAATGCATCTCTAGGATCATAATCATTATCAATTAGTACTATTCCTGGAATAAATGACAAACCCATAAATACTAACGATCCTGCAATAATACTAAGAACAACTCCATAACCTCTAGTAATTAAATCAATTTCATCATATTCAACTATTTCATCTCTATTTATTCTTATTGAATGATAAGTTCTATTATAACCCTTTGATAAATCAACATTTTCCTCTATTGTAATTTCACTTGGTTCAAATACAGATAAATCAAGTCTTGATAAAGAATCAGCATCTTTTATAAGAGAAGATCCAGAATCAATATAATATACTTTTTTTATTGCATATCCATTTGTATCTGGTGCCTCATACTCATTTATTTCAACAACAGTATCTTTATCTGTAATAGGATAATGATGATTAGTTTCCTCAACTTTGCCATCTAAACCAATATTATATTCAAATGTTGCTGGGCCTTTTTTTTGAGCTTTATAAAAGAAAGTTCCAGTAAATAATCCTGATGCAGCTGATAAAACTAACAATAATCTACATATAGCTTCTTTTATATCTCTTGGTTTACTTGCATATTCAGGTTTTGCAAGATCTTTTATTTTTCTTTGATATTCTTTTGACTTCTCTTCTTCCTCACTTACCCCTTTATTCGCATCTCTTAATTGTTTTGATAAATCTTTTATTATGCCAGAATAAGTATTAAGATTTCTAACAAGATCATCTGTTTTATTTTCTAAATATAATTTAGAAATATTTTTATCTGTAAGAATTTCATATCTCAATAAATCAAAAACTGGATATAATTCTGTAGTATCATATCCACTGCTTTTAATTAAATATAGACTTTGATTAATATCATTAAGAAATGTCTTAATAGTAGCTTTTACTGTTTGTAAATCTTCTTTTCTTTCATTAGAGTGTGCTACTTGTTGCATATTATCACCTATTATAATTATACCCTTATTAGTATATTTTATCAATATTAGTTAATTAGTTTTAAATATGTATTTCTCTTTTCAGAATATGTTGTTTGTACTGATGAATTAAATGAACTAATATCACCAATAAGTATTAGTGATTTTTTTGCTCTTGTTACTGCAGTATATATAAGTTTGTTATAAAACATTCTTTTAAAACTTTTAGCAAGAACAACTACTACATTATCATATTCACTACCTTGTGATTTATGAATACTAATAGCATAAGCTAAATTAAACTTATCAAATTCACCATTATTATATTTAACAACATTACCCATAAAATCTATAGTAATAGTTATCTTTTTATCAACAAATTCTATATCTTTAATATATCCAATATCTCCATTAAATATATTATTATCAACATCATTAACAAGTTGTATTACTTTATCACCAATTCTATAGTATTTATCTCCAATTTGGTATTTAGTTTCATTTCCATTAAATAATTCAGCCATTAGATTATTTAAATTATCTATACCATTATATCCTTTATACATAGGAGCTAATACTTGATAATTATCTATACTTATATTCTTTTCAATTACTTTAGTACTTATTTCTCTAATATATGACATTATATCTTCATCATCACTATTTATAAATTTAAAATCTGTATAATCATCAAAATAATCAAATACTTTTTTATCTTTTATATCTTTAGCTAATGTATTAATATAACTTCCTTTTTTAACTCTATATATTTTATTTAAACATTTACTTTTAATACCATCTATTCTAAGTAAATCATATAATAAATCCCCAGGACCAATAGATGGTAATTGATTTTCATCACCTATTAAAATAAGTTTAGAATTTAAATGTATTCCTTTTAATAAACTATCAAATAAGAATATATCTATCATACTAGCTTCATCTGCAATAATAACTTTTTCTTTTGATTTACTATATTCATTTACTTGAAAAGTTTCACTTTCTTTATTCCACTTCAAAAATTTATGTATTGTACTTGCATAAGATCCTACACTCTCACTCATTCTTTTAGCACTTCTTCCAGTTGGAGCTAAAAGAGCTATATCACTATCTTTAATATTTTCATATTTTTTAAGTAAACTAACTACTGCTTTAATAATAGTTGTTTTTCCTGTTCCAGGACCACCAGTAATAATATAAAAATTATTTTTTAAAGCACCTTTTATCGCTTCTATTTGTTCGATATCAAAATTAATGGAATTATCTTTTTGATATTTAAAAATATTATCATCTAATTTCTTTTCTTTTATATTATTTTTAATACTATTAATAGCCCTAATACTTGTTATTATAGATGTTTCAGATTCATAAAAATCTTGTAACATAACATAATCATTTATTAAAAATATTTCTTTATTTTCATTTAATTTATTTAAATAAGAAATATAAGTGCTAGAAGTAAAATCACTACTAAAACATTTCTTCATTCTTAAAAATAATTCATCTATATGTATTAGAGTATCTCCACTTTCATAACACATATTATAAATATTATGTTTTATTAATGCTTCTATTCTAAGAGGATTATTATCTTTATTATTTGAAAGAAATATTTTATCTACTTTATCAAAATTAACATATTCAGTTAATTCATAAATATTATCTTCAATCACTTTTATTAAACTATTACCATATATAGTTATTAAATCTATTGCTTCTTTTACAGAAAATCCATATGAATTTAACTTAATGATTAAATCTTGATTAGTAGTACTATCAACTATTTTATTATGTAATTCGTCAGCCTTTTTACTATTCATACCACTTACTATTAAAAGTTTTTCATAATCATTTTTAATAATATCAATAGTTTTATCTTTAAAAGTATCAACTATATTTTTAGCAGTTTTAATTCCTATTCCTTTAAACATTCCACTACTTAAATATAATATTAAACTTTCTTCATTACTTGGTTCTTTTAATTCATATGATTCACATGAAAATTGTAATCCATATTTAGGATGCTCAATCATATTTCCATATAACATATAATCTAAATCTTTATTTATATCTACAAATGAACCTGTAAATCCTATTACTTTTCCAATATATTCTTCATAGTCACTATAGTTAGTATCTTTCACTCTAAAAAGTCCAACTTTATATGGACTATTATTGCTTTCATAAATAATTTTTCTAATACTACCTAGAATATACTTTTTCATATAGATTATCTTAACACATTAATAAATAAATACATATAAAAAAGTGCTAAAAAGCACTTATTATTTAGTATTCCAACATGCATATACTTTTGTATTATTTGAAAAGTAATTTGATGGAGCTATTATTCTACCATTTTCATCTATTACTCTTGCACCTTTACATACTTTAACAGTTCCAAGAGCACCTCCACCATTATTAACAGTAGAATCAGTTTTTTCAGTATAGAATCCCTTAAATACTATATTACTAGTCTCATCACAATTAAAATCGTTACCTTGTATGGTAGATTTAGTAATACATGGAACAAAATCTATTTTATTAATAGTATTCATTACTGTTGAATTGTCCCCTGCTTGATTAATGTGAGTTGAATTAAATCCTATATTAAATACTTCGACAATTGAATTAATTGGGTTAGATGCTGTAATACTGCATTCACCACTAGGAGTATATGCTCTACACATTCTTACATTTCTAATACGATTAGGTAATGCTAAATTACCTTGTACATCAAATGTAATAGTGAATTTTTGACCTACTGAAGCATCAACATTCTTTTTAATTGTTGCTCCTGAATATAACACTACATTATATGTTGCATCATTTTTATCTATTCCATCATATATTCCAATAGTTAAACTTGTTAAAGCACTAGTAGAATTTGCTTCTTGATTTTTAAATGTATCTTGACTATTGTATAATCTCGAAAAACCAAATCCTTCAGTTGTAACATTAACTTGATTATTTTTTTCATTATATGTTCTTACATATGAAAGTGTTTTTGTATATACAATATCGCCATCAGCTTCTGATACTACACTACCAGTATCTTCTGAAATATCACTATATAATAAAGTAGATGAAATTCTTTCTTTAAAACAAGTACAATTTTGTGTTGTTAAATTATAAGTTGCTGCTAAACAATTAGCTTTTACTTCACAACCATTAAAATTTGCTTCAGCATTACTGCTTGTTTGAGGTATTACTATTTCTATTAAACCGTTACAAACACTAGTTGGAGAATTACCAGAACCACGATAACGATAATAATAACCATTTCCATTTTTACTAACATTACATTGTTCACCATCAGTAGAATCTATTATTTTAATACTTCTTTTTTTATTATCTCCAAGTACTAAACCACATTTTTCACCATTAGGTTTACATTCAATAAATTTAATACCATTATGTAGAGCTAAATCACTATTAATTGTTCTAGATATTATTGAACTATAAATAAGAGCATCTGTATTACCAGAAATTGAAATAGATTTCTTTTTTATTTCTACTAAAGTAGCTGTTAAAGAAACCATTACTATACTAACTAATACCACACTTACTATAACTTCGATTAGTGTAAATCCTTTTTTATTCATAATAGTACACTCCTATTCTAGATAAATTATACTACAAATTAAAATATAAAAAAAGCAATTTATTTAAAATTGCTTTTATTCATCTCTTAATCTCTTAATACCTAGTATTGTTAATACTAGTAATAATCCATATGTTGCTGTATATAATTGTGTTATACCAAATGTTGTAGAAAAAACAGTATTTATTTTAGAAGGGAAATTCATAATATAACTCATTAGTTTAAATCCACCAAAGATTATTCCCACTTTTAATAAAATTGCTAAACAAAATGAAGATATACCAGCAAATTTATTAGATAAATATTTAATACCAAATACTAATGCTAAATTACCTATCCATATAAATGGTAGCATTACTTTACTATATAAAGTTAATCCACTAAATAATAATCCAGTAGTCATACTAGATATTGATGGTAATACTGATAAAGCAACAATTTTCTTAGGATCATTTATTTTTAGTGCGCAAGCTATTAAAGTAGCATTAACAATTGTTCCAATTATTAGTTGTCTATTTGGTCCTAAAAAAGAAACTTGCTGAAAAAATGCAGGTATAAATAATCCTATCATTAATAATACTATTGTTAATATTGAATCATTTTCTTTAACTTCACTTTTCATATTCACTCCTATTTAATTTTTTTCTTATATTCTTCTAATGTTGTTTGTTTAGATATTCTTACTCTTCTTAATTTATATTTATTATCACCTTTTTTAACTTTTCCACTATTTATAGTAAATGCAAGTTTAATACCATTTGCTTTTAATGCAGCAATAGTATCATCACTATAATGTCCAAATGGATAAGCAAAAGCATAATTATTACCTACTTTTGATACAGATGTTTTTATATCATTATATATATCTTTATATGAAGTACACATTACTGCTCCATCCCATTTTGTACCTTTACATTTTCTAACATGTAAATTTTCTGTATGAGATTCAAAATCTAAATATGGAGCATCTATATAATTTTTCCATGTTTCTTTTTTAGTTATACAAAATGATGTGATAGGTACTTCTTTTTCTTGAAATACAGGCAATGCTACATTAAAGAATGAATCAACACAATCATCATCTGTTAATATAATACTCTTCTCAGGTAAATCCATTTTCTTGTCTATATATTTTTCTAATTCTTGCCATGTTGGAAAATAATAATTAGCTTCTTTTAAATAATTTAATTGTTTTGTTAAATTAGTTTTAGAAATATAATTATGTGCATTTACTGAACCAGCTTTTTCTCCTTTAGTATCATCATAAAACCAGTGATACATAAGTACAGGAACACCTTTAGTATTCTTTTTTTGAACATTAACAGTTCTATCAATACTCATCTTATTTCCATTACTATCACTAACTGTATAAGTAACTGTATATACACCAACTTTATTAAAATCTACAGTACCATTCATTTCAACTTCAGATGTTATATTTCCATCATAATTGTCTATAACAGTATAATCATTTAAATCTATTGCTTTTCCCTTAATAGCAAAAGTATCTTTTCTATTTTTAAAAGTTATAACAGGTTCTTCATTATCAACAACTCTTACTATTCTTTCTTGAACATCCTTATTATTAGATGAATCAGAAACGGTATAAGTTAATATATAATCTCCTAATTTATTACTATCTACTTCACCACTAACTTTAACTTTAGATGTTACATCTCCATCACTATTATCATTTGCTTTATACCCAGGTTCTTCGTACTCTTTACCATAACTTTGTAAATATAAATTTCCTCCTACTAAAGAAATATTTGGTTTACCTATATCTCTTACTTCAACATTTCTAGTTATTTTTTTATTTCCTATTGAATAATTAACTATGTAAGAACCAGGAGTTTTATTATCTATATTATCTTCTTCTTTATAATTATTTAGTTTCTTTCCTCGATATCTAACTATTATTCCAGGATCTTTATAGGCTGAATTAACATCTAATATATAATCTTTATTACCATTTAGTTTTATATGATAAACAAAAAGAAAATCATAGCTTGCAGATAACAATAGTACAGCAAGCATAACTATTGAAACAATTCTAAATTTTTTACTTTTTAAAACTTTTTTCATTTTTCTCCTCATTTATTCCCTACTAAATTATTATACATCAAATTTATTATTTTTAATATATGAAAAGAACTATTTCTAGTTCTATTTTTTATTATGGCGTCCCTGACTGGATTCTAACCAGCGACAACCTCCTTAGGAGGGAGGTGCTCTATACAGCTGAGCTACAGGGACATAAAAAGAAATTTATATCCATTTGGAAATGTATAAATTTCTTGTAAATCCTTCTAAGTATTTTTCATGGCATTCAATTATTGAATTAGCAATATATCTCATTATATCTGTTTCTTTTTTAGAAACTTTTAATGCTACTAAATGATTAGATAGATATGTTTTAAATTCTCTATCATCAAAATATCTAACTAATGCTTTATCAAGAGCAGATACTTTTTTTAAATCAGTTTTATTTTTAATACTAATACTAAATATGAATGATTGTAATACTTGAATAATCTTATCACTAATAAGATCTAAATCATAAAATTCTTCATTAATAATTCTGTAATAATTTGGACAATATTTTAAAATTATTTTATTGTCTAAATATTCATTTTGCATATTACTTCACCACGAGCCTTATTATATCATTAAATGTTACATAAATCATTAATAATATCATTAAACCAAAACCTATTAAATTTAATGTATATTCTAACTTTTCACCTGTTTTTCTCTTAATTATTTTTTCTATTATAAGTATAAATATTCTACCACCATCAAATACAGGTATTGGTATTAAATTAATAATACCTACATTTATACTTAGATATGCTGTTAAATATATTAGTGTTTCTAATCCTTGTGATTTAACACTATCAACTATTGTATAGATTCCCACAGGGCCACTTAAACTCTTAACAGATACTTTTCCATTAAATAAAGATCCTAGTATTTTAAATATAGTTACAAAGTTTTCATAAAAACCTGTGAATGCATAAATAACAGCTTGTTTAAATCCTTTTTTATGAGATCCTCCACTAAACAAGATTCCATATATTCTAGATTCTTCTTTTCCATTTTTATCTTTTTTAACTTCAGGATAAATATTATAATCTACTATTGATCCATCAGCTTTTTCAACTGTGAAAACATATTCATCTTCTAATTTTTTAGCAGATGCTTCTAGTAAGAAATCATCTAGTGTTTTAATACTTGTACCATTTATTTTAATAATTCTATCGCCTGAAGCAATACCTACTTTTTCAGCAGCACCACCTTCACTAACAGAACTAACTATTGGTTCACTTATTGGTCTACCATAAATAAGTCCACTTATAAAGAATAATACAATGGCAAGTATAAAATTAAATACTATACCATTTATAAATACCCATAAATTATGTAAGAAACTTTTATTTTCTAATATTTGATCTTTTTTTATCTTTTTATTATCTGGGTCTTTCTTTTCAGCCATAGAAACAAAACCACCTATTGGAAATGCTCTTAAAGAATAAGTTGTTTCACTATCTTTAGGTTTATGCTTCCAAAGTACAGGTCCCATACCAATAGAGAATTCATCTACATATACACCACTCTTTTTAGCGGCAATAAAATGTCCAAATTCATGTATTGATATTATTAAGCCTAATATTACACAAAGAATTAATATTGTTATGATTACGTTCACTTTTTGCCTCCTAGAATAATGTTACTAAATATGAGAATGCTAGTATTGCAAAAATAATACTATCTAATCTATCTATAACTCCGCCATGGCCTGGCATAATATTTCCATAATCTTTAACATCATGTTTTCTCTTAATAGCAGAAAATACTAAATCACCTAACTCACTAATAATTGATAAGATAAATGAAATAATTACTACTAAGAATACATTAGCTGTAGAACTAATAACTGTTAAGAAGATTACACTTCCTAAGAAAGTACCAAACAAAACTCCACCTATAAAACCTTCTACTGTTTTATTAGGAGATACTTTAGGACATAATTTCTTTTTACCAATTAGTGTTCCTACAAAATGAGCAAATGTATCAGAAGTTATAGTAATAGTAATTACATATAATAAATAATATAAACTCATATTTCTAATAACTATCATAAAGCTAAATGATATAGCCAATAATAATGTAAATGCTAGTAATTTAAATGCATCATCACTATCATATTTTTTTCTATCATAAACTATTAATGGTAATGTACAAGCAAATATATTTAATACTATGAATTTAGGATCTAATACAAAAGAATCTTCTTTTATAGTAGAAGCTATCATAGCTACATAAGTTGCTAGTACTATTAATTTAATATATAAAGGTATTTCTTTTTCTTTTCCTATAACATTTGTTATTTCATAAAAACCTATTACACTTATAATACCTATTCCAATATAATATGGAATTCCTCCTAATATAATAAGTGGTACTACAATAATTAATGCAATAATTGCACTTATAACTCTTTGTTTCATTATTCTACTCCTTTACACATTTCATTAACTTTATCATCAAAATATAACTTTGAATTTTTATATAAATCACACCATTTAGAATCATATGTTAGATTAACAAATTCGCCACAAACATTTTCTTCATATGGAGCATATTTTTTAATATCGCCACTTTCATCTAAACAATAAGATTTACTTTCATCAATAGTCCAACTATATTTATTATTCTTTTCAATAAAATCTGGTAAGTTAATTAATACATATTTTCCAGATTTAACTTTTTTACCATCTTCTTCTACTTCTTTATAATTCAATTTGGCATAGTTTTCAGCAACATATACTGCATTTTCTACAACATTATCACTATTTAGTGTCTCTATTACTTCACTATCATATACTTCTCTAATCATTTCTAAATCATGCTTAGATATTTTAATTCCAGCTCCATTAGTATAGAACCCTTTATCATATTCATATGCTATAGCACATACAGCATCACTATCTTCATAGTCTCCTATTGTATAAGTATCATTTGCTTTACAATACCACATTCTATAGAATACTCCATTATAAACAAATAGATCATCATCTATCTCTTTTTTAATAGCTATTTTAGGATGTGTATTGTTCCTTGAAGCTATAAAATAATCTATATATACTGCACCAGCAAATATTAACAAAATAATAAAAAATATAAATAAAACTTTCTTAATTTTTTTCATATTGACTCCCTAAAATAATTATAACTATTTTATTCATAAAAGTAAATTGTTTGTATTATTTATCGTTTTAGTTTATAATACTTACTTGGTGATTCAATGAAAAAATTATTAATGATTTTATTGTTAATAACTTGTATAACAAGTGTAAAAGCATATGAAAATGATTATTTTAATATAGATATACCAGATAATTATAAAGAAGAAATAAATGGTAGTATATTTAAATGGACTAATGATAATAAATATATCGCAGTCACAATTAATGATAATGTTGATAAATATGATGTGGAAAAATATACTGACGAAGATTTGAAAGAACAAAAAAGACATCTTGAAGAAACATATTCAAAAGAACTAGAAGAATATAATGTGACTGTAGAAGTATCAGATATAAAAAGAAATACTATTAATGAATATTCTATTCTAGAATATGACTTATATTGGAATAGTGAAAAATATACTGGATATAATATGTATCAAAAAGGAGCTATTTATACTACTAATAATTATATTTATACAATTATTATAAGTAGTGATGAAGAAATACAAAATGAAGATTATAATAAAATACTAAATAGTTTTCATTTAAAAGATGAGCCCATTATTTATACAAGCAATATTCTTTCAATAATTATTGTTGGGGGCATTGTTCTTGGTATTATAGGATTTATATTAGAAAGAAAAAAAGAGCATAAGTAATTATGCTCTTATTAATTGTTTGTTTTTGTTTCTCTTCATTATTAATACTATAGATGCTACTAATATACTTAAAAATAATCCTATAAAGTAATATGCTACTTTATCACCTGTAAATGGAACAGTTTCTCCTACAACAGTAGGCATTGTTTCATTTGTATAATCTGGATCAAATTTATCATTAGTATTAATCATAGCAGGAGCACCTCTTTGTATAATATAACAAAAACTCTTTTGACAATAACTATCATCTAATATTAGTTGATTACTAGAACTAAATACCAAGTATTCATTTGTTATATATCTATAAAAGTCTCGAGCAGATGCTTCATCTTTTGTATATCCATCTAGTTCAGTATAATACTCATCTGTATATTCTACTTGACCATTAATAGTCCTATAAAAGTGATATCTTGTTTCACTTTGAATAAATACTTCAGGAATATTACTTGGATAATAAGTAGACCAATCACTATATGTAATTGTTATTTCTTTAGCAAATACTTTACTACAAGATAATATTAATATTAAAGATAACAAAACTTTAAATAATTTATTCATCCTCTAACCTCCTTACTATATAATTAGCTAAATCTTTTTAAAACACTTCTTTTTTTGTGATATAATTTAATAGGTGATAAAAATATGAATAATATTAAGAATAAAGTTAAAGAAAAAATAAAAATGTATTCAAATGAAGAATACTTAGACGGATATATCAAAAATGAATTTCTAACCGGAGATGGAAATGCTGATATACTTATAAATATAACTAATAAGGATGACTTATTTGATTCTAGAACTTATGGTAATCAATTAGATTTAAATAAAAAGATATATGAACTTATAGAAGATAAATCATCTATGTTAAATAATGATATTCAATTAACACTAAGAATTACTGGAATTGACTTATCTCAACAAGAAGAAGGCAGAATAAAACATATCATAAGTGAACATTATGCTATTGAACTATATAAAATACAAAAGAAATATAAAAGATTTAAAAATAGAATTTTAAAACTAGCATTACTTGGAATATTTTTCTTAACCTGTTATGCCGCTATTGCTTTTAAGTTCTCTTCTAAGTTTTTTATAGAAGTATTTGGATTTCTATTCTCTTTCACACTATGGGAAGCTTTCGATACCCTTATTTATACATTTAGTGAAATTAAATTAGAAAGAGAAACTATTACGCAAAGACTTATTATGAATATTGAATTCAATAAAAAAAATGATTAGAAATAATCATTTTTTATTTGTAATATAAATTATAAAACCAAGATATTATTATTGATCCTACTGAATTACCAAGTACCATTATAAATACATATAATAATGTATTTAAAGACCAAACTTTAGCTACTGTGAAATATAACATATTCGCAACACAGTGTTCAAAACCACATAATATGAATACCATTACACACATAAATATTCCAATATATTTACCTATTTCACTATTAACTTTTTTATAATTATTAACTGCAATATATATTAACATTCCACAAAACATAGATAATATAAATATACTTAATAAATTATCATTTAATTTTAAACTTGATACAGTTACTGCTTTAGTAAATAATGAATCTTTAAATCTAGTCAATAACATTACTCTACCTACTGCAAAAGCACCTATAAAGTTACCAATTAATCCTAAAAACAATTCATATAAATATGTTATTTTATTATTTAATATATATCCTATTTTACCTGTATAAAGATTCATTCCATACATACATACACATAGTAATCCAAGTGAGAAAAAGAATGATCCAGCTATTTTATTTTCTAAACTAAGAAATGCTATACCACCTATTCCTATCATCATACCAGCATATATACCTTTAATTAAATAATCTGAGTATTCTTTATACCTTTTAAAATATTTATAATTTATCTTTTTCATTTTATCACCAAAATAATTATAACATAAAAAAAGAGTTATTAAACTCTTTTAATTTGCTAAAGCTGTTTTTATATCATTTTTAGCTTTATCTACAGATTTTTGATCTGGTTTCATAACATATAATTGTTGATTTGGATAACTTCTAGTATATTCATAAGAATCTGATCCAGTAACATTACTTGTACTTATATCCCAACCAGTCATATCATCTAATTGCATCTTAACTAAAGCTGTAATTTCTTCAGTAGTAACTGTTGTTTCAAATGTACCCTCTAGTGATTTTAATATCTCAGAAGATTTAGATAAAAGTGTTTTAGAACTTGAAATCTTTTCTATTAACTTAGAAATAACTTGTTCTTGATTTTGACCTCTATGTCTATCTCCTTCTTTATAAGCATGTCTTTCACGAGCAAATGCTAAAGCACACTTACCATTTACTTTATTATCGCCTGGCTTAATCTTACAACTTCTATCAGTCCAACAAGTAAATGTTGAATTCTTATCACTATAAACTGTAATACCACCTACAGCATCAACAAGTTTAATTAGTGCTTTGAAATTAACCCTTACATAATAATTTGCTTTAATATCATATAATCTTTCAATTGTTGCCAAGGAAGTTTTAATACCTCCACTTAATCCAGCATGAGTTAGTTTATCTTTTAAGCCCTTGGTATTTCCTATTTGAACAAAATAGTCTCTTGGTGTATGAACCATAAGTATTTTCTTCTTAGTAGGATTTATAACCATAATAATATTTACATCACTTAAACTCTTAGCAGGTAATTTTCCACTTCTTGTATCTATACCACTTATATATACTATGAAATTATCTTCTGTTACATCTATTCCTGTAGCAGAATTTTCCATTCTAAATTTAATTTCTACAGTATCTAATGTTCTAACTTTAGTTTCAAAATCTTCATAGTTTTCAACCATAGCATCATAATTACCTGAGTTTACAAATATAATTAAATCTGTATCTTCTTGAACTGCATATAGTGAATCAACTATATTTTCTAAATATTCTAAATTAACAGTAACTTTCTTTTTAATATTTCTTTCTAATTCTACTTTATTGTCTAAATCATCTACTAATTTAACAGTTTTACCTTGAATATCTTCTAATTTTTGATATTTAGAATCTTTATTAACTACAAAGTAATAAATATTAGTTTCATATTTAGCACCAAGGTTATCTTTTAAGAAGTCCATTACATCATTTAGTTTAGTATATCCTAAATAACATCCTCCTATTAACAATAAAAATAATATATCATTAAATAAAAATAACCATACTCTAGTTCTACTATTATTAATAAATATAAAAAATACTAATAATAAGAAAGCAGCTATGCCTCCTATTATTCCAAAATATTTAAGTGGCATTATATCAGCTTTATATAACTCATATGTAAGCATTCCTAATGCTGCCATTGTAACTAACCACCATATAGTACTAATAATTCTTAAAAACATATGTTTCTTTCTTGGTCTTGCCATAAGGTCACCCTTTCTCAATAATAGATTATACCATTATTAGAAAAATATATCAAATAAAAAGAGCATTATTGCTCTTTATTATTATGATTCTTAATAGCATTTACTATTCCATTACCAGCTTTAAATGAATCTAGCATTTCAATTGGTACACAGAATATTAAAGTATTTGACTGATCTGAAGAAACATCATTAATTGTAGATAATGTTCTTAAGTGTAAAGCTCCTGGAGTAGTAGCCATAGTTTTAGCAGCTTCTGCTAAGTTCTTAGATGCTTCAACTTCTCCACTTGCCTTAGTAATAACAGCAGCTTTTTCTCTTTCAGCTTCTGCTACTTTAGCAATAACTCTCTTCATATCTTCTGGAAGAGTTACATCTTTTAATTCAACATTTTCTACTTTGATTCCCCAAGGATCAGTAGCTTGGTCTATTATTTTACA
>JAEEGL010724711.1_pt1 | contig 27387 bp, 22 predicted proteins | sample 9134231 | NCBI WGS metagenome assembly JAEEGL01 (sample SAMN16246548, study PRJNA631951) | gut metagenome | biome: gut microbiome; feature: rumen; material: fiber-attached | host: Bos | place: Iran: Karaj | collected 2018-10
GAAGCAGCGCATGGGCGACAGCGAGGTCGACGCGTTCTCCGTCGTCGGCGACGTGAAGGGGTATGATGTCATAATGGTGGATGACATGACGTCCACGGGCGGGACGCTTTCCGCGGCGGCGAAGATCCTGAAGGCGAACGGCGCGAAGAGCATCCATGCGTTCGTGAGCCATTTCCCGCTGACGGCCAAGGGACGCGAGCGGCTGATGCAGGAATCGGAGCTGGACGAACTGGTCGTCACCGACTCCATCCGCATCCCGGAGGATTTCGACGTGAAGAAGCTGCCGTTCAAGCTCACGGTGCTTACGGTAAGCGGTCTCATAGGGGAGGCGATCCGGCGGATACACAACAACAAGAGCGTCAACTCGCTCTTCAGGAGTCCGTCGAACCACTGACGATTTGCCGCTGAGGGTAGCGCGCGTGCGCGAGAGCAGGCGGAGGTAGAAACAAGGAAAAGAAATGGATCAGATAAAGATCAAGGCGTCGGCACGCACGGAACATGGTTCCGCCGCGGTTCGCCGCCTGCGCCGGACGGGTCAGGTGCCCGGGTCGGTGATGCGCATGGACAAGGGAGGCACGACGCTCATCAAGTTCGATGCCCACGAGTTCATGCTCGGTCTGCGCGGCCATACGAGCAAGCAGCTCCTGGTTACGCTGGACCTTGACGGTACGGAAGTGCCCGCGCTCATGCGCGAAATGCAGAACGACGTTCTCGCAGGCACGCCGATACATGTGGATTTCAGCGAGGTGTCGCTGACGCAGAAGGTACGCGTCACGGTGCCGGTCTACCTCGTGGGCGAAGCCACGGGCGTGAAGATCGGCGGCGGCGTCCTCGAGCAGGTTTTGCGTACCGTCGAGGTGGAATGCCTCCCGACGGATATCGCGGAGAGGTTTGACGTCGACGTCACGAACCTCGGGCTGGACCAGACGCTTTTCGTGCGCGATCTCGCGCTCGGCGACAAGTTCACGCTCGTGACCCGCGGCGAATACGCCGTTGCAGTGGTCAAGGCGCCCGAAGGCGTCGATGCCGCCCAGCCTGGAGCTGCGGCCGCAGCGACCGCCGAGGCCGCCCAGCCCGACGTGATCAAGAAGGGCAAGGAAGAGGCCGCTGGCGACGCCAAGAAGGCCGAAGAGAAGAAGTAGCCGTCGCAAACCGGCCGCACCATGAAAGTGATCGCAGGATTAGGCAACCCGGGCGCCGAATACGCCAACACGCCACATTCGATCGGCTTCGAAGTCGTCGATGCGGTGGCGCGTGGCATCGATGCGTCCTGGAAGGTCTCGTCCTCGTTCAAGGGCGAGCTGGCCGCCGGAATGCTGGGAAACGTGAAGGTCCTGCTGGTGAAGCCGCAGACCTACATGAACCTCAGCGGCGACTGCATCGCACCGGTGCTGAAGTACCACAACTCAACCATCCAGGACCTGCTCGTCGTCTCGGACGACATCGACCTTCCCGTAGGAAGGATGCGCATCCGCAAAGGCGGCGGCGCAGGCGGGCACAACGGGCTGAAGTCCGTGATCGAACGGACGGGTTCGCAGGATTTCGCGCGTCTGCGCATAGGCGTGGGCCGCGATCCGCAGAGCCGTTCGAACGTGATCGGCCACGTGCTCGGGAAGTTCTCCCAGGACGACCGAAAGGTGATGGACGAGGTTGTGGCCGAGGCCGCGGCGGCGGTCGGAGCGATAGAAAACGAAAACCTTGAAACAGCTATGAACCGGTACAACGGATGGACCGCGCCTGCGGCCGTTCGGGCGGCCGGGGAAGGAAACAGATGAAAAAGTACGATGGTCTCTACATCTTCGCCGGCCAGGCGAAGGATGATGTCCTGGACGGGCAGATCGCCAAGGCGCTTGCGGAAGTGACGCGTCTCGGCGGCAACGTGCTCATGCAGGAAGTGCTCGGCAAGCGCGCTTTCGCGCACCCGATGCGCAAGCGCGAAAGCGGCGTGTACGTGCAGGTACGTTTCGAACTCGATCCCGCAAAGGTGTCCGAGCTCGTGAACCGCTACCGCCTTGTGGAAGAGGTGTTCCGCGTCCAGATACTGGCGGTGGACGAACGCCGCGAGGCGATTCTGGCCGCGCAGCGCGAGGAGGCGGCGAAGCGCGCCGAAGAGAAGGCGCAGAAGGAAGCGGACGAGGCTGCCGAGGCGGCCCCCTCCGAAGAGTAAAGGAACGACGTCATGCCGTCTTTCAACAGAGTTATCGTAATGGGAAACCTGACGCGCGATCCGGACGTGCGCACGGTTGGGGTGAACGCCGTCAAGGTGTGCCGCTTCTCGCTTGCGCTCAATGAACGTCGCCGCGACCGTTCTGGCAACCTTATCGAGTGTCCGGTGTTCGTCGAAGTCGACGCATGGGAAAAGCTCGGGGAGCTGTGCGGACAATACCTGCGCAAGGGCCGTTCGGTTCTTGTCGAGGGCCGTCTCCAGTCCGATGTATGGGAAAAGGACGGCGTAAAGATACAGAAACTGAAAATCCGCGCGGCAACCGTCAAGTTCATGCCCCTGCCGGCCCCCAACCAGAGCCGGCTCACCGGCGAACCGCTCGCCCCGTATCCCTCACAGGCTGTGGGCGACGGGCAGAACGGCGAACTTGATTCTTACGAGGCGGATTGAAGCGCCTGAACGTCATCATACGAAAGGAAAACAGAAATGGCTTATCAAAAGAAAGACCGTGGGGCCCGTGAAGACCGTGGGGATTTCGTGCCCCGTCGCCGTCCGTCGATCCCCGCAAACGACAAGATCGACCTCAATGACGTCGAGATGCTCCGTCGCTACGTGACGGAGTACGGCAAGATAATCCCCGCCCGCGTAACGGGCGTCACTTCGATGCAGCAGCGCCAGATCAAGAAGGGCGTCCGCCGTGCACGCAACATGGGCCTTCTCGCCTAGAAAGGATGCGACATCATGGCAGTTGAAGTGATGCTTATGGCCGACGTCAAGAAGCTCGGCAAGGCAGGGGCGATCGTCAAGGTCGCGCCTGGATACGCGCGCAACATGCTGTTCCCGCAGGGGCTTGCCGCCCCCGTGACGGAGGCATCCAAGCGCCGTCTCGCGAAGCTCGAGGCCAAGCGCGCCGAAGAGCGCGCCGCCCGCAAGGCCGCCGCCGAGGCGCTCGCCGCCAAACTCGCGGGGTTGGAGCTTACCGTCAAGGCCCGTACGGTCGACGGTACGCGCCTGTACGGCAGCGTGAACGCGTCCGATATCGCCGGCGCCATCGAGGCCAACCGCGGCGTGAAGCTCGAGCGCGGACAGCTCAACCTCCCCGACCAGCTCAAGGAGGTTGGCTCGTACGATGCGAAGATCGATCTTGGCGAGGGCGTGTTCGCTCCGTTCAAGGTGCAGATCGTCGAAGAGGCCGCCGAATAAAAGGCGATTCATCACGGACGCATCAGTCCGGCAAAAGGCGCACCGCAGACGCGGCGCGCCTTTTTCGCATTTCGTCTGCCGCCTTGGCAGTTTGACATCTGGAACGGGCATATGGTAGAATACCTGCATAATTGTCTATGAATGCCATGTTCGTTCGGGAATGGCAAGCGCGAATTTTTGTTTGTGGCGGTGTGGCATCGATGAACGATCGGTATTCGTGGACTATACGGAAGCAATGGAAGTTGTAAGCATATGAATAGCATCAGAAGACGCTCTTTCCTGGAACTGGGATGTTTCGCGTTCGCGGCGGTGGCTGCCGCTGGCGCGAACGGCGGCGACGCGAAGAAGAAACGCGGCGGCGGGATGTATCCCGAAACGCAACGGCCGATCGCCGACGTGCTGATCGAGAAGTATCTCAAGCCTACGCCCGTTACGCTCGATGTCGGCGCGGCGAAGCCGTTCACGGCCCTGCATTTCTCGGATACGCACGTCAGCCAGTGCGACGCCCAGGATTTCATCGACGGCGACGAACGGGCAATGATCCTGTACAATGCACGTTATCCGCGCTTCCCCGTGTCAGTGCAGTCGCTCGCCGCCGTCTGCGCCTACGGCCGCAAGTACAACCGGCTTCTGCTCAACACCGGCGACATCTTCGATTTCCGCAGCGAGGCGAACATCCGGTGCGTGGAACGCGCGTTCAAGGGCATGGATGTATTCTCGGCGCTCGGGAACCACGAGGGATACGGGCACCATTCCCGCGAGATGAACCCACGCAGCAAGGCCGAGCGGGATGCGCTCCGCACGCGTTACGAAAAGGCGCTGGGCAACCCGCTTCTCGTCGCGTCGCGCGTGGTCAACGGCGTGAATTTCGTGGCATTCGACAATGGCGGCATGGAACGCGACCGCCTGACGGAGCAACTCGCCGCCGTCAGGGCGGAGTTCTCCAGGGCCATGCCGGTGGTGTTGATGTGCCATATGCCCCTCTACACGCCGCAGCTGCTGGAAGACATGTGCGAAAAGCGCAACCGGAAGCGTCCGGAAGGAAGCCTGCGAAGCTATGTGATGCTTGGCGAGGAGGCCTGCGGCACGAAGCCGCTCGCCGCGGTGCGCGATTTCATGGCGTTCCTGCGCAATCAGGCGAACCTGAAGGCGATCCTATGCGGCCATCTGCATTTCGAGTGGCGCGGCACCTTCAACGGAAACGTCCCGATGCTGGTCGCGGGAGGGAACTTCGAGGGTCACGCCTACGAGATTTCCTTCAAGTGAACGTCTGTTCCCTGTCCAGCGTAAATCGCCAGCTTGGCGCTTCGGACGATTCGACTGCGGCGGATTGCGCCACGCGGTACCCGGGCAGCCAGAGTATTTCGCCCGTCCTGGAATCGGCCAGCACGGGAAGCGAACGGCGGATGTCCTGAGGTATCTTGGCCGTCACGAACACATCCTGCAGTTTGCGCGACCTGCCGCCCATTCCGGTTGGAGCGATGCGGTCGCCATCCTTCCACCGGCGCACCTCCAGGCTTCTTCCGGCAAGCGCCTTTCGGCTCAGGTTGGCGATCGCGGGGAACTGGCCGATCGACTGCGACAGCCTGCGGAATCCGGTATCGGAGGCGATTTCAAGCGTGAACGACCGTTGCGGATCCTTCGCGGCGGCGGTTTGGGCGGCGGACTCCACGGCGGGTGGAACGGGCCTGACCAGTTCGCCGCGCAGGATGGCGGCGCTTTTGCAGATGTGCTCGGTGATTCTTGGATCTAGATGTTCCCTGAGCCATGGCAACACCACATGCCGTACCTTGTTGCGCAGGATCGAGATGTCCGAGTTTGTGGAATCTTCGCGCCAGCAGATGTCCCGGCGGCGGAGGAAATCCTTCAGTTCCGAGTCGCGCAGATCCAGGAGCGGACGGATGAACGTGATGCCATCGACATGCGAGATGCGCTTGAGGCCGGCAAGTCCTTCCGCCCCCGATCCTCTCGCAAGGCGCATCAAGAACGTCTCGGCCACATCGTCGGCATGATGTCCGGTGGCGATGGCGTCCAGCCTCAGCTTCACCATCATGCGCTTGAAGAATGCGAGCCGTTCGCGCCTTGCCGCCATCTCGATCGACTCGCCGCGCCGGCGCACGACCTTTACGCGTATGCCGTGGAAGGGCAGCTTCAGCCGGGCGGCGAGGTTTTTCACGAAACGCGCGTCCATGGCGGAATCCGCCCTGATGCCATGGTCGACATGAAGCACGACCGCGCGGAATCCATGTTCGCGCGCGAGGCTTGACATCAAGACGGCAAGCGCGGTGGAGTCCGCTCCGCCCGAAACCGCCAGACCTATTTTCCACAACCTTTTCATCTGCGGTTCAATTATATCACAGTCGACTTGCCGTCGCAAATGGACATGAGGAAGGTTTTTTGGTATAATTGCCGGAGTTTTTTCCACATGCGAAGAATGTCGAGATGACGGAAGAGAAGAAAGGACGCTCCATAGCGAGACGTGTCGCGACGGCTCTGGCCACGGCCGGCGTCGTGGCGGCGCTTTTCCTGTGGTGTCCGCTGCGGCTTCTCACGCCAATCCTGGTGCTGCTTTCGGGCCTTGTGCAGCTTGAGTTCTACCAGATCGCCGCCAGGCGGGGATATGTGTCCGTGCCCCGGTTCGGACTCTTCATCGGCACGCTTTGGCTCGTGCTCGCCGCCGTATTTCCCGGGAAGGATCTTTTTGCTACGTATGCGACCTACGGCGTGGCGTGGCTGGTTCCCGCCATGTTCCTGTTTTCCGTCTATGTGATGTTCCGTCCGGCGTACAGGAATCCGATAGGCACGATAGCCGTTACGCTGATGGGGTTCTTCTACATACCGTTCATGATTTCGTTTTTCATCCGCATTGTCCAGTTCGACAGCGCGCCATTGCCGCTGCTGTCCATGCCGACTTCGCGCGTGGGCCTGTACACGCTATTTGCGCTCCTCGCCGCCACGAAGCTTTCGGACATGGGCGGTTTCGCTTTGGGCATGGCGTTCGGGCGGCACAAGATGTGTCCGTCGATATCCCCCAAGAAGAGCTGGGAGGGTTTCGCCGGCAGCATGATCGGCGCGACGCTCATGATGCTCCTGTTCCGGTGGTTGGCCATCCGCAACGACTGGGCGGTCGATTGTGCGGTTTGGGACCATGTGACCTTGCCGGTGGCCATTGCGGCCGGTGTCGCGATCGCCGTGATCGGCACATTGGGCGATCTTGTGGAATCTCGGTTCAAGCGGGAATGCGACGTCAAGGATTCGGCCACGTTCATGCCTGCCGGCATGGGCGGGTTCCTTGACATGTTCGATTCGATACTGTTCGTGCCCGCGCTGTTCTATCCGGTGCTGGCCATGTTTCAAAGATGAAGATTCTCATGATAGGTGACGTGGTCGGTTCGCCCGGCCGCAGGATATTGAGGGAAAAGCTGCCGCAGCTGCGCAGTTCGCTGGGGCTGGGGGCCGTCATAGTCAACGCCGAGAACGCCGCCGCGGGATCCGGAATCACAGTCGCCTTGGGCAACGAGATACTTTCGTACGGAGCCGACGCGATCACGCTGGGCGACCACACGTGGGGCCAGAAGGAATTTGCGCCCACGATCGGCCAGCTCGCCAATACGGTGCGGCCGGCGAACTATCCGCCTTCCTCGCCGGGGGTGGGGTGGCGTCTCGTGTCGACGCCGCTTTTCAGGTTCTGCGTGCTGAACCTTCAGGGACGCGTCTTCATGAATCCCGTGGACTGTCCGTTCCGCACCGCCGACGCGGCCTTGAACGAGATGCCCAAGGACGTGCCCGTGTTCGTGGATTTCCACGCCGAGGCGACGTCCGAGAAGATAACCCTCGCACATTACCTCGACGGCCGCGTCACGGCGGTCGTCGGCACGCACACGCATGTACAGACGTCTGACGCCGTAGTGCTGCCCGGCGGCACTGCGTTCTTGAGCGATCTCGGGATGACGGGGCCGTGGTATTCGTCCATCGGAAGGATGTTCAAGCCAGTCCTGCACAAGTTCCTTACGGGAATTCCGTCCCGTTTCGATGTCGCCGACGGCCCCGCCACGCTCGAGGGCGCCGTAATAACATTCGATCCTGCAACCCGTAAGGCTTCGGCGATCGAACCATTCCGGTTTCGTGAACCGCTGCCGCCTTTGACATGAGGATGATACGCCAGTTTTTCGGGGGGTTGAGAGGCTGGTGGCTGCTGGCCATCGTCATTGCGGCGGGTTGTGGAGTGCTGTCGCTGTGGTGGGGAAGCCTGAACCAGGATGAAGGCTGGTACCTCTACGCCGCGCAGATGTTCCGCGCCGGCAAGATCCCGTACCGCGATTTCTTCTTTACGCAGGGACCTACGATGCCGATAGTGTATTCGTTCCTTGCGCCGGTCTGGGGGATGTCTTCGCCTCTGCACGGGTTGCTCGGCGGACGTGCGGTGACGCTTATGTTCGGTCTTTTGGGGACGTTTGTGGCATGTGGGCTCGTCAGGATGCTGGTGCCCGACGGGAAACGGTCGGCTTCATCCTTGGCGGTGTTCGCGCTTCTTGCGGGCAATCTATACCATGTCTATTTCACGACGATCCCCAAGACGTATGCGCTCGGGTCGTTCTTCCTTCTGACGGGTTTTCTCCTGCTTGCCGCGGGGCTTGGGCTTGGACGCTCGGCGCCGCCCCGGGGCTTCCGGCGGATCGCCATGCTTGTCGCCGCAGGTCTCGCCCTTGCGTTCGCGAGCGGCACGCGGATCTCGCTTATCCTGATATTGCCTGTCGTAGGCGCAACGCTGCTTTTGCGCTTCCGGTCATGCCGGTGGGCGTTCTTGTGGTTCGGGATCGGAGGGGCCGTCGGACTTTTCATCACATACGGTCTTTTCGCCCTTGACGCACCCAGTCGCGCAGGGCTTCTGGCCGCCCAGAAATACCATGCCGCGCGTGGTGGTTTCGATCCGTTTTTCGCTATAGGCGCCATTTCGCGCCTGACACGCGGTTATGCGGCGCTGGCGGCCGTATTGTTCGCGGGGCTGCTGTGCGGTACGGCCAAGTGCGAAAAGGCGGAGAATGGAGAGCGAGGGGAGAAGGGGGATGCATGGTTCCTGGTGATGATGGGGCTTTCGTTTGCCGCCGTCTTCCTGCTGCAGATTTCTGCGCCTTTCCCGTATGACGACTATCAGGTTCCGCTGATGGGGCTCTTGACCGTTCTTGTGGTCGCATGGTATTTCCGGCGGGGGGGCCAGACGTCCCGGCAGGTGGGATTCGCCGTGTTGGCGGCAGGCATGGTCACCATGTCATCCCCGATGCTGCAGCAGTGGATGGTGTATGGACAGGATCGCTTCTGGTCGCTGAAGAAGGATCGTACCGAACTTTCCAAATTGCGGTTCATGGCCGAGGAGATCAATCTTCTGGATCCGGGCGGCAGCACGTTGCTCACGCAGGATCTCTACCTGGCCGTCGAGGCCGGACGCATGGTGCCGGAGGGAATGGAAATGGGGCCTTTTTCATATTTCCCCGATATTTCCACCGAGACGGCCAAAGCCAGACATGTTCTAAACACCGAAATGCTGGAACGGATGTTTGCCTCGGCTCCAACGGAGATAGCGGCGTTCTCGGGATACGCGTTCGCGATCGCCGCCCCGAAATGCGATGAAGTCCCTTTCAACCAACAGAAGCGTTTCTTCCATATTCTCAAGGAGAAATATGAAGTTGTCGACACCGAACCCAATTTCGGACAGAACGCCACCACACTGGTGATATTGAGGCGAAAGCCGGACGTCGCCGCACAAAAGGATGGTGCGAAATGAACGGCGTGCCGCGCCATGTCGCCATCATCATGGATGGCAATGGACGTTGGGCCGTAGGCCGCGGACGTCCGCGTCTCGCCGGACACCGCGCGGGCGCCCGTACGCTCGAACGTGTCCTGGATTGGTGCGGCGAGGCCGGGATCGAGATACTTACCGTATATGCGTTCTCGACGGAGAACTGGACGCGTCCCAAGTCTGAAGTGGCGGGGCTCATGAAGCTCCTCGGCGCGTTTCTGCGCGACAAGCGCGGAAAGCTGTTGCGCGAACATGTGCGTTTCCGCGTGATAGGCAGGCGAGAGGATCTCGCTCCTTCTCTCGTAAGGAGCATCGAGGCGCTGGAGAGCGAAACGGCCTCTTTCAGCCGCCAGCTGGTGGTTGCGCTTTCCTATGGCGGGCGGGCGGAGATCGTGGCGGCCGCCAGGAAATTCGCGAAACTTGACGTGCAGACCGAAGAGTCGTTCGCCTCCTGCCTCTATGCTCCGGACTTGCCCGACCCGGATCTCGTCATAAGGACTTCCGGCGAATTCCGCATCTCGAATTTCCTTCTGTGGCAGTGCGCGTACAGCGAATTCTACGTGACGGATGTGCTGTGGCCAGATTTCGACCGTATCGAGTTCGATCGCGCGCTCGCCTCGTATGCAAGGCGCGACCGTAGGATGGGGGGTGTCAAATGAGCGTGTCCCTCGCCTCGATCCATACGCCCGCGGACGTGAAGGCTCTTTCGGATGCGGATCTTCCCGCCCTGGCGGAGTCGTTGCGCAAAGACATGCTGGAAACCGTCTCCAGGACGGGCGGGCATCTCGCAAGTTCGCTCGGCGCGGTAGAGCTTGCGATCGGACTCCTGCGCGTGTTCGACCCGGCGAAGGACAGGATCGTGTGGGATGTCGGGCATCAAACCTATGCATGGAAGATGCTGACCGGCAGACGTGACCGTTTTGGCACGCTCCGCACATTTGGCGGACTTAGCGGATTCTGCAATCCGGACGAGTCGCCCTGCGACGCGTTCGTCTCAGGACATGCCGGCAACGCGCTTGCCGCGGCCGAAGGTTTTGCCGCCGCGCGCGACATTGAAGGTGGCGACGGGCACGTCGTAGCCGTGATAGGCGACGCTTCGCTCTCCAACGGGGAATCGCTGGAGGCCCTCAACAACTGCGCGTCGCTGAAAGGTAAGATCATCATCGTCGTAAACGACAACGCGATGTCCATCTCGCGTAACGTCGGTTCGGTCGCAAGGCTTCTGGGCAGGTTGCTTACGGGCGTTCGCTACAATCGCATAAAAGCGGCCGCGGAACGGGCCGGCCACAAACTGCACCTGACGTTCCTGCGCGGACTCTATCACAGGCTTGAGCAGGCGGTCAAGTCGATCTGGCTCGGCAATACGTTCTTCGAGTCGTTTGGCCTACGTTACATCGGACCTGTAGATGGGCATGACTTTGTAGCGGTCCAGAATGCCTTGAAGGTCGCCCGTGACGACAAGCGCAGCGTCGTGGTGCACGTCGTCACGGTGAAGGGCAAGGGGTTTCCCCCCGCCGAGAAGAACCCTACGGCATGGCATGGCGTGGGACCATTCGATCTGCATTCCGTATCGGACATGGCCCCGGCGGCGGAAGCCAAGGATGCCTCTACGCAAAAGGGATGGAGCGCGGTGTTCGGATCGTCGCTCTGCGGGCTGGCAAGGCGCGACCCGCGCATATGCGCACTTACGGCGGCCATGCGCGATGGTACCGGACTGACGGAATTCGCGCAGGAATTTCCAGACAGGTTCTTCGATGTAGGCATTTGCGAGAGCCTGCTCGTGACGTTTGCCGCCGGTCTTGCGAAGTCCGGGTTCAGGCCTGTCGTCGCCGTGTATTCGGCGTTTATGCAACGTGCGGTGGACCAGGTGATGCATGACGTGTGCCTTCTTCGCCTGCCGGTGGTCTTTGCGATAGACCGGGCGGGATGCGTTGGCGTGGACGGGCGCACCCACCATGGCATGTTCGACATTCCGATGCTCAGGTGCCTTCCGAATCTCACGATACTGCAGCCTAAGGATGCCGCCGAACTTTCGGCCATGCTCGCGGCCGCACTTTCGCATGACGGCCCGGTGGCCATCCGTTATCCGAAAGGTCCAGCTCCTGTCGGCCTTGACGATATTAACGCCCTTAATGGCTCTAATGGCCTTAACGCCCTTAACGGCTTTAATGGCTCTAGTGCCCTTAAGGGCCTTAAGGAAATCAAGGCGGAAGTTCTGTCGGGCGAAGGTGCTCCACTGCAGATATGGGCGCTTGGCGATCAGGTGCCGAAAGCCCTTGAGATCGCACGGCTCCTTGGCGAAAAGGGATTGTCCGCCGGTGTCGTCAATGCCCGCCTCGTCAAGCCTGTGGATGCCGGATTGCTGCAGCGGCAGGTTGCGGCGGGCGCACAGATCGTCACGCTCGAGAACGGCTCCATCGCCGGTGGTTTCGGAAGCGCCGTTCAGGAGGCCGTGCCTGCCGCGAATGTCGTTCGCTTCGGCTGGCCGGACGATTTCGTGCCCCACGGCTCCACCGATCAACTTGAATCGACGTACGGCCTTACCGCCCAACAGATCGCCGCCAGGCTCTGCGATAAACGACGATCGGCAACCGGCAGACGGCGAGCGTCAGCCGACAGACGACGATCGGATGACAATCGACAACCGCCAACCGATAACTCTTTAACCTCTTAACTTTTCAACCTTTCAACCTTTCAACTTTTCAACCTCTCTTATGTCTACACAACACGGAATACCTGGTGAATGGGCGCGAGTACGTGGAACGGTGCTTTCGCTCTGGCCGCTTTTCATGGCATTCACATGCCTTGGCGCTTTTGCGTCCGCATTGATCATCGGCCGTCATGCAATAGTGTTTGCCGTTCTTTTCTTCGTGTCGATCGTGGCCGTGGCGGCGATGTGGCGCAGAGGCGTTCGCCGGGTCGCTTCGTTCTTCGTGGGGGCGCGGGGGGAGGAACGTGTCGCCAACGTCCTCGCGGAACTTCCGGCGAGCTATCACGTGTTCCATGATTTCATGGCGGCGGGCGGCCCGGTGGACCATGTCGTGGTTGGTCCGGCAGGGGTCTTCGCCGTTGAGACGAAGAACTGGCGCGGGCGGATCGAACTCGAGGAAGGGCACGTGCTCGTGGACGGGCATCTTGCCGACAGATCGCCGTTGCAGCAGGCGATACGCGAAGCCGATGCCGTCAAGCTGGCGTTGTCCAGCGCCGGTTGGAAGGGCGATGTGACGCCCGTGTTGTGTTTTGCGTCGGACACTTTCGCGAAGGATAGCGTCGCAGCGGGGGCTGCACGGCTCATCAACGCGAAAATGCTTCCAGGATGGCTGTGCTCCCTGCCGGAGAGGATCCCCGCAAACGAACTTGCGCGCCTTGTGCAGCTGATCGGCGCGAGATGATGGTTTTATGACGATAAAGGTTGATGACATGAAAAAGTTAATTGTTCTGCTGACGGTATCGGCGATGGCAGCGGTCTTCGCGGGAAGACCTGCCGCCGATGTAAAGCCACAGCCCCACTATGGTTCGGTGGCGCGTCGCCTCGTGAACATGCTGGAACGGCATCACGTGCTGCAGCATCGTTTTGACGACGATATGTCCCGCCGCGCATGGACGAATCTCGTGACGCAGTACGATCCTGCGCACATGATTTTCCTGAAGAGCGACATCGACCGTTTCTCGCGCATGGAAACCGGCATAGACGACGCGCTCCGGTCCGGCGACGTGACCTTCGGCTACGAAGTGTTCAAGGTGTTCTCCGACCGGCTTGCCGGCCGCGTCGATTTCGTGACCAATCTCCTGAGCACGACCGAATTCGATTTCACGAAAGACGAGGAATACAAGTGGTCGCGAAAGGAAGACCCGTGGCCCGAGTCCCTCGATGAATGCAACGAACTCTGGCGCAAGCGCATAAAGAACGAACTTCTTGCCCAGACGATTTCCCGCGAGCTCGACGAAGAGAAGGCCAAGAAGGACGAAGAGAAGGCAAAGAAGGATGAAGAGAAGGACAAGAAGAAAATCGACAAGGACAAAGGCGTAAAAGACAAGGGCGATAAGGACAAGTCCGACCAGGCCAAGGACATCAAGGACGGCGGGGACAAGTCCGACAAGGCCAAAGACCCCAAGGACGGCGATGACGACGACGCGCCGCCCGAGCCGACGCTTACGCCCAAGGAGAACATGATAAAACGCTATCGCCACTATCTGGCGGTCGCGACCGAGCCGGACGAAGAGACCGTCCTTCAACGTTATCTTTCCGCCGCCGCATCGGCCTATGATCCGCATTCGGATTACATGAGCCCTACGCGCAAGGAAGATTTCGACATGGACATGAACCTTTCGCTCTGCGGTGTGGGTGCGGTGTTGTCCTTCGAGCCGGATGACGGAACGCTCAAGATCGCCGAGGTCATGCCGGGCGGTCCGATGGACAAGGATGGACGCATAAAGAAAGGCGACCGTATCGTGGGTGTGGGCCAGGGCAGCAAGCCGATAGAGGACATAACCTGGAAGCCCATGAAGAAGACCATCCACAAGATACGCGGCGCGAAGGGCACGAAAGTCGTGCTCGAGATCTTGCCGCGTTCGGATACGTCCGGCGCCACGCGCAAGCGCATCCCGCTCATCCGCGACGAGATCAAGCTCGACGAGGGCCATGCCGCAACGGGCCGCGTCGAGAAGGTCGTACTTGATGGAGTGACGAACTCTTTCGGGTACGCGAGGCTTCCGGGGTTCTATGGCACGATGGACAAGCGGCCGAACGACCCGGACTACCGTTCGTGCTCGCTCGACGTGGGCAAGTATGTCGCGCAGTTCAACCGCAGGGAGACGCAGGGCATGATCCTGGATCTGCGCGGCAACGGCGGCGGTTCGCTCAAGGAGGCGGTCCTTCTGGCGCAGCTATTCCTTCAGCCGAGCCCTGTCGTGCAGATCCGCGAGGTGCGCAATCTCGGCGTGCTGCCGACATTTCCCGGTCTGCCGTCTTTCGCCTACCGCAAGCCCCTTGTCGTCCTTATCGACAGGCTTTCCGCGTCGGCGTCCGAGATCGTGGCCGCGGTGCTGCAGGATACGGGCCGCGCAATAGTGATCGGCGACACCCAGTCGCACGGCAAGGGCACGGTGCAGACGGTCTATCCGATGGGCTCCGAGGTCTTTGGCTCCATGAAGGTGACCACGGCCCGCTTCTACAGGATAAATGGATCGTCCACGCAGGTCAAGGGTGTCGCCGCCGACATAGTCCTTCCTTCGACGCTTGACGGCCTTGACACCGGCGAGGACAAGCTGCCCAACGCGCTTCCCTGGACGCGTGTAGAACCGGTGGGATATTCCGCCGTATGGAACATGAACGAATATGTGCAGGAACTGAAGGCGCTTTCTGACGCCCGACTCGCGGGCAATATGGAGTGGCAACGGCACATGCGCGCGGTAAAGCTGTTCCGCGAGTCCTCGGAACGCAAGACGGCTCCCCTTGAACGCAAGGCCCGCATGAAGCTGATGCGCGAGGAACGCGAGATGCGCGAACTTGACGACGCCAAAGCCGAGGATGACGACGAATCCCCGGAGGAGACCGCGTTTGCGCAGTCCGAGGAAGGCAAGGAGCGGAACAAGGATGTCGTCCTGGACGAGGCTTTCAAGGTGCTTGCCGATCTCGTCCGCCTTACCGGCGGCAAAGAGGCGCCGCCGCCGCCGGAGGTTCGCGTGCCGGCGTGGCTGCGCGCTTTGGGCGGTTGAACCTGTCTCATGCGGAGGTGATGTCCATGAAGAAGATACGTTTCGTGAAGATGCATGGCGCCGGGAACGATTTCATCCTGGTGGATGACCGTGACGGCGTTTTCCCGTCACATGACAATCTGCGCATTGCCGCCCTTGCCGAACGGCGCACGGGCATTTCGTGCGAAGGGGTGATTCTTGTCCAGAAGTCCACCGTGGCCGATTTCCGCATGGTGTTCTTCAATCCGGACGGAACGGAGGCCGATCTCTGCGGCAATGGCGCCAGGTGCGTGGCGGCGTTCGCGAGGGAGATCGGCGCGGTGCAGTCGGCATCGATGACGTTCGAGACACGCGCCGGGCTTGTGGACGCCGAAGTGGTGGACGGCCGCCTTGTGAGAGTATGGATGCCCGAGCCCAGGAACCGGCGATACAACATGCAGGTCAAGGTGAAGGGCAGCGTGGTCGCCGGCGACTTTGTGGAGGCCGGCGTTCCGCATTTCATCGTCTCGACGCCATCGGTCGCGTCCATCGACGTGGCCAGGCTGGGCCGGGAGCTTCGCCTTTCCGACGCATTCGCGCCGCACGGCGTGAACGTGGATTTCGTCCAGTACAAGGCACCCAATATCGCGATCATGCGCACGTACGAACGCGGCGTCGAGGCGGAGTCCGGCGCATGCGGCACGGGGGCCGTCGCCGCCGCCGTCGTGGGCGTCGAGACGAAAGGGCTCTCGCTGCCGATCCGCATACGCTGTTCGCATGGTTGCGAACTTGTGGTCGAGGGCGACTGGCGCCGTGCGAAATCGACCGGTTTCATACTGACGGGGCCGGTCAAGCGCGTGTTCGACGGAGAGGTCGATCTCGACGCGCTGGAGGTGGAGAGCAACTGACATGCGATCCGGGATCAAGATCGTCGCGCTGGACCTCGACGGCACACTGCTCGATTCTTCGAAGCGGCTGTCGGACGCGAACAGGAACGCCCTGGCCGCCGCCGCCGCAGGAGGCGTCCACATAGTGCCGACGACCGGACGCTTCTTCGGCATGATGCCGGAGTGCGTCCGCGAACTGCCGTTTGTGCGCTACGCCATAACGATAAACGGCGCGCAGGTATACGACCGCGAGACCGGCACGGCGCTCGTGCGCGAGGAGATTCCGCTCGATACCGCGTTGGAGGTGATGAAGATCCTCGACGGATACGATGTCATATACGATTGCTACCGCAACAACTGGGGATGGATGTCGCAGTCGTTCAAGGACAAGTCTTCCGCATATGCCACGGACGCGCACTATCTCAAGATGATCGCGGATTTCCGCCGTGGAGTTCCCGATCTGAAGGCGCATCTGGAATCGACCGCCGCCGAAGGCGACGTGCAGAAGATAATGCTCTTCACCCGTCTCGACGGCGACGGGACGCTGGCGAAGACGGTTGCGGACGAAATCTCCGCGGCATTCCCTGATATCAAGGTGACGTCCTCGACATGGAACAACCTTGAGTTCAACGCCCGCACCGCGCACAAGGGCGTGGCGCTCAAACGCTTCGCGGAGGCGCTGGGCCTTACGCTCGAGAACTGCATGTCGTTCGGCGACGGGATGAACGACCTCACGATGATCGAGGCGGCCGGCGTGGGCGTCGCCATGTCCAACGCCTGCCAGGAGGTTCTCGACGCCGCCGACTACATCACGCTTTCAAACGACGAAGACGGCGTCGCCGCCGCGCTTCGCCATTTCAACCTTCCGGAAGGGAAAGGCATTTGAACATGAACGCCGCGTTCTTCGACATGGACGGCACCCTCATCGATTCGCGCGCGGATCTCGCCAGCGCCGTCAACTTCACGCGCAAGGAACTGGGGCTCGCGCCCCTGCCGCAGGAGCAGGTCGTCTCTTTCGTGGGATGCGGCGCGCGCTATCTGCTCGAGAACACCATACCCGAGATCACGGGACGTTTCGACGAACTCTGGCCGAGGTATCTCGAGAACTACGGCGCCCACATGCTCGACGAGACCGTGCTCTATCCCGGCGTGCGCCGCACGCTCGCCGAACTTGCCGATCGCGGCTGGCTGATGGGCATAAACACGAACAAGCCGAGTTTCGCCACAAAGGGCATACTCGAGCATTTCGGTCTTCTGAGATATTTCGGGAATGCCGTCATAGCCGACGGCGACTGCGCCGAGAAGAAGCCGTCCGGGCTGCCCATCAGGGAATGCGCCTCGCGCATGAGAGGACACAGGCTATCCGCGCACGACTGGATGGTGGGCGACAACTGGACGGATATGCAGTCCGGCGCGAACGCCTGCGTCAAGACGGCATTCTGCACGTTCGGTTTCGGCAATCTAAGGGAAAGCCGCTACACCATCAAGATAAACCGTTTCGACGAACTTCTGCGTTACCTCAAGCCCGAGGAGTGACGGCCGGCATATCGGAGATACCAGATGAACACGGTCCATATCAATATTGTCCTTGCGTTCGCCATGCTGGCGGCTGGAGCCGTGTCCGGCGGCGAGGAAATCGTCATAGCCCGTCGTGACGCGCCCGCCGCATGCACCATCGCCGTCCCGGATTCTCCATCGCCATGCCTGAAGCACGCGGCGGAGGAGCTCGCGAAGTACGTCAAGGCGATGACGGGCGTGGAGTTGCCGGTTGCGGAGTGCGCAAAGGCGCGCGGACCGAAGGTGCGGCTCGTCTCCGGCGTCGCGCTCGGGCGCGATTCGTTCCGGTTCGGCACGGACGGGGACGATTTCGTCATCGCCGGCGACGATGACCGCGCAGTGCTCTTCGGGGTCTATGATTTCCTGGAGAACGACTGTGGCTGCGACTGGCTCGCGCACGACCAGGAGATCGTGCCGGCGCGCGATGCCATAACCGTGCCGCGTGGGCTGGAACGCCTGCGCCGCCCGGCCTTCCTGATCCGCGAAAATTCTTTCGCCGACGTGTGCCAGCGTCCCGACTTCGCCGCGAAGCTGAAACTGAACGGATATCTCTTTGCGCGCAAATATGGGTGGAAGGACATCCACGGCGGCAAACCCGCCGAACAGTTCGATTCCTGGCTCGGCAAGTGCCATACTTTCATGAGTCTCCTGCCGCCCAGGCGATACTTCAAGACGCACCCGGAATATTTTGCGGAGATCGACGGCCAGCGACGTGGCGAAGGACGCGTACAGCTATGCCTCACGAATCCGGACGTACTGCGTATCGTGACGTCCAACCTGCTCAGGCGCATCGAGCAGAAATATCCGGAAGTGAAGATATTCGGCGTGTCGCAAAGCGACTGCTGGGACTACTGCCGGTGCAGGGAATGCGCCGCCGTGGATGCGCGTGAGGAATCGCATGCCGGCACGAACATCGAATTCGTGAACGCCATCGCGGATGCCGTGGCGGAGAAGTATCCTGATGTCGTCATCGAGACGCTGGCCTACGAATACACGCGCAAGCCGCCGAAGAACGTGAAGCCGCGAGCGAACGTGATGATCTGCCTCTGCACGGACACGTGCGACTTTTCGCGTCCGCTCAGGGAGACGCGTTTCCGCTTCCGCGGGGAGAACGATTTCGTGGAGGATCTCAAGGCGTGGTGCGCGATCTCGAGGCGCGTGCATATATGGGACTACACGATGAACTTCCGCTACAAGCTGCACGCCTTCCCGAACATCTATTCCTTGAAGCCGAACCTGGAGACGTTCCTGGACTGCGGCGTGACCGAGGTCTACGAGGAAGGATGCAGCCCGTCCGTCCATCAGGCCGGCGTGGCGCTGAAGAGCTACCTGATCGGACATCTGCTGTGGGATCCGCGCCAGCCGCTGGAGCCTCTGCTGGACCGGTTCTACGCGGGCTACTACGGCGCGGCCGCGCCGTGGATGCGCCGGTACATGGAGGAGCTGCATGCGATGTCGCGCGAACGCGACGAGAGGAAGCATCCGCTCATGATGTGGGGGATAGTGGACTCGCCCGCGCTCAAGACGGAGTTCTTCGAGCGCGGCGCGGAATATCTCGCCAAGGCGGCGGAAGCCGTCAAGGACGATCCGGTGCGAAGTCGCAACGTGCGCTGGGAGATGAACGCCAACGACTACACGCGCATCATGCGCGCGAATGACATCTGCAACTATGTGCTGATGCGCAGCGGCGAGTACCCGGTAACGCCGCACCTGAAGGAACTGCAATCAGCCGCCAGGCGTATCCTCGCCGATTGGAAGGCCGTTCCGCTGTCCGGGAAATTGAGCGAGGAGACCGGCGTCATCGTGGCGTCGACGAACCGCATGGCGAGGTATGCGTCGTTCGATCCCGCGAAGGTCCGCGCCAGCCTGTGCGTCCATGTGCCTGCGGCGGCGTTGCATGGAAATCTCGACAGCGGCGCCGCGCGCCTGCCGTTTTCGGACATCCTCGCCGAGACGGGCTGCGTCTATCGCATATCAGCCCGCATAAAGGCGGATGTGCGGCCTGACGCCAGGCCGGACGACGAGGCATTCCGCATGTGGGTGAGGAACAATCCGAAGACAGGACGCATCTACAAGGTAAAGGACCTGAAGCCCGGCGCGGACGGCTACGGCTGGTACGAGCTCCGCGATACGACGGCCATGGACCCATCGGCATTCTACATCATTGAAAAGGGAAAGAAGGGTGGCGTGGCCACGCTCGCGCTGGATACGGTACGCGTCGCATTCGCCGACGTTCCGGCGGCGGTCTCGCAGTAGATGACACGGGTTTGACAGGTGAAGATTGCATAACGAAAACATGACAACACAAGAAAGGTGGAAAACCATGGCAACAGGAAAAATACTCGATGGAAAGACATATGCGGCGGCGTTTTTCGCATGCGCTACGGTCATGTCGGCAATATGCCGCGATTTTACCGTGGACGCGCCCGCCGGGGGAATCGACTCGGGCGCGAGGATACAAAAAGCCATCGATGATGCCAATGCCGCGGGCGGCGGACGGGTCGTGCTCGAGAAGGCCGTCTACAAAAGCGGAACGATCTACCTGAAGAGCCATGTCGAGCTGCATGTGCCGGAAGGCGCCGTGCTCCTCGGCAACGACACGCCCGATGGTTATGACGATGTGGACGATCCGCGCATCGGCGTCCGTCCCGAACGCTCGGCGAAGGCATTCGTCGTGAGCCTGAACGCCGAGGATGTCGCGATCACCGGATCGGGCGTCATAGACGGCCAGGGCGTGAAGTTCTACGACCCCAGCACGATAAGGGGTGGATTCTTCAGCAAGCCGCCGCACCCAAGGCCGCGAATGATTGAGTTCTTCAACTGCAAGAACGTCCGCTTCGAGGACATCACGTTCAAGGACAGCCCCGGCTGGACGTGCTGGATTCGCCAATGCGAGAACGTCACCGCCGACCGTGTCAAGATATATGGCGACCAGCGGATGATAAACAACGACGGCTTCCACATGGACTGTTGCCGCCATGTGCGCATCCGCCACTGCGACATACGCTCCGGCGACGATTGCGTGATCATGCGCGCGATACGCTCCTTGGACGGCGAGATCGGCGTCTGCGAGGACATGGTGGTGGAAGACTGTTCGCTCAACAGCGCCTGCCAGTGCATCCGCCTCTCGTGTCCTTCGGACGGCACGATCCGGCACGGCATCTTCCGCAACCTCAAGATGCGCGGGCGCAACGGCGTCCTTTCCGGACACCCCGCCCGCTATCTGCGCAAGGGCGACGCCGGCAGCTGCCAGATGCAGGATATCCTCATTGAAAACTGCGACATCGACGTGTGGAACGGCGCGATCCTGTTCAACGTCGAGCCGGGCATCACGTTGCGCGAATTCGGCAACGTGACGTTTCGCAACATCACCCTCAAGTCCAGCAAGCCGCTACAGTTCCAGGGGACGGGCGATACCGTTCTGCGCAACATTCGCCTTGAGAACGTAACGGGCACTGTCGCAGCGGAACAGCCTTTCGACATGAAGTGCGTGGAGAACATTGTTTTCGACCGTTTCACCGTAACGTCGGGACACGGCGCGAAGGCCCCGTCTCCCAAGACAGGCACCCTGTCGTGGGAAAGCGATACGAAAGAGAAAGCAAAAAAGTAAGACGGTGAATCAAGGCGAGAAGGAGAGAACAGATGAAGAAGACTGTTGCAGCGATAGGCGTCGCATTTGCCGCCGCAACGCTTTCTGCCAACATCGCGATCACGTCGCCAAAGGAAGGCGAAACCGTGTCGCAGCTGTGGCCAGTGGCGATCAAGTTCCTGGAGATGCCGCGAGAGGCGCGCAAGGTCAACGCCTGGGACCTCACCAAGGCGCAGAAAAAGGAGTTCGGCAAGGCGCGCACCGCAAAACCGGTGGAGTTCGCCTGGCAGGGCGACACCAATGCCGTGTACACTCTCACGGTGAAGCGCCTGCCAGACGGCAAGGTGTTCCACTCCGCGACGGTCACCGGCTGCACGGCTTCGGTCAAGGGCCGGCTGGAGATCGCCCGAAAATGGGAGTGGACCGTATCCGACGGAAAGGATTCCGCGACCGGCACGTTCATGACGGAAGACCGCGCGCCGCGCATCATCTCGCTCGACGGCGTGCGCAACGCGCGCGACCTTGGCGGGCGTATCGGCCTGGACGGCCGCCGCGTGAAGCAGGGGTTCGTGTTCCGTACCGGCGGCCTCAACTACAACGCCAAGAGCCAATACTACACATACGAGGAAATCCTGAAGTTGCATGAGGAAGGGAAGCTCGCCACGGCAGGGACGTGGAAATCGCGCTATCTCGGCCGCGAATACGAGGCCAATCTCAGAAGCGGAAAGGGTATCGACAAGACCCACCTGCGCCTCTTCAAGCATGGTCCTAAGGCCCCTGGCGATGAACGCCTTTCCGTCGCCGACCGCGCCTACATGCTGGGCTTTCTTGGAATCAAGACGGACATCGACTTCCGCGACAGCTGGGAGTGCTACGGCATGACCGGTTCGCCGCTGGGCGATGACGTGTACTGGTGCCACTACACGTGGATCAGCGGCTACGGCGGTTTCGTCCTCCCGAACGGAAGGGCGTCGGCCGCCAGGGCGTTCTCGGTCTTCCTCGACCCCAAGAACTATCCAATCGTCTTCCACTGCATCGGCGGCACGGATCGTACGGGCACCTTCGCGTTCTTGCTCAACGCGCTTCTCGGCGTGGACGAGGAGGAACTTGTGCGCGACTACGAGATGTCCTTCATCGGCGGCGGCGGTGTGGACAAGCGCCACTACGGATGGCTTGAAACCATGCTGAAGGCCGTGCATGAGCTCCCGGGCGACACGCTCGCCGACAAGTTACGCCGCTACTTCATTTCCCTCGGCTTCACCGAAGAACAGGTGGACGGCGTGCGCGAATTCCTTCTCGAGCCGCCGTCTGGACGTCTCGGCGCGCGTATCGTGCCGGTCGATCCGCTGCTGGACTTCGTGGACGCCAAAGAAGGGAAGATGACTTTCTTCTGGAACGGCGAGCCGGCGGCGGCAGGATGCCGGCTTTCGGTGTCGGTCGATGGCGGAGACCCGGTGCACGCGGAACTTGGCGCCGATCGCCGCGCCACGGTGAAGCTGGGGACGCTCGCGCCCGGCGAACACGGCATCGAGGTGACGCTCAATGCGGCGGACGGATCGCGGCTCGCAAGGAACAAGTACACCATCACCGCAATCCAGCCGCCGCGTCCGGTCGAAGGGCGGCGGCTGAACAATTTCGTGGTGGAGATACTCGATGCGCCGCTGGCCGACGGCGAGTTCACCTTCGACAATCCGCGCGAAGGATGGGTGTTCATCGGTTTCGACCGTCCGTACCCTTCGGCCTGCGCGGTGCTGGACGGCGGAGCGGATCCTGTCGTGGCCTTCAGGCAGGACGAACCCTCAGAGACGATGCGTTGGATTGAAGAGGGAACGCACAAGCTTACGGTGAAAGGGGCGCCGGGTGGCGGCCGTCTGTCGGTGCGACTCGTCAAGCCGCTCAAGATAACGGCGCGTACGTTCGCGAACGAAAAGACGGCGCTTTCCCTTGGACTGAAAGGCTATGGCTGGGAATTCTTCCGCCGCTGGCAGATTCCGTCCTTCAACTACCTTACGATGGGCGGCAACTGGCGGCTGCGTTCCGCGACAGACCGCATGGCCTGGGGCAATGCCGAACTGCTGAAGCGCGGGCGTAAGCTCAAGGCGGCGGCCGACGTGCGTCCCGGCGACCTTGAACTGCGCGCCGATCCCGTACAGATGCGCGGCAAGTTCGCGGGGTCGCCGGCCTATCGCGACGGACTTGCGCTGGAGATGGACGAGAACAAGATCAACGCGCCCGCCGCCGAGATGGACGCCTATGCCGAGGCGGTATGGGAATTGGCCGCAGACCGTTCCCCGCGTGCGATGTTTTCCGATATCTGCGACGTTCCCAGCCAGTCGCTTACAAACCTGACGGCACAGGTGTCGGCCATATCCGCCGTGCTGAATACAGGCCACGGACGCGGAATGCTCGTGCCCGAGATGTACCTTGGAGCCAAGCAGACGGAAGAGGAACGCGACGCGCAGGAGGAGAGGGCGGTTGCGTTCGTGGAATCGCTGCGGGCGGCGCTTCCGTCGGCGCCTGCGCACACGATCCATCTCATGGGCGGATGGTTGACCATCGGGTCGTGGAGCAGCTACTCCAGCTGCGAAGCGGACATAAAAGTCTTGTACGACCACTACCTCCGCCGCCTGGCGACGGATCCCGCTTTCCACGACGTAGGCGGCGTAGGGATGTCCACGCTCGCCTGCGACGAAGAGGTCGCCCGCTGGACGGCGCGGCTCGTCCACCATTACTGCATCGAGGGCCGCACGGATTCCCTTGCCGAGCGCTTCGGCTACAAATACCGTCCCGAGATCATAAAGGACGGCGATTTCCTCGAAGGTCTTGCGCATTGGACGGCGCACCCTGCGGCGGCGGACTCGCTGCGCCCTGAACGCCGTCCCGGCTACGGCGGCAAGAAGGGCCAGGTTCGCATGGGGCGCAGCAAGATGGCCCTTGGCGAATGTTTCGCGCTTTTCACGCGTTCCGCCGTCGCACCGAACAGGCTGGTGCAGCATGTCTCGGGGCTGACCCCTGGAAAGTACTATACGCTCACCTATTGCACGGCAGACTACGACGACGTGTGCGAGCCGGGAAAACACCCGACCGACGGACGTCTTGCCGTCAATCTGGATGCCGCCGAGATCGTGCCTGAGCTTTCGTTTGAATGGGCCGTGCCCGATGTCGCGACGACGAAGAAGAAGGATCTGCCGCCGCACTGCGTTACCGTCACGACCCGTACCGTGTTCCGGGCGACGAAGACGGATGGCGAGCTTGAGTTTTCAGACTGGAAAGACGCCGCCAATCCCGGCGGTGATCCTGGCCGCCGCAGGTTGCTAAATTACGTGTCGATAAAACCATACTACTTCGAGAACGACGAAGAACTCTCACAGCTGAAGCGGCTTGCGCCGTAGTCGATTTCAAGGAAGGATTCCAACCTATGCAAATGAAATATTCTCTTGCCGTGTCGGTTGTCGCCGTAACCGTGGTTTCCGCCATGTTCCGGGCCGATGCCGCAGGTTCGTTTACCCTTCGCAAGGAGTTGAGCGGAATGGTTTTCGACTGGTCTGACGGCGGCAGCTACACGAACAACGCGGCCCCGTCAGAGACAGGCGCGTATGTGGAGATTCCGGAGGGCATGGACGCCCTGCTCTGCGCGTCAAACACGACTTCGTGGACGTTTGTCAATACGTACGTTTCACGGATCCGTCCGTTGGAAGCGACGAGTCGCCTTGTCGTGGATGTCGACGGCGACACCGCCACGGCCACGCTCGCGAGCGAAGTATGCTGGAACGACAGCAATGAACAATCTACGCGCAACAAGGGCGGGATAGTCAAGACCGGTGCGGGCGAGCTTGTCCTTGGCGCATCCGGCTACTACTCGTATTTCACGACGGTGTCGGTATCCAACGGGACGTTGACGCTCTACAGGGAAGGTGCGGACAAGAAATACTATTTCGACAGGTTCGTCGTAGCGTCCAACGCCACGCTCAACACGGTCGGCGGCAAAGGTACCACGGTCTGCCATGCGTTTTTCGGCGATGGTGTCATAAACGGTGCGGGCGCTGGTGCGTTCCAGACGATCAGCAGCGACACGAACATGAGCATCTTTCAGGGGAGATTCACAGGTTTCGGAGATAACTTCCTGACTGTCGTCTCCCCCGTCATGCTGACAGGCACCAACTCAACCGCCACGGGAACGCTTGCGATCGGCGCGACGCTTGGAATCAAGAAATTCAGCGCTGCTTCCGGCGAGGCGTCTTCGCATGGCGCGCAGCGGTTGTTGCATCTGGGCACGGGCAGCAATCCCGGCGGCATTCTATATCTTGGCGAAGGCGATACGACAGATGTCGAACTGCAGGGGCGCGGTACCTCGGCTGGCACGTATTCCTTCATCGACGCCGGTGCGCACGGTGGGCTGACGCTGACCGGCATCTACCGCTGCAACGCAAAGTCTGCGGCGATGCATCGCGAAGTCGTGCTGACAGGTTCCAACACGGCGGAATCGGTCTGCGCAATGAGGTTCATAGAGCGCAGCGACGATGTCCGGTGGTGCCCCTACCACATAGTCAAGGAAGGTACCGGCACATGGCGCATGAGCGTACCGTCGACAGTGGGGGATGTTCCGCTCTCCGGCGGCATATCGGTCGAGAACGGCGTTCTCAGGTACGATTCCCTCAAAGAGGCAGGCGTGTACTGCTCTCTCGGGCGGGCAACGTATCTCTATGAGCGGTACACCGGGCAGCTCAGCGCGGAGAAGGCTGTGGATTGGGCGATTTCGCTCGGCTCGACAAACGGTACGACGGGGACGCTGGAGTATGCCGGCGAATCGTCGGTGCAATGCGCCACGCGGAAGATCGCGCTGAAGGGCAATGGCAGAATCCTGCACAATTCCCAGAAACGTATCCGTCTCAAAGGGGTCATGTCCGACGGTGCCGCCGCCAAGACGCTCACGCTCGACGGCATCGGCGCGAACGACAACGAGATTGCGGGAATCGACGACTCCGGCGGCGGAGCGCTCTCCATAGCGAAGGAAGGCGAGGGGAAGTGGATACTCGGAGCGGATTCTTCGTTCCGGGGCGATCTTTCCGTCAATGGAGGCACGCTTGAGGTCCGCGCACCGGCGACGTCGTATACCTGGCTGCGGTTCACCGATATGCAGGTCTGCACGAACCGTACCGGAACCGATGCCCAGGTCGCTACGAACAAGAACTTCATGTTGCGCGAGATGGCCTTCTTCGATGTGAACGGATTGTCCCAGACGATCGGCATGTCCTATACGAACGACTGGCGCGCCGTCGATCCGGGATGGTTCGCGTATGCAAGGGATAATACTTTGACCGCAGCGGCGAGCACTTGGGAAAAGCTGTTCGACGATGCCGGTAACTCCTCTGCCTCGATTAACCTTCCAGCCGCACCGATGTGGAACGACGAATCGACCTGGATGCCGATTGTCATAAGGCTGCCTGAGGGAGCGGCGGCAGTCAAGTCGTTCGACTTTGTATGGAACACGTCGTCCAGTGGCGCCGGTATCCTGAATCATCCTACCGACTTCAAAATCGAGGGCAGTGTGGATGGTTTCGATTGGACGGAATTGTTCACGACCAATGGCGTCACATCTCCTGGGTCTGGATATTGGCTTTATACGAGGAAGTCATACAACGGCACCGAGTTGACCGACGCCATAACCGATCCGTCAAAGCGGCACACGGGCTTTCCGCTGGAGCAGCCGGTCGCGCAGGACTACGGCCCGCTCGATGCGGCGAGCGCGGCGTTTGTGGCGCCGAACGCGACGCTCAAGGCGGTTGACGGCGTCGTGACGCTTTCGTCTTTCGGCATCGACATGGCTACTGGCGGCGGCAGGGTGGAAGGCTTCAGGTTTGCGGAGAACGGAACGCTGTCGTTCAAGAACGTAGGAACGGGCGAGTCGATTCAGGAGCGGTCTTTCACGCCGGTCGATTGCACCGGAGTGGAAAACATGTCAAACTGGACGATTGTGGTCGACGGCAGGCCGTCTTCCATCTTCCATGCCGATGTTTCGTCCGGCGGCATGGTGCGCCTCATGCGTCCGGGATTGCGGATAATCGTGAGGTAGGAATTTCCTGCGGGAATAGGAGAGTAACGGAAAAATGAAGACGACAATCACCTGGGCCGCATTTGCGGCGTGTCTCTGCGCATTCGGCGGAGAGAATCTGCTGAAGAACAGCTCCTTCGCGGAAGTAGGGGCGGATGGCGTCCCCGTCGGATGGACGGTGACGGACAAATCCGTGTGGCATCTTGCGAAAGGAGAGGGGCCCGACGGTTCCGACGCCATGCTTTTTGACTGCTCCGACGGCAATTCACACGCCGCGCCATCGCAGATGGTTTCGCTGGACCCGGGCAGGAAGTACGTCTATACCGTAAAGGTGCGCCACGAGAACCTGAAGTTCCCAGATCCGAGAAACAAGCGCAACAACGGCGTGCAGTTCTGCCTCATCGGCCTCGATTCCACGGGCGAACGTACCTGTGGCTACTATTCGCATGGTTCGCAGGGCAC
>JAEEGL010160529.1_pt1 | contig 27386 bp, 24 predicted proteins | sample 9134231 | NCBI WGS metagenome assembly JAEEGL01 (sample SAMN16246548, study PRJNA631951) | gut metagenome | biome: gut microbiome; feature: rumen; material: fiber-attached | host: Bos | place: Iran: Karaj | collected 2018-10
AAACAACAACGATTCTTTCGAACTCGCGGCCGCCTGAGGCTGCGCGTCCGCTCCGGGAGGGCCACGGCCCGGATGTCGGGCGTCACTGAGTGGCGAACGTGCGTGCGCTAAGCTTTGCGCGCACCATGCATCATGAAGCTACCTGACCGGCAGGGCGTGACGGCTTGCCAGCCGGAAGGGGAAAGGGCCTCCGGGCCGCAATAACCGTCTGCGCACGGAGAAGTTCCTGCTGAAACGTTTTCGGACGGGGGTTCGACACCCCCCGCCTCCACCACGTCGGAAGGACCGTGAATGCTTCGCAGCCGCGAAAGCGCGACTGCTCGATGATTCACGGTCCTTCCTCCTCTTCCGAATCGGACCCGCTGACGCTGGGCTCCGATTCGGTTGGGGAACGGGAGTTCGTATGAGGTCTCCCGGTTCGGCGGAGAACGGGAGCTCGTATGAGGCTCCTGAGGCAGCAGAGCCGATGATTTCCCGGATGAAGGGATCCCTGCACGGCGGCCGCCGCAGGCGTAACCGCTGAGAATAAGATACGAAAGGAAAAGAAATCAAACGGTTGGCATCCCTGCTTCTCGCGATGGTGCTCCTGGTCTCCCTGTGCCTGCTTGCCGCGCCGGCAGCCTGCGCGGAGGAAGAAGGACAGGACCCGGATTACTATTATTTCACGGACCGGGACGGCAATGAGATGATGTGTCCCAGAAATGCATTTGCCGTTCGTGTGGTCGAGTTCGTCCACGGCGATCCCTGGACCAGCATCGAAATCAATATGGATCCGGAGCGAGCGCTGGGTCTTCCGGACTATGAGAACGACGAAGACGGCGGAGACCTTTGCCTGGGCAAAGAAGGGTATATCGTATTGGAATTCGACGTTGCCATCTATGACGGCGAGGGTCTGGATATTTATGTTTTCGAGGCCGGCCCCGCAGTGGAGTCAACGCTCGTAGAGGTCAGCAGCGACCTTGTCACCTGGTATGAGGTCGGCGTCACCGAAGGAAAGACTGCCGGCGTCGATATCGCGGGAAAGGTCCCGGAGGGGGCCCGCTTCCGCTACATTCGCCTGACGGACACCGGGGAGAACTCCTACAACAGCCGCTGGCCCGGCGCGGATATCGACGCTGTTTCCGGGCTGAACACGAAGGCGGTCACCAGCAGATGGGCGGAAACCGAGATCGACCGTGCGGAGGAGCTGGGTCTGGTCCCGACTGTGCTGGAGGGAAAAGACCTGACGAAGCCGATCACCCGCCTGGAGTTTGCCGCCGTGTGCGTCAAGCTGTTTGAAAACCTTTCCGGCAGCATCGCCCTGCCGTCGGTGCTGAACCCCTTTGAGGATACGGACGACATCGAGGTGCTGAAAGCCTATAATGTGGGCATCACGAACGGCACTTCGGCCACGACCTTTGAGCCGGATAAGCTGCTGAACCGGGAGCAGTGCGCCACGATGCTTACCCGCGTGTTCAAGCGCACGACCATGCCGGGGTGGACCCTGGAGACGGACGGCAGCTTTACCCTGGACTACGAACAGCCCGCCGCCTTCGCGGACGATGAGGAGATTTCCGGCTGGGCGAAGGACAGCGTCTATTTCATGGCGGCCAACGGCATCATCAACGGCATGGGCGGCAACCTCTTCGCGCCGCGCAATATGACGCCGGACCAGGAGGCGCTGGGCTATGCAAATGCGACCAGAGAACAGGCGCTGGCCATTGCCGTGCGCATGGTCGAGAATCTCAAGTGAGACGGTCAGCACGGATAGATGAATGATTGCGGCGGGAGATTCCGTTTTCGGAATCTCCCGCCGTTTGACTTTCCGGAAGGAGCGGGGTTGTCCCGGCGAAGGGCGGCTGTCCCCTTGACAGGTCGGCGGCCCCCTGCGCTGCATGACCGACCTGCTGGCCGCACGGGGGCTGCCGCAGCCGCAGCGGGAGGCGGCCCGGTTCTACGGCCCCATGTTTCTCCTCTACAGCGTCTATGACGGCGCGGAGGACCCGGGAACGGCGACGGCCCTGCTGGATGAGCTGATGGAGGACGATGCCAAGGAGCAGTATGCTGACGGAATCGTTGCCGAGGCCGAAGCAAAGACGGTGATGCCGCGCATGAGTACATAAGGCAGTTTATAGACAGCATTGAGCGACACAAAAAGGGTATCAACAAGAAGCATGAAGACTGGCGAGCAGCGATGAAGGAGCGCCGCCGCGCCGACAAGCAGGCTGGCTATTACGCGCAGCGCAGCGAGCGTACAGGCTATGAAATTGAATAACGGATCATCAACGGCGGTTCTGAACACGAAAGATTAGCGACGGTATAGAATTGCCGTTGATTATTGTCTAATCCTGATGTAATATGTTACATATAGACAAATAGCTATCTAAGGAGTTTGGTATCATGAAGAAAAGAATCCTTACTGTGTTTCTGTCTATATGTTTGTGTACCGTATTGTTGCCCATATCTTCATCCGCAATAGCGACAAAAACTATGAGCCAAGTTAAAGCTTGGTTAGATAATGAATGCGAAAATATGATACAGCACGGCAATGGTCAGTGTGTCTTTTTCCTTAAAGACTATCAGGTTGACTTTTGGGGCACGACGTGGGGTACATCGGGCAATACAGGGTTAGCTAAAGATTGGCTCTGTCCTGCTGGGTTTTCAGAAATTGATCTACAAGGAAATGCAGAGAATTTCCGTATGGGAGATGTAATCGTCGAAGACTGGGGTGATGGCGTGGGTCATGTTGCAATTTATTATGGAGTGGAATATTATGAACCAATTAGAGGATACTGCCACTGGGTCGTTGACCAAAATAGTGCGAATGGTACAGTACAGTATCCGGCAAAGCATGCTTGGACTACCGCCATGTCTTGCTCGACGCGTTGTTATCGTCCGCCAATTGGTGGACAATCCACCTACGTAAACCTCGGCGACGATTTCTATGCTTACATCATTATGCAGAACGGGTGGTGCCATTTGGAGAATGGAAGCCAAAATTTGCAGGTTGCAAAGAACGGCAACGACTGCTCAGACCCAAAGCAGATTTGGCATTTCATTCGGATGACGGATAAGAACGCCTACAAGATCATCAGCGAATATGATGGGACATGTCTGGACGCAGCCAACTTTGGGACGGCAAACGGTACGAACGTCGGCACCTGGGCCAGCAACGACAGCACCGCGCAGCGATGGTATATCACCGCAAACGGGAGCGGGTATGCGCTGTCTCCATCCTACAGCACAGGTTTGGTCATAGACGTTGTTGACGGCTACACCGCGGGAGGAACAAACGCGCAGCTGTGGGAGAGAGTGTCCGGCATCAGCGCACAAGTTTTCTCAATCTACCCTTTGTCCAATAACGGCGTAAACTATGCGAGTATGAAACCGTCCGCCCCGGCCAAACCATCGCCGCTTTCGGTAACAAACAGCAACGGAACTATTAACATCGCATGGGCGGCATCCCCGGTGAAAAACCAATTCGACAGCCGCACATACCGCGTGGATGTGTTCAGCGGCTCCAGTGCGTCCGGAACACCGGTTTTTTCAAAGGCAGGACTTACGACCACAAGCTGCACTACTACGCTTGGACTGGGAACCTACACATTCAGAGTCCGCGCAATCAACACAAAGTACATCAATCTTTACTCAGAGACTTCAACGACTTTTACCGTCCTGCAACAGCCGACCAGCTTACTGCTATCGCCCGATCCATTGATCATAGGACTCGGTGAAACAGCTACTATCACCGCAACGGTTTTTCCAGTGGAGGCAGCCGATAGCCCAGTGTTTTGGTATTGTGATGATACCGCCGTTGCCACGGTCAGCGGTGGCGTGGTCACCGCTGTCGGCCGCGGCACAGCGACAATCTCGGCAAGAGCAGGAGAGATAATTGCTACCTGTGCTGTCACAGTCAAGGACGGCAAAATCGTGATGACCGGCAGCAAGCCGAAAACGCTCTCTGATGGGAAAAAGGTTCTGAACTGGCAGACGGTCAGCAACAGGCTGGAGGCAGTTTCCTGCACCTTTGTGCTTGAGATTCTTGATGACACAGGAAAAATGGAGAGCTGCCGTTTGATCAGCGCAGAGCTGGAGCCCGGAGAAAACCAGCATCAAGTCGAACTGAGCGATTATGATGATTCCACGGTGTTTAAGGTGTTTTGTCTTGATTCATGCTTCACACCGATCGCAGAGTCCATCACCGTCTATGCGAAAACTGTTCTGTCTGACTGGATGCTTGCGTCCGACGCGCCGGAAGGTGCGGAAGTGGTCGAGGAAAAGTGGACGTATGACCGGATTGACGGTACGACGACCTCTGCTTCAAGTACGCTGGACGGATGGGAATCAACAGGTTATTATTGGGATAAGACTGGCAGCGGAACATACAACTATGCGAGTTACCCGGCCGGATTTGACACAGGGCACGCCTTATACAGCAAATATGGCAAAAGAGCGTTGACTGCTTCAACAACGGCCACTACGAAAAGGACAGTGACATCCGCGACGCAGGCGAGTTATATATACTGGCATTGGACCTGCAACATGTATGAACAGGCAAGCGGGAACTACAATATCTTTATTTCGGATGAATACGCTATTGAGGACGGGCTCGAGTATTACAACTTCCGAGCGTTTGAATCATCCACTTCTTACGGACAGACCGATCCCAACGGAAGAGGTCCATTCGACGGCGTCTATTATGCGTGGTTCAGCAACCCGCAGGACGGCAGCTGGTGGTGGTTCCGATTCCCGGTATACAAGCAGACATACAAGGACTATCAGAAGATGTACACCTATGCGAAGGTGACACACGGCCTTGAATCGCCCACGGAGATTGCCGAAAGCAATACGGTGGTCAATGTACAGCACTGGGTAAGGTATGTTGTCCAATGATCGGCCGCTTTTTGAAGGACTTGATAGCATTGTTTTGACTTTGATTATTCTGTTATTCAGCGTCAAGTCACTATACTAAAAGATCTTCCTCGCCGGGTAAATGCCGCCGTCAGAAGGCAGCATGCGAGTTCCTGCACACTTTGATTGATAAATCCATCGATTGCGGCGGGAGATTCCGTTTTCGGAATCTCCCGCCGTTTGACTTTCCGGAAGGAGCGGGGTTGTCCCGGCGAAGGGCGGCTGTCCCCTTGACAGGTCGGCGGCCCCCTGCTATACTGCGGTAAACGATCGTTTACCGGACGGGGGGCGGAGACGACCCATGAGCGACACGAAAGAGAAGATCCTGCTGGCCGCCCTGCGGCTGTTTGCTGCGAAGGGGTATGAGGCGGTGTCCGTCAGCGACATCGCGAGGGAGCTGGGTCTCACCAAAGGGGCGCTGTACAAGCACTACCGAAGCAAGCGGGATATTTTTGACAGCATCCTCCGGCGCATGGAGGAGCGGGACGCGCAGCAGGCAAGGGCGCATGACCTGCCGGAGGGGACGCCGGAGGAGGCGGGTGAAGCCTACGAAGCGGCCTCCTTCGATCAAATGGCGGCGTTTGCAAGTGCCATGTTCCGCTACTGGACGGAGGATGAATTTGCCGCCCAGTTCCGCAGACTGCTGACTCTGGAGCAGTTCCGGAGTCCGGAGATGGGGAGGCTGTACCAGCAATATCTGGGCGCCGGCCCCCTGCGCTACATGACCGACCTGCTGGCCGCCCGGGGACTGCCGCAGCCGCAGCGGGAGGCGGCCCGGTTCTACGGCCCCATGTTTCTCCTCTACAGCGTCTTTGACGGCGCGGAGGACCCGGGAACGGCGACGGCCCTGCTGGATGAGCTGATGGAGGACGCGAAAGCGCGTCTCACAAAGGAAAGGGAGAAGGGAGCAAAAATGGAGAATGAAAACGTCGTTTTCCGCGGGGAAAGGGAGAGCGATCACCGAGCCGTGGAAAACATGATCCGGGAATCCTTCTGGAACGTGTATCATCCCGGCTGCAGCGAGCACTATGTGATGCATGTGCTCCGCAGCGATCCGGCCTTCGTTGGGGAGCTGGATATCGTTATGGAAAAGGACGGAGCGCTGATCGGGCAGAACATGTTCATGCGCACCGTCATCAGGGCCGACGACGGCCGGGACGTCCCCATCCTGACCATGGGGCCCATCTGCATCACGCCGGAGCTGAAGCGCCGGGGCTACGGGAAACGGCTGCTGGATTATTCCCTGGAGAAGGCGGCCGCCATGGGCTTCGGGGCGGTGCTCTTCGAGGGCAACATCGGCTTCTACGGCAAGAGCGGCTTCGATTATGCCCGGAAATTCGGCATCCGCTACCATGACCTGCCGGAGGGGGCGGACGACTCCTTCTTCCTGTGCAAAGAGCTGATCCCGGGCTACCTGTCCGGCGTCACCGGCGTTTACCTGACGCCCCGGGGCTATTATGTGGACGCCGGAGAGGTGGAGGAATTCGACAAGGGCTTTCCCCCCAAGGTGAAGCGGAAGCTGCCGGGCCAGCTGGAGCGGTGAACCCGCGCCAGAGCGTGCGGCGAACGGAATGCGGGCCTGTCGGCGGCCGCCCAGGTTCGGGACCGGCGCCCGGAGGACCTGCGGCCGAAGGGGGAAGCGCCGGGGAGCCTGCGCCCGGGAGGCCGAAGAAAAAGCCTCCTGCCGGCGGAAGCGGGAGGAAAGTGAGTGACTGCGGCGCGGGGATCGAGCAGATTCCCGCGCTGTTTTCTTGCTTTCCGGGAAGTAAGGGGATAGAATACAGTCAAAAAGCGGAAAGGGACGGAGAAAAGAATGGAGTTTCGGCTGGGCGGCGAGACCGTGGATTCCGTGGAACTGAAATGCCTGGTGGTGAGCCGCGGGCTGAAGATCGACCGGGAGGTCTACCGCTTCTGCGGAAAGGACTTCCGGATCTATCCCAACGCCCTGACCTGCAACTGCTTCCGGCTGCCGGACGGGACCGTCGTCATGGCCACGGATCTGGGCTTTCATCTGAGTACGCTGTCTTCCATGTTCTCATGAGACAATCTGAAGCTTTTCAAATACATGAGCGACCTGACCACGGATTACCGGCTGGCCCTTTCGGAGGGGCAGCCCACCCTGCTGTACAGGGGAGAGCCGGTCACCCCCGTGGAGCTGATGCCCGCCTCGGAATTCTGCCGGCAGAAGACCAGCTCCGGCATGCCCTTCGCGGGCAACGCAGTCCTGCAGGGCTGCGACTGGGTGGCCTTCCAGTGCCTGTGGCCCTGCGACTATGCCTGCGCGGGAAAGCCCTGTCAGTTCTGCTTTTCCGGCGGCCAGTTCGAGGCCCTGGCAAGGCGGCACAAGCCCATGCCCTTCATTCCTTCTCCGCAGGACGTGTCGGAGGTGGTGCTCTATGCGGCGGCCCACGACGCCGTCAACAGCATGCAGCTCACGGGAGGCTCCTCCTTCCGATCGGAGACGGAGGAGCGGTATATCACCGGCTATATGCAGGGCCTGAACGAAAGCGGCGCCCGCGCCGCCCTCACCGGGGAACTGCTGCTCTACATCACCCCGCCGGAAAAGCACGGTGTGATCGACCGGTATTTCGAGCTCGGCGCAAGCCGCATCGCCTGCAGTCTGGAGGTCTGGGACGACAAACTGGGAGAGAGCATCACGCCGGGAAAGCGCAGCTTCACCACCAAGCGGCGTCATCTGGACGCCCTGACCTACATCGCGGAGAAATACGGGCCCGGAAAATCCTTCTGCAATTTCATCATCGGCCTGGAGCCCTTCGAGACCCTGAAGGAGGGCGCGACGTATCTGGCGCAGCGGGGCGTGATCCCCAGCGCCTCCGTCTGGATGCCCTTCGGCAAACCGGTGAACGGCTCCATGAAGGGCGCCAGCCTGGATTATTTCCGGAGGACGAAGGAAATGCTGGCCGAGCTGTATCTGAAATACGGCTTGGAGCCCGCGGGCTGCTGCGGCCTGAATGTTTGCGTGGAGCGGGATATCTGGCGTGCCGCCACCGGCGCGCCCTGCTGCTGAGGGCCTTCCGGACGGAACGGTTTCGAGGCTTGGCAGGGGCCGGAAGGCGTGATAAAATGGGTAAAACCGGGTGAGATAAGGAGGCGTCGTTCGTGGAAGAATTCCTGAAAAGCGGCATCGATTTCATCAGCACCTACGGCGGAAGGGTGGTCATCGCCATCCTGGTCTTTGTCGTCGGCTGCTTTGTCGTCAAGCTGCTGATGAAGGCCGTCGTCAAGGCCGTGGACAGGCTGAAGATCGACGAGACGCTCAAGCAGGTGCTGAAAAAGTTCGTGCGGCTGCTGCTGTATGTGATCCTGATCCTCAGCGTGGTGGAGATCCTGGGCGTGTCCATGTCCAGCGTCGTCGCCATCCTGGCCTCCTGCGGCCTGGCGGTCGGCCTGGCACTGCAGGGCTCCCTGGGCAATCTGGCCGGCGGCCTGATGATCCTGCTGTTCCATCCCTTCCGGATCGGCGATTACATCGAGTCCGGCGGCTCCGAGGGCGTCGTGCGGGATATCAGCGTCTTCTACACCACGGTCATGACCCTGGACAACAAGCAGATCTCCATCCCCAACGGGGAGCTGATGAACGCCAGCATCACCAATTACACCGCAGCTGCAAAGCGCCGCATCGATCTGGAATTCAAGATCACCAACGATATCGACGCGGAGCTGGTGAAGCGTGTGCTGATGACGGCGGCGGCGGAGACCGAAGGGGTCCTGGCCGATCCGGCGCCCTTCGCCCGGATGGGCGCGGTGGACGACGACACCTATATCTTCTACGTGCGCACCTGGTGCGAGACGGAGAAGTACTGGGACGTATACTTCGATCTCATCGAGAACTGCAGCAAGGCGCTCGCCGAGAACGAGATCGACGATCCGGAGGAGCGGATCGCCGTCCGCATCGTCAGGGACGAGGATTGAGAGCGGGCGCATCGGCGGAACAGCGAAGGACCGGCAGGTTTCTGCCGGTCCTCTTTCTCTCCCGCATCGCGGCGGCGAAAAAGTCTTGCGGAACGGGAATTAAATGTTTATAATAATTATTTGTATATTGGGATCATATGCCGACGCCGGGAAAGCACAGCGGAGAGGGAGGTGGATCGCTTGAGCCTGGACAGTGCGGTTTTCCTCCTTTGCTTCCTGCCTCTTTCCGTCGCCCTCAATTTCCTCCTGCGGGGGGAACGGGCCCGGAACGTTCTGCTCCTCTTGCTGAGCCTCCTTTTCTGCGCCTTCGGAAGTCTCAGCGGACTGGGGCTGCTGCTGGCCGCGGCGCTGGTGAATTATGGCTTCGGCCTGCTGATCCTGCGTTTTCCACGGAGCGCCGGATGGCTGGCCGCGGCAGCCGTGGCGCTGGACCTGGCGTTCCTGGCGGCCTTCAAGTATCTCAGCTTTCTGCTGTCCCTGTTCCTGCCCCTGCAGTCGGCCGGGTGGTCCGGCCTGGGGATCGCGGCGCCCCTGGGCATCTCCTTTTTCACCTTCAAGTGCATCTCCTATATCATCGACGCCCGGCGGGATCCGGGCTGCGGCACCCGCAGCTTCCCGCAGCTGCTGCTGTACGTTTCCTTTTTCCCCCAGCTGGCTGCCGGGCCCATCGCCCGCTTTTCGGATTTCCGGCCGCAGCTGAGCGGCCGGCCGCGGCGCGCCGAGGACCTGGCCGGCGGCCTGCGACGCTTCGTGTTGGGCCTGGGGAAGAAGCTGATCCTGGCCGGGGCCGCCGCACGGATCGCGGATCCCATCTTCGCCGAAGGCGCGCCGCTGGACGCCGCCCTGGGCTGGCTGGGCGCCCTGGCCTACCTGATGCAGATCTATTTCGATTTTTCTGGCTACAGCGATATGGCCATCGGCCTTGGGCGGATCTTCGGCTTCCGTACGGCGGAAAACTTCGACGATCCCTATACCGCGGACTCCATCAAGGATTTCTGGCGCCGCTGGCATATCTCCCTGTCCCTCTGGTTCCGGGATTATCTCTATATCCCCCTGGGGGGCAACCGGAAGGGCCGGGGCAGGACCGCGCTGAACAAGCTCATCGTCTTCTTCCTCTGCGGCCTGTGGCACGGCGCAGACTGGACCTTCCTCCTCTGGGGCCTCTGGCACGGGCTGCTCTCGGCCCTGGAGAGCCTGCGGGTCCTGAATATCCCCCGGCTGAAAAAGAGCATGCCAGGGAGGATCCTGAGCCATATCTACGCCCTGCTGGCGGTCTGCCTGGGCTTCGTGGTGTTTCGGGCGGCCTCCCTCGCCGGCGGCTGGCGGATACTGCGGGCCATGTTCGGCGCTTTCGGCGCGGACGCCACCTCCGCTGCGGCTCTGCGGAGCGTCCTCAGTCCGGTGAACGGGCTGCTGCTGGCCCTCTGCATGCTCCTCTGCATCCCCTGGCGGAAGCGCTTCCCGCAGGCGGCGGAGGCGCTGACGGCGGGAAAGCTGCGTCCTCTGGCCTATGGGCTCTGCATCCTGCTGCTGCTGGCCTGCCTGGCGGAGCTGGCGGCCGGGGGCTTCGCCCCCTTCATCTACGTCCGGTTTTAGGGGGGTGAGAGGATGAAAAAGTGGCAGGAGATTGTTTTCTCCCTGATCTGCCTTTTCCTGTGCGCCTCTCTGAGCCTGGGGCTGCTGGCCTTCGGACCGGCCGGGGCTGCGGCAAACGAGCGGCTGGCCGCAAAGCCTCAGTTCATCGTGAAGGATCAGTGGAACCGGGATTACCTCTCGGACCTGGCGCAGTATGTCGCGGACCGCTTCTTCCTCAGGCAGGAGCTGATCACCGCCCGGAACAGGGCGTCCGCCCTGCTGGGCAGCAGCGCCGTAAAGGACGTGATCCTGGGAAAGCGGGGCTGGCTCTACTATGGGCAGACCCTGGCGGATTACTGCGGCACGGCCCCCCTCAGCGACGCCGGGCTGGCGGCGGCGGCCAGGAACCTGAGCCTGATGGCGGAATACTGCGAGGGCGTCGGCGCCGGTTTTCTCTTTGTTTCCGCACCGAATAAGAATACGCTCTATGGGGAGTACATGCCCCGTTATCGCGCATCCGCGGCCCACGATATCCAGCGTCTGTTCCCCCTGCTGAAGGAGCTGGGCGTTCCCTGTGCGGATCTGTACGCCGCCTTTGCGGCGCAGGAGGAGACCCTGTATTTCGCCCATGACTCCCACTGGAACGGGAAAGGCGCCGCCCTGGCGGCGGACGTGATCAACGCGGCTCTGGGCCGATCCAGCGCCTATTTCGACGCTCCCTTCGACAGAGAGGAGCGGCACGACGGCGACCTCTACGAGATGCTCTATCCCGCGGGCACCGACCCGGAGACCGGCCCGGTCTGCACTATGCCCCTGAACTACGAACGCCGGGGCAGCGACACCAGACCGGACAGCATCACCATCAACACCGCCGGCGGCGGGAGCGGGAAGCTGCTCGCCTTCCGGGATTCCTTCGGCAACGACCTCTATCCTTATCTGGCCGACAGCTTTGCCGAGGCCCGCTTCTCCCGACTCACCGCCTACGATCTCACGCTGGCGGAGGAATTGGGCTCCGACTGCGTGGTGGTGGAACTTGTGGAGCGAAATCTCGTCTATCTTCTGCAGAACGTGCCCGTGATGCCCGCCCCGGAGCGGCCGCTGCCCGAGCCGGTGATGATCGTCGGGGAACTGCGCCTGGAGCGTTCAGAGAGCGGAAGAGCGCCGGAAGGCTGCCTCCTGGTGCGCGGGACCCTGTCGGAAGACATGTTGGGCCAGCCGGTATACCTTTCCGCGGGCAGCCGCTGCTGGGAAGCCTTTGAATTGGAAAACGGCGGTTTTGCCGCCTATCTCCCGGCGGATGCGTCCCCGGATATGATATGGGTACTGGGAAAACAGACGACGACGGCCTTTTCCGTCGCCGCTGTTTCCTGAAAATAATGGAATCGAGAGAATGATCAACATGAAAAGAATCGCTTTGTTTGCCCTGACCGCTCTTCTGGTCCTGCTCTGCGCCTGCGCGAAAACGCAGCCGGAGCCCGCCGCGCCGACGGCGTCGCCGGCGCCCACCGCTGCGCCGACCCCTGTTCCCACTGCGGAACCGACGCCGGAACCGACGCTGGAGCCCACTGCGGAGCCGACGCCGGAGCCCACTGCGGAGCCCACTGCGGAGCCGACGCCGGAGCCCACTGCGGAGCCCACGCCGGAACCGACGCCGGAGCCCACGCCGGAGCCCACGCCGGAGCCTACGCCCGCACCCACGCCGGAGCCTACCCAGGCGCCGTCCATGAGCGCGGAGGAGAAGAAGGCCATCGCTGAGAGCTATATCGACCGGGACGTGGAGGAGCTCTACGCGGCCATCGGCAAGCCGGAGTATTCGGACTATGCGCCCAGCTGCCTGGGAGACGGGGACGACGGGAACCTCTATTACGACGGCTTTATCGTTTACACCTATCGTGAGAACGGAACGGAGACGGTGACTTATGTGGAGTAAAGGCATCCGGCGGGCCGCCGCGCTGACGGCGATCCTGGCCCTGCTGCTTTCCCTGCCCGGCCTGGCTGCCGGCGCCGGGTCGCCCGACCGCGGGCGGCTGCAGCTGACCCTGCGGAGGGACAGCGAGCGGCATGAGGCGTATCTGCACGGCTATGAGGACGGGCTGTTCCGCCCCAACGGGTATATCACCCGGGCGGAGGAGGCCCAGATGCTCTTCAACCTGCTGGAGGATCGGCCCGAGGAGCGGGAGATCCTGACGGACGTGAAGCAGGGCGACTGGTATTACGACGCTCTGGCTCTGCTGGCGGCCGCGGGAGTCGTGACGCCCGATGAATTTGGCTGCGTGCAGCCCAACGAGCAGCTGACCAGGGCCCAGTTCGTCGGTATGCTGATCCGCCTGTTTCCGGAGCTTCCCGCCGCCGACTGCGATTACGTCGACCTTTCGCCCTACGATCCCTGGTATCCCGCCGTCGCCAAGGCGACGGCCGCCGGCTGGGTCAACGGCTATGAGGACGGCACCTTCCGGGCGGAAGGGCAGGTCACCCGGGCGGAAGCCGCGGCCATCATCAACCGCGCCCTGGGCCGCAGCGCCGACCGGGAGCTGCTGGACCGGCAGCTGGTGATCCCCCTGTACGGGGACGTGACCACTGCCCATTGGGCTTATTATGAGATCATGGAGGCCAGCATCGGCCACCGGGCGGATCCGGCGGCGGCGGAAGAGATCTGGGTGGAAACCGACGAAGACACCCTCTGCTTTGCGCCGGGGCCGGTCTTCATCGGCGCGGATCTGTATTACGCCGACGAGGAGGGAATCCTCGTCCGGGATCGGACGGTGGGCTGCCTGACCTTCGGACCCGACGGACGCTATACGACCGGCGATGCGGAGGCGGACGATTTTGTGCATGCCATCCTGGCGGAGATCGTCACGGAGGACATGACGCAGGAGGATAAGCTGAAGGCCGCCTTCGATTATACCCGGGACAGCTTCAGCTATCTGCGCCGCACCGATTCCTACGAGCCCGGCGCCACCGGCTGGGAGGTAGCGGAGGCGCTGACCATGCTTCGGACCGGCAGGGGCAACTGCTACTGCTATGCCGGGGTCCTGTGCCTGCTGGCCAGACAGCTGGGCTACGACGCCAAGGCCATCTCCGGGACCTGCAACTGGGATCCCAGGCCCCACGCCTGGGTGGAGATCGAGTTCGACGGAGAGCCTTATATCTTTGACGCGGAGATGGAGATGGCGTCGAAGGGGAAGTATGGGGAATACCATTTCTATATGCTTTCCTACGCAATCGAAGATACCCTCTGGCCCTACACGAAGTAAGAACGACCATGAGAAAGGCCTGGAAATGGATCCTGGCGGCCGTGGCCCTGCTGCTGGCCGCAGCCCTGGCGCTGGGGGGCGTCTTTTTCACTCAGCGCCGACGCTTCATGGAGTCGGAGCTCTCCCTTGGTCCCCTGCGGGACGTCAGCATGGAGCGCCGGGCGGACGGGACCGTGCTCCTGGACTGGCCGGGGGAACCCGGTGAGGAGCGGTACCTGCTGGAGGTCCGGAGGCCCGGTGCGTCCGCGGAGGAGCCCCTGCTTTCCGTCCTCTGCCGGGATTCCGAGCACCGTCTTCCGGCGGACCTGCCGCAGGAGGAAGCGCTGGAGCTGCGGGTCTATGCCCGCAGCACCTGGGAGATGCTGGGACAGAGGGAGGTGCGCCTCTGTGCGGATCCCATCGTCGTGCGCTGCGCCCTGGCCTGCCCGGAAGCGAAGGAGCTCTCCGTGTCCTGCGACTATGCGGCCTCCGAGGCGGCGCTGACCTGGACCGGGCGGGAAGAGGACGTTTACAGTCTCTATGTCCGCAGAGACGGCGAAGAGCCCCGGCTGCTGGGGGAGCTGCGGGGAGAGAACGCCCGGATCCGCTTTGGCGAAGGGGGAGATCTGCCCGTGCCGGAGCGGGGCGAGACCTATGCCTTCCGGCTGGAGGCCCGCCGGGAGATCCCCGGCCTCCGTTATCCGGGCGTCAGTTCGGATGAGGTGACCGTCATCCGGGAGGATCTGCTGGGGGTGACCCTGGGCCTTTCGTGCGCCGCGGAGGACGACAGCTCCTTCCGCCTGAGCTGGGATGAAACGAAGGGCGAGACCTATCTCGTGGAGGGCCTCTTCGGCGGCGGGGAATGGCAGATCCTGGCGGAGATCCCCGCCGGAGAGGAGCGCACTTATTTCACCGGCCATCTGCCGCCCTTTGGGGAATACCGCTTCCGCGTGTCCGCGTCCGGCGGTCAGGCGCGTCCGGAAGGGGAAAACGCCGTAGCGCCGGAGGAGACGGCGGTCAGCACCGCCGCGACGCTCATCCATGCCGCGGGCTGGAGCCTCATGGAGCTGGATCTGTATGCGGATCCGGAGCGGCAGGAAAGGATCGGCAGCCTGTCTCCCGATCGGGCCTTCTGCATCCTGGGGGAGGAGAACGGTTCCCTGCTGCTGGGTACCCCGGCGGGCGGCGGCTATGTGGATGAGGAATACTGCATGATCGACCTGCCGGACTATATCGGCAGCCTCTGCGAATACCGGATCACCAACAGCACTGCCTCCATCTACATGGTCCACGGCGTCCCGATCGAAAAGATGACAGGGGAAGTCATCACCGGCTATGAAAAGGTCGCCCTACCCGACGGCGGGTACCTGGTGCCGCTGCTGTTTCCCACCGCCAAAAAGCTCATCGCGGCGGCCCTGGCCCTCCGGGAGGACGGATACCGGCTGCGCATCTACGATTCCTTCCGGCCCCACGTGGCGACTCGGGCCGTTTACGACCGGGCCATGGAGATCCTGGACGATCCGGTGTCGGAGGAGGAAGACGCGCTGACCTACCGGCAGCTCATGACGGGGGATCGGTACAGCCTGTGGGATTTCCTGGCGGCGGGCATATCCAAGCATAACCGGGGCATCGCCCTGGACGTGGCTATGGTGGATATCGCCACCGGCGAAGAGCTGCGGATGCAGACCGATATCCATGATCTGAGCTGGTATGCCGCCACGGCCAATAACGATGAAAACGCCGCCATGCTGTCGGCTTATATGAGGGGCGCCGGCTTCGGGATCCTGTCCAGCGAATGGTGGCATTATCAGGATATGGAGGCCCTGGGCAGACTGGATCCGCCCTGCCGCGTCCGGGGCGTCACGCCGGAGGGCTGGCGGGCGGACGACCGGGGCTGGCGCTATCGCTGCGCGGACGGCAGCTTCCTCGCCGGCGAGACCCGGGAGATCGACGGGATCGACTATACCTTCGGGGAGGACGGTTATCTTCTCCCGGATTGAACGGAAACGAAAAAGACCTCCGGAGCCCCGGGGGCCTTTTTGCTGTCCGGCTGCTTTCGGAGGAACGGATGGCATTTTGACCGGACTTCTGTTATGATGGAAAACAGACGCTGAAAGTGCGGAAAGTGAAGCGAAGGAAAGGAGACACGGAATGCAAATCTACGTCGATGTTCACGCCCCGAAAAACGGAAACGGCTCCAGGGAGAGTCCCTACCGGAGCATCAACGAAGCCGCGCAGGCCGCCATGCCCGGCGACGAAGTGCTGGTAGCCCCGGGCGTCTACCGGGAATACGTGGATCCGCGAAACGCCGGACGGGAGGATGCGCGGATCGTTTACCGCAGCACCGTGCCCCTGGGGGCCGTCATCACCGGCGCGGAGGAAGCCCGCGGCTGGAAGCGGCTGGATTCCGGCGTGTGGGTCTTCCGGATCCGCAGCAGCGCCTTCGGCGGCTACAACCCGTACACCACCATCATCAAGGGCGACTGGTACTTCGGCCCCTTCGTGCGCCACACCGGCGCGGTCTATCTGAACGACCGGCAGCTCTACGAGGTGCAGAGCCTGGAGGCCTGCGTCAGAGCGGAGCCGTATCCCCACAGCTGGGAGCCGGAATGGTCGGTCTATCAGTGGTATACCGAGCAGGACGGGGATGAGACCGTGATCTACGCCAATTTCCGGGACAAAGACCCCAACCGGGAAAAGGTGGAGATCAACGTCCGCCGCAACTGCTTCCTGCCATCCCGCACCGGGATCGGGTACATCACGGTCAGCGGCTTCGGCATCAGCAAGGCTGCCACCACCTGGGCGCCGCCCGCCGCTTATCAGGACGGCATGATCGGCCCCCACTGGTCCCGGGGCTGGATCATCGAGGACTGTGAGATCTCGAACAGCAAGTGCTGCGGCATTTCCCTGGGGAAGTATCTGGACCCGGAGAACGAGCACTATTTCACCACCCGCCATGTGAAAAGCCCCACCCAGATGGAGCGGGACGCCGTCTGCCGGGGCCAGTACCACGGCTGGACGAAGGAACGCATCGGCAGCCATATCGTCCGCCGCTGCCACATCCACCACTGCGAGCAGGCCGGCATCGTCGGGCGCATGGGCGGCGTGTTCTCTCTCATCGAGGACAACCACATCCACCACATCAACTGCATGCAGGAGCTGTCGGGGGCGGAGGTGGCGGGCATCAAGCTCCATGCCGCCATCGACGTGATCATCCGCCGCAACCGCATCCACCACAGCACCATGGGGGTCTGGTGCGACTGGCAGGCGCAGGGCACCCGCATCACCGGCAACCTCTTCCACGACAACAACCCGCCCGCCGGTGACATCCCCCGCGTCCCCGGCGGCATGCCCAGCTGCGACGTGTTTATCGAGGTCAGTCACGGCCCGACGCTGATCGACCACAACGTCAGCCTGTCGGAGGTCTCCTTCAAGCTGGCGTCTCAGGGCGTGGCGGTGGTGCATAATCTCTGCCTCGGGCCTCTGACCAGCATCGGCAGCGGCACCGACATGCCCCTGCGCAACGGCGCCGTGTTCCAGCGGTACACGCCCTACCACATCCCGCACCGGACGGAGGTGGCCGGTATGATGACCTTCCTCCACGGGGACGACCGGATCTACAACAACATCTTTATTCAGAGCCGGCCCGTCAGACCCGAAGAAACGCGCAGGGACATGGGCTTCCAGATGCGGGATAACCAGGTGCAGGGCACGAGCGTATTTGACGAGTACCCGACCTACGACGAGTGGATCAGCCGCTTCGACCTGGATAACCCGCAGCCGGACATGATGGTCCTGCAGGACTTTCATTTTCAGAAGCTTCCCGTCTGGATCAACGGGAACGCCTATTTCGGCGGCGCAGAGAGCTGGAAGAACGAGGCTGATAAATTCATCGGGGGCAGCGCATACGCGCGTCTGGAGGAAAAGGACGGCCGTCTGTTTCTGGATACCGACGTCTATGAGCGCCTGAACGGCTGGACCACCGGGATCATCGACAGCGATATCCTCGGCAAAGCCTTTGAGCCGGAGCAGCGCTTTGAAAACCCCGACGGCAGCGCCATCGTTTTCGACAGGGACTATTTCGGCAATCACCGCGGGCTTTCCGCCATGCCCGGCCCCTTTGCGGACGCCGAGGCGGCCAAAGCCGCGCTGTAGGCCGTCTCCGGTCACAGATCCGCAGGCCGGGAACGGAGGTCGGGACAGGAGGTAAGCTATGGAACTGGAAAAAGTCGGCGTCAAGGCCTTTGCTGCGATGGGGGGAGGCGCGCTCCTTGCCTTTCTTATCCCCGTCGGTATCGCAGTATTCTGGATCCTGAAGAAAAAAGAAAAGCTCACGACGGTATTCGCAGGCGCCGCCACCTTTCTGATTTTTGCGCTGTTCCTGGAAAAGCCGATCCAGAATGCGCTGTTGTTTCCGACGCAGATGGGCCTTCCGGAGCATGCGTTCAGCCGTATGATCAATGCGAGGCCCGTACTGTGGGCGCTGGCCGTGGGCCTTTTCCCCGGGGTGTTTGAAGAGACCGGGCGGCTCGTCGCATACAAGACCGTGCTCCGCAGGAGGAAAAACCGGGAAACCTCCGTTTCTCATGGGATCGGACACGGCGGCATCGAAGTCATGGCGATCCTCGGCCTCACGTATATCACCGATATCGCCTATGGAGTGATGATCAATACCGGCGCGTTACAGGGCCTGATCGACAAGGCGGCGGAGCTGGCGCCGGAACAGGCGGAAGCGCTGGCGGCCGCGGCGGGTCAGCTGGCGTTCCTGTCGGCTGCCGACGTCGGACTGGCATTCCTGGAACGGGCTCTCGCGTTCCTGTTCCACGTCGGCGCTTCGATCCTCGTATTCTATGCCTGCAGAGATAAGGGAAGGGGCTGGCTGTATCCCCTGGCGATCCTGCTGCACACGGCGTTGGATTTCATTGCGGGGCTTTCCATGACGGAGCTGTTCGCCCCTTCTGTCCCGCTGCTGGAAACGCTGATCGGCGCTTTCGGCATCGTAACGTTCTGCGGCGCGTATTTCCTGCTGTACAGAAGAGACAAGCGAAGCGGCGGCGATCGATAAGTCTTCGGATGCAAGACGGGCGTGCTGCAAAATTCCCGTTCACCGTCACGCAAGAGGGGGCCCACCGTACAGCGGTGGGCCCCCTCTCAGACTGCAGACAAGATCAGGAAACACGGGTTCGACAAGCATGTGGGACGTGGGAAGGGGGACGGGAATCCCCCCTCGCGCGGAATGCCGCCCCAAAGGTCCGCGGCGATCCGCTTTCCCCCCGTGAAGAGGATGGATCTCCGGTCCGGCGTCCGCACCGGCCCGGAGACAGGGGAAAGGCGCATATTGCAGCGCGTCCGTTCCTTCCCCCGCGCCGCCCCTTCGGGCGGGCGGCTCCTTATTTCTGGACGACGCGCTTGAATTTCGTCGGGCTCTGACGGATATACTCGTTGAGGATCTCGCTCTCGGCCCGGGATTCCGTGTACGCTGTGACGGTGATGGTTTTCCGGTCCCAGCTGCGGGTATAGCTGTCGGCGGCGACATTGGTGATGTGATGCTTCGCCAGATGGTCCCGCAGCCCCTGCATGGCCTCGAGATCGTCCGACATGATCACGTGCACGTAAAGCCGGTCCCTGGACAGCTTTTTGCTGATGGCCATGGCAAGGCAGCAGCCGAAGCCGCTGGCAACGGAAACGGCGATCATGGCCAGGCTGCCGTCGGTCGTCACGATCTGCTTGGTGATGCGGCAGCAGATATAGTTGGACAGCGCCAGGGCGATCCCGGCGAGGATGCATCGGCCCCGCTGGATCAGAATGGTCTTGCCGGTGCTGAGCATATTGTCCAGGATCTTCGCGAGGAAGAGTGTGCTGAGTTGAAGGATCGCGGTCATAGCTGTAAAACGATCATCTCCTTTTCAAAATCGATTATCGGATCGCCGCCGGGCGCTTCCCGGTCGGGAACGAGCCGGGTCGGCGGATACAGAAGCGCCGCCTGTCTCACGCAGGACAAGCGGCGCAAAGCGGTCATTTTCCGTGGGCGGTGACGGGAACACAGGTCGATCTGCCTTGCCTTGCCTGAGCGCGCCGAAAGAAAAACCGGGCATAAGCGCCGGGCATGGTCGGTTCCGGGATCACCTGAAGTTCAAAGCGAAGCGAACGACGAGCATTTTGCCTTTTCCGGGGCGGGGTCCAATTGCAGGCGGTACTATACCACGCTGCCGAAGCTTTGTAAATATGTCCGGGGGATCATTTACATTACATTTTCGTTACAGTTTTTGCCGCCGGGCCGGAGCGGATCCGCGCCGGCATTGACCGGACTGCGTCATGCGGTTTATAATCGATGCGAAATATGAGGCGCGGGCCCGGTCCGGGAGAGCGGAGCCGAAACGACGGGCGAACCGGCGCAGCGGAGGGAAAACGACCATGGCTTCGAGCAAAAAATATCTGGAATACGTGCTGGATCAGCTGTCGCCGCTGAAGAATGTCTCGTACAGGGCGATGATGGGGGAATTCATCCTCTATTGTCGGGGAAGGATCGTCGGCGGCATCTACGATGACCGGCTCCTCGTGAAGCCCACGGCGTCCGCAGAGCGGCTGATGCCGGCGGCGCCCCGGGAGCTTCCCTATGAAGGCGCAAAGGAGATGCTCCTGGTGGAAAACGTGGACGATCGGGATTTCCTTTGCGGCCTGCTGGACGCCGTGGCCGGGGAGACGCCCGCGCCGAAGAAGAAACGGTGACCGGCGCCCGGGCGGCGGATGACGAAGGACAGGGAGGAAAAAACCATGCTGATCAGGCTGAACATACAGACCGCGAAGCACACGCAGATGATCGACGTCACGGAGCTGATCCGAAAGGCGGTGGAGGACAGCGGAGTCCGGGAGGGCGTCTGCACCGTCTTCATCCCCCACACCACCGCCGCCGTGACGATCAACGAGAACGCCGATCCGGACGTGGTGCGGGACATCACAACGGAGCTCGACAAGCTCGTCCCCTGGGAGGACGGTTATCACCATGCGGAAGGCAATTCCGCCGCCCACCTGAAGGCCAGCATGATCGGGTTTTCCCAGCAGATCATCATCGACGGCGGAAAGCCGGTGCTGGGGACCTGGCAGGGGATCTATTTCTGCGAATTCGACGGGCCGCGCCGCAGGAGCATCTGCGTGAAGCTCATGGCCGACCGCGGTTAGAGAAAGCCCGGTCCGGAAGCAAGAAAAGGAGGAGAGCGCTGTGATCAGCGAAAGGATCGTCGTCGGAGAGGGGAGCGCTTATCCGCTGAACGGGCTGCTCACGCTGCCCGGGGACCTGTCGTCGCCGGCGCCCGCGGTGGTGATGGTGCATGGCTCCGGGCCCAGCAACATGGATGAAAGGGTCCTGAAGCTGACGCCCTTCCGGGATTTGGCGGAGGGCCTGGCGAAGCACGGCGTGGCATCCCTGCGCTACGACAAGCGCACCTTCGCCCATGCCCGGAAGCTGGCCGGAGCGGGCATCACCGTGGAGGAAGAGACCATCGAGGATGCGCTGCTGGCACTTCGGATCCTGAAGGAGGATCCCCGGATCGATCATGGGCGCATCTTCCTGCTGGGGCACAGCATGGGGGCCATGCTCGCCCCGCGGATCGATGCGGAGGGCGGGGACGTGAAGGGACTGGTCATGATGGCCGGGTCCCCCTACCGCCTGGAGGAGATCGTACTGCGGCAGCTGAAGCAGACCGGCGCAAGCGGCTCGATCCTGAAGCTGATCGTCGGCCTCGAGCATAAGATCTATTCCCGGAAATTCGCCGGACTCTATCAGATGAGCGACGAGGAGGCCCGGAAAAAGAAGTTCGCCGGGAATCTGAATCTCTATTACTTCAAGGAGATGGGCCGGAAAACGGCTGCGGACTATCTGCTGGAGAGCGTGAAGCCCGCGCTGCTCCTCCAGGGCGGCAAGGATTTCCAGGTGCTGGCGGAGGACGATTTCCGCAGGTTTCGGGAGCTGCTGGCGGCGCGGGACAACGTGTCGTTCCGGCTCTATCCCGACTTGAATCACGTCTTTGTGGACGCCATGTACGACGATATCCTGAAGGCGAGACGGGAATACGGCGTCGAGCGGCATATCGGGGAAAACGTGATCGGCGATATCGCGGCGTTCGTGCTGACCGGCTGCCTGCCGACGGAACGGACGGTGGAAGCATGATCATCCTGATCACGGGCGCATCCCACACCGGCAAGACCCTGCTGGCCCAGCGGCTGCTGGAGCACCTCGCCATGCCCTGCTTCTCCGCGGACCATCTCAAAATGGGGCTGATCCGCAGCGGCCGCACCGACCTCACCCCGGAGGACGACGACGCCCTGACGGAATACCTGTGGCCCATCCTCCGGGAGATGGTGAAGACGGCCGTCGAAAACCGGCAGGATCTCATCGTCGAGGGCTGCTATGTGCCCTTCGACTGGCGGCAGGATTTCGGCGGGGAGTACCTGCGGGAGATCCGCTTCGTCTGCCTGGCCATGACGGACGCCTATATCAACGCCCATTTCGGGGAGATCAAAGCGCACGGGTCGGATATCGAAGCAAGACTGGATGATTCCGACTGTACCGCCGAGAGCCTGAAGGCGGATAACCGGCAGTACAGGGAGGGCTTTGGCGCCCGCGGCGAGCGGGTCGTGCTGATCGACGCCGATTATGAGGGCACGATCCGGGCGCTCACGGTGGAGCTGGAGGCGCTATCGGGCCGCTGAACGGACAGCGCGCGTTTCAGACTGCAGACACGGTCAGGAAACACGGGTCCGACAAGCAGGGGGAACGTGTGCAGGAAAGACGGGAATCCCCCTTTACGTTGGAATCCGAGCAGAATCAGAAATCGTTTTCCGATTCTGCGATCAGGGCGCCGACGCTTTGCCGACACATGAAACGCCGGAGAGGCCGTTATCAAACGACCTCTCCGGCGTTTTAAAACGGGGCGGACCCGGTGTTATTCCTTCCGGAACGCAAAGCCGATGACGCCGCCGCACAGTCCGCCGAGGATGTGGCCGAGCTGGGACACGTTGTCCCGGACGGCGATCATATTGACGACCTCCCGGCCGATATACAGGAGGACCACCAGGATCAGGGTCAGGGGGATCCGGCCCTCCCGCATGCCCGCCAGGGAGGAGAGGACGATCAGCATGAAGACGATCCCGCTGGCGCCCATCAGCGCATGGCCGGGGAAAAAGAGCATCTCCACGATCCCGGTGACCGCGGCGGTGATCAGAATGGCCAGTAGCAGCTTCCGGCTGCCGTACTTTTCTTCCATCGGCGGTCCGACGACCAGGAACAGCAGCATGTTGGCGATGAAATGCTGATAGCCGCTGTGTCCCAGAACGTGGGTGAACAGCCGCAGCCAGGTGAGCGGGGAGAGCAGGGAGGCGCGGTATACCGAGAAGAGGATGTGATTGCTGCGTCCGCCGGTGACGAGACCGAGGATCAGCGCCAGCAGGGACAGGGCCGTGAAGGTCAGGATAACGGGGGCGTTGTATTGGAGCTTGACGGGCTTTTTCATCGGCTGCTTACCTCAAATGCCAGATTTCGCCGTTGGGCATGACGGTCAGATCCCCCGGAAGGATGCCGGTGAGCTCGCCCGTCAGATCCCGGACCACGGTCTCTTCCCAGTAGCGGTAATCGGCTCCTTCGCCTTCTTCGTGCCAGCGGTTGAAATACAGGCTGTTTCCGTCCCGGAGGAAGAAGCTCTCATGACTGCCCAGAGGAAAGCTGACCCGCTCCGGCCAGAGGATCTCAAACAGGCCGTCCGCGCCGCCCTGACGCCGGAGGGTAAGAGGCGAAGTGTCCAGTCCGAGGTTATAGCAGTCCCGCACGGAGCTCAGGGGCAGCTCCGCGGCGGACTCGACAGCGTGCGAGGCGCAGTCGAACCGGAGGATGCGGAGGATCGACGAAGGGAAATCCACGTGCAGGAAGAAAACGCCGCCCTCGAAGAAGACCGGCTCGGAAAGACAGCGGCCGGATTCCCGGGGAACGGGCTCGAACACCTGCCCGTCCGGATAGTGAAGGAAGCAAAGCCGATTTCCGACGATCTCTCTGCCGGCCCGGTAGAGCTCCTCGGCCTCGCAGAGGTCGCCTTGCTCCCGGCTGATACCGTAATACCAGTCGGCCGTGCCGTGGGGGATCGGTTCGATGTGGGAGATCCCGCCGGTGTCGATGGTTTTCATGATTCGGATCCCTCCTGCGCCGTTTCCTCCCGCGGGGAAGCTCCCGGCGCGCATCCCGCTTTTGGCCCGGCAGAACCGCGGACCCTTGTGGTTTTCCCGGACAGCAGCAGCGTTCCCAGCTGGACGTATACGAACACCACCGCGATCGCGGCGGTCAGATGCCCGCTGCCGCCGGCAGCCAGCAGCATGACGGCGGCAAACAGGATAAACTCTCCGGCCAGGATCAGAAGGAATCTCTTCCGGAGCCGGTATTCCCGCACGGACCAGCGCTCCGTCAGGGCCAGGCACAGGAAAAAGACCAGCAGGGACAAGACCAGCATGGCGGTTTTCGGATGGCTCCGCACCTCGGCGTCCCGCATGAAGTCCAGGGCGGTGGTGACGCAGGACAGGCTGAAGAATACGAAAACGTGCAGCAGCATATACCAGATCCCGCTGCGTTCGCCGCTCCGGTCCAGGCATTTGTCATAGACGTAGCCGTAGCTGAAGAACAGGCCTGCGACGGTCAGAAAGGAGGCGAGCGCATAGAACAGAGCGTTCAGGCTGAGACCGTCGGAAAAGTATTGAGCGACGATCAGGATCATGTCGCCGAAGGTGAAGACCACGTAGAGCATGACCCGCTCCGTCAGATGGGCGAAGTTGGTGGGCATGGTCGCCAGAAACGGCGCTGCGGCGAAGCCGATCAGCACGGCCCAGGGCCCCAGCACGAGCCCGGAGGCGAGATAGACCGGGATGGAGATCCCCACCCAGGCAGCCTGCAGAAGGAGCAGCGCTGCGTTCTGCCGGATGTGCCTGCGGAAGCATTCATCCTCCACCGCCGACAGCTTCAGCAGATACTGGACGGCGAGATTGACGAGGATCAGGCACCAAGCGCCCATGAAGGCGCCGTAGTTCGCGTCCCAGCCGTGGATCGTATTGACGCCCATGATATACAGCAGGAACATGTTGATCAGCATCATCAGCTTTTCCGCCAAGCCGTTTTTTCCGTAGCGGTTGATAAAAAGCGTCGTGTTTGACCATACCTGCAGAACGATCAAAGAACTGGCAAAATAGCCGACGAAGGTGCGGAAGCTGATGAAGCCGCCCTCCAGCCGGTCCAGGAGCGAGGCGTTTTTTCCGATCAGGTATACAAAGATCAGATCATAGATCAGCTCTATGTATTCGACCTTCTTTTCATCACGCAGATCCACGGCCTCACCTCCGGCGCTTGTGGGTTCAGTATATGCGATGCGCGGCAGGAAATCAAGGGATCCCGGCGGCGGGCGGATAAGCATGACCTTTTTTCGGGCGGATCCTCCGGCGGCGGAGGCCGAAGCGCCGCCGTGAGAAGACGGGGACCGCTGCAGATCCGGAGATCTGCAGCGGTCTGCCTTTTGCCTTTTGCGGTTCGTATTCCTCAGGAATTGCCGGCAACGCTGTCCTTGTCAAAGCTCTCGTCCACGTCCATATACTTCGCGTAGCCGCTGACCAGCATCGGCAGCTCGCCTCCGCAGTAGATCAGGCCGACCGTCATCATGTGGTCGTAATCCTGCAGGAAAATGCAGCGCTCCAGCGTTGCGGGAACGTCGGAATAGAACGGGCCGTAGCCCCAGATGTCCACCAGGAGGATCGGATAATTGATCTTCGTCGCCTTGTAGGGCAGGTCGTTTTTGGAACTGACGTTGGGCGACCACTTTACCCGGACCGTTTTCTCGTCCAAGAATTCATGCCAGACGAAGCGCTCGCTGCCGAGATACCAGGCGACGTTCGTTTCGACCATCGCATCTCCGGCGTCTGTGTGCGCGGCGCCTTCCGGCACCTCCGCGCCCTTGATCCGGCCGCAGAAGTAATCCTTTTTCAGACCGCGGATCAGGGTCACCAGATTCTGCTGCAGATCGAAAACGGCGGCGTCGTAGCCAAGGCGCACGAGGTAAGTCCTGACCTGGAGCTTCAGGGATTCATATTCGCACTCCCGTCCGTCGACAAAGGCCTTGCGCGTATCCTCAAAGACGATGACGTGCTCTTCCGCGCCGTCGGTGATCGTAAAAGATCGCTTCGCAAGCTCGTAGTTGTGGGGGAAACGGTACTGGGTGAGGCCGTATTTCTCGCCCTTGTTGGCGAGGTTGGCGATATAGACGCCGTCCTTGTCATAGGTGTAGTTGAACATTTCCTTTCCTCCTTTCAGGGCGCATACGGATTCCGGGCGTTGAGGAAGACCTCATCCAGCTCGGGCCGCGTGCCGAAGGCGCCGAAGCGAATGTGGCAGGGCCGGATCGCGCCGGTCGCTTCGTCCTTCACATTGCCGAAGGTGCGGCCGACATGGACCATGCGGTCATAGTTCTGCAGGAACTTCATGTCGTTGGAACGGTACGGCGGGTCGCAGTCGGCCAGCTTGCGCTCCATAAGCTCCTCCACGAGACTGAAGAGATAGAGGTTGTCCTTGATTTTGATGAACTGCGCCACCTCGTCGGTGGAGGGGATCGCCTGCATCAGCGCGTCGCTGCGGTCCGCCTGGCCGTAGCTCGCGCCGGGGACCGTGATGCGGTAGAAGGAGGAGGTAAAGTAGCTGTGGCGCGTGACCATGCCGGTGTTCCAATGCCACTCCACCCGCGTGCCGAGCAGGTCTGTCGTAAAGACGTGGCGTTTGAGAGGAAGAGGCATGCCGGGCACCTCGATCGCGCCGAAAACGTAGTGCGAGCTGATGAGCCAGGGGAATTTGGGGTTCTCGCCCACCTTGCAGCGGCAGAAGGTCACAAGGCGCTGCGCCCGGTCGATGATGAAAAAATGCTCCTCCCGTTCATGCTTGTCCAGAAACTCGTTCAGCTCAAAGGAGACGAGATAGGTCGTATCGTCGCCCTTCAGGCAGAAGTAGGATGCGGGTTTTGCCGCATCGCCGTCCCAGTGCCACTCCACGGTGTCCTCGCCGGTAAAGGACAGATAATAGTCGTGGCCGTTGTCCATGACGAAACGGAACTCCTCGCCTGCCAGTTCCGTGACGTGCGGCTGGGTAAACTGGTCGATCGCGTACTTTCGCCGGGGATAATTCCTCAGATTCATAGCCTTCATCTCCCATGATGTTGATTTGGTTTTCCGATCATCCGTGCGTAGGGTACGGGCAGCTTTTATATATCATATCACAGCCGTTCGTTCCTTTCCATAAGCACAGGGAAAAATGCCTTCGGGACAACGGCGCGGTACGGGCCGGAGAAGTTGCGCGGCGCCTTGTGCGGCATCCCGCCGGTCCTGCCGCATACCCGGGAGGAGAGGGACGGACTGCCGCTTCGCTTCCCTGTTGCGCGCGGGGAGGGGCAACCGGCGCGTAGCGTCGGACAGGCGCGGAGAAAGAGGGGAGATGCAGATCTGAAGTCTGAAAGTGCCTCCGGAAGACCGGAGGCACTTTGTGCTTATTCTGCGGGCTCAATCCGCCCCGCAGGCGGCGTTGAAGCCGGGGTTCACGGCGTAGATGTTCTTCTGATCCTGCCGATCCTGGGTCAGGCGCAGGGCCTCTCCGAAGCGCTGGAAATGGACGACCTCGCGCTCCCGCAGGAAGCGGATGACCTGGTTCACGTCCGGGTCGTCGCTGAGCCGCAGGATGTTGTCGTAGGC
>JAEEGL013053916.1_pt1 | contig 27384 bp, 25 predicted proteins | sample 9134231 | NCBI WGS metagenome assembly JAEEGL01 (sample SAMN16246548, study PRJNA631951) | gut metagenome | biome: gut microbiome; feature: rumen; material: fiber-attached | host: Bos | place: Iran: Karaj | collected 2018-10
CATGTATCGACCTTGATGCCGTCCTTTTTTGTGGAACCGGTCTCGAATGTCGTACCGCAGCCTGCACAGGTAACAGTAACTCTGTAATAATCAGGATGAATACCCTTTTTCATCTTAATCTCCCTTCCGCCTTGAGTATCATGTCAACCCAAAGTAAGTTTTCATGCTTATTTAATATAACAGATATGCGTCCAATTGTAAACAGGAAATTTACTCGATATCCGCACCGATCGCCTTTAGTTTATCGACGATCGAATCATATCCGCGATAAATGTGATAGGCATTGTGAATCAGCGTCTCACCTGATGCCATCAGGCCCGCAATGACCAGCGACGCACCGCATCTGAGGTCTGTTGCATTGATGTCCGTTCCGTGAAGATCCGTAGGACCGTGGATCGTTGAACTGCCGGTTCGCGCTTCGATGTCTGCACCCATCCGGTTGAGCTCGTGGCAATGCTTGAATCTTTCGGCATAGATCGTCTCTTCAATGCGGCTGTCTCCGTTTGCCTTTGTCAGCAGAGCCGTCAGAGGCTGCTGCAGGTCGGTCGCAAAGCCCGGGAAAGGCTGAGTGATGATGTCGACCGGCTTGAGATTCTCCGAATGCAGGACGCGGATATAATCGGAGCCCTGTTCGAGTCTGACGCCCATTTCTTCGAGTTTGGATGTCAAAGCTTCAATGTGCTGCGGAATGACGTTGTTGACTATAACATCTTCGCCGCAGGCTGCCGCAGCGATAATATAGGTTCCGGCCTCGATGCGGTCGGGAATGATATCGTGGATACAGCCCTTGAGGCGGGTAACGCCGTGAATCGTGATCTCGGATGTGCCGGCACCGCGGATCTGCGCGCCCATCTTGTTCAGCATGGAGGACAGGTCGATGATCTCGGGCTCCTTGGCGGCGTTCTCGATCGTCGTACGTCCTCTGGCGAAACATGCCGCCAGCATGATATTGATCGTCGCACCGACGGAAGCAAAGTCCAGATAGATGTCATCGCCCAGCAGTTCATCGGCTGTAATCTCGATGATGTTCCCTTCCTGCTTGATCTTTGCGCCTAAGGCTTCAAAACCCTTGAGGTGCAGATCGATCGGACGAGGGCCGAGGTTGCAGCCACCCGGCGAATACATGCGTACATGTTTGAAGCGTCCCAAAAGCGCACCCATGAAGTAGTAGGATGCCCTCAGTTTCATGACGTCATCGTCAAGCAGATCGATGTTTTCGATGTTGGTCGGGTCTATCGTCAATTCATCGCCGTCTGCCCTCACCTTTACATTGAGAAACTCCAGAAGCTTGATCAGGATCTGTACGTCCTTGATTGCCGGAACGTCATACAGTTTTACGATTTCGGCGGCCAGAACGACTGATGGCAGGATGGCAACGACCGAGTTCTTGCAGGACGAGACCGTCACTTCCCCTTTCAGCGTATGTCCGCCTCTGATTCTGATTACGTCTTCCATAACTTTATCTCACACAGAATAAAGCAGGTATTCAACCTGCTTTAGTCAGATTTCTTTGCCCAGTCCTCTTCGCTGGTGCCTATGCAGAAGTATACATCCTCTGCAACTTTAGCCCATCTGAGATCCTCATCGGGATCCTCGTCAGCTACGACTTCGATGACCCTGTATTTTTCACCGTTGCTTGCGACATCCTTGCCGTTATAGGTCGTATCATCGCTGTCTCTGGACGGGCCTTTTCTGAAGGCGATCGGTCCGTCGATGATCTCATAGACGATGTTGCCTTCGCCCTTGGCAGAATTCTTAAGTTCTTCGATCTGCTTGTTCAGCGTTTCAATCGTCGTCGCCTGATCGGCGATCTGCTTCTTGTAGTTGGCTTCATTGGCCTGCATCTGCAGATAGGCCGTATTGGCCTTGACGTAAGCCTGATGCTGTTTCAAGGCGTAGAAGCCTGCACCAGCCAGAAGTGCCATCAGCAGGAAGATGATAATAAGGCACAGGATCAGAGAGCCGTTGCCCTTTTTCTTTCTCTTCGGCGCATCTTCATCGTCGTCGTAGTCATCTTCGCCATAGACTCTGGTGTTGTCTGACGTATCGTCATAGAGCTCATCATCGCTCATCTTAAAGATCGACATATCGATGCTGCTGGAGTCGGAACGTGTCTTCTCTTCTACAAAATCGGGAATATCGAGTTCATCGGTATCCTTCAAGTACGGATTCTTATTTGTCATTCTGAATTTACCTCACCATTTATGCTTTATATTCAAGATCATCTTCGAACAGAACGCGATAGCCTTCATACTCTCCTTCGAGCAGAGCGCTCTGGTTCGCCACTTCGAATATCGAAGTGATGATCTTGCCATCTGTGTTGATATACGGTTTGAACGCATCGACGATCATCTGCTTTTCATCGGCATTGATCGTATAGTCGTGCTTCAGGGCGATCTCGACATACTGTCTGAGATTTTCGACGTCATTGAAGTGACTGCGATGCAGGATGACGATCTTGACATCGAGCGGATACTCTTTGGCGATCGACTCCTTGAGATCATAGACGTTTCTGATGAAGGCGTTGGAAAGATAGGGATACGTGCCGTGGATCTTTTCATAGATCTGACGGTAGTTCTCTTCGATGGCGCGCTTCTTCTCCTCTTCCTCGTCGAGCTTATTCTTGAGATCATCGATCAGAGAGGATACATACTGGCCATCTGCCTTTTTCTCTTCGGTAACCGGCGCTTTCCTTTCGTCTATCACCTGTTCGATGTTTTCATAATAGACATCGCTCACAGGTTGGATCTCCTTGACCAGCCGGATGATGTCATCCTTGTCAACCTGTTCAGGATAAACGGGTTCCGGTTTCTCTTCTTCGACCGGCATCTCGGGTTCTTCTTTTACTTCTTCTTTGATTTCTTCCTGAACAATCTCTTCTGCCTTGTTGTCAAACGCCGCGTCAACTAGCGGATTTTCGATAATATTCACTCTCTCCTCTTCCGGAATCTGCATCAGTTCCTGAATGTGGTTGATCGTGATCGGGATCTCTTCCTTCTGCTTTTCGCTTCCGTCTTCCGCAGCAACCAGTTCCGAGAAAATGGAATCCAGCTCGTGGTTGGCACCGGAAACCGTATCTTCGCTCTGTTCGTCTTCTTTCTTGTTGACGTTTCTGGCGATCAGCTGCAGGAGTTTTTCTTCCTCTTCATCGAGTTCAAAGGGGACTTCCTCTTCAGTGTTCTCTTCAAAGGAGGCGGGGATCTCTTCTTCTTTTTCTTCGGGTTCTGTTTCCTCTTCGTCGAGCGCTTTCTCGTCGACTTCAAGTTCGCCGTCCAGGTCGTAATAGGAAAGCAGATCTTCCAGTTCTCCCTTGTCCTGAACAGATTCGTCTTCATCCAGATCCACGTCAAAAATCCTGTCGAATTCACCGGACAGGTCTTCTTCGCGCTTGTCGGCATTCACGAATTTGTCAAAAGCTTCCGAACCGCTGTTCATCAGCGCGTCGATCGTTGAGCGCAGCGGCTCCAGCGAAGTGTTCAGCTCTTCATCGAGTTCTTTCTTCGCGGTGTCCAGATCGATCTCCTTCAGTTTTGCCAAAGAAGCAGCGGCATCTTCATCGAGATGTTCGTTCAAATATTCGATCGCCCTGTTGACAAAACCCAGTAACACTACGTTTTTAGGTTCCACTTTTCCTCCTGGTCAGAACGGTTATTCCATCCCCGATATTATCAAACATCATTATATCAAAACGCTTATCATTATGCACCAATTCTCGAAACTTAATAATCTTTTTTACGAGGTTTCTGAGGCTTCTGGAGCTGATTTTATCAGCTTCGTAGATCAATCCATGGAAGACCATATTGTCAAAAATCATGGCGCCGTCTTCCTTCAGATTCGGCAGAAACTGCTCCAGATATTTCCCGTATTGAGCCTTTGCCGCATCGACAAAAATCAGATCGTACATCTCGTCCGTATGAAATTCTTCGATCGGCATGAAAAAGACGCTGATCCTCTCTGTCATACCGGCTTCTTTGATATTCTCAAGTGCCTGTTCATACATCAGAGGATCCTTTTCGATCGTGTCGACATAAATGGCCGGATCTGTTCTTGCCATCGAGATCGCTGAATAGGCAACGGCAGTGCCAAGTTCCAGTATCCTCCGGCAGCGATGTTCCCTTATGTAATTTAAAAGAAAGGCAAGCCCCTCATCTTTGATGACGGGCACGCCTTCCTTAATCGCTTCTTCTTTGATTTCCTCTAAATCATTCCTCATTGCATCATCTGTCTGACGTAGGAGATGAAGCCTTCGCATTTCTCTTTGGCCTTCTCCATACTCGTATCCTTGACGGACAGATAGCACTTGCATTTCGGTTCGGTACCTGATGGCCGGATCGCGATGAAAGAGCCGTCCTCCAGATAATATTTTAATACATCGGAAACGTCATGGAGCTTGAATTCGCTCTCCACACCGTTCTCATAGGATTTCTGCAGCTTGTAGTCTTCGATCTTGAGCGTCTTATATCCAGGAACCTCGAGCGGATTATTGCGGATATTGGACATGATCTCCTGAAGCTTCACAGCACCATCGGCACCCGGAAGCATGATCGAGAACTGCGTGTCATAGTAGTAGCCGACTTTTTCGTAGGCTTCCGTCATGACGTCCATGAGCGTCTTTCCCTGAGACAGGTAGTAGGCGCAGGCTTCCGCCAGCATCAGGCAGGCCTGGGTCGCGTCCTTGTCTCTGACAAACGGCTTGATCAGGGAACCATAGGATTCCTCATAGCCGAAGACGTAGTTCTTCTCATGGCTCTGTTCGTACTGACGTACCTTGTTGCCGATATACTTGAAGCCGGTCAGTGTCCTCTCGTTGTCGCAGCCGTGGAATCTGGCGATCGCTTCGCCGATATCGCTGGTGACGACGGTATTGAACATGCAGGGATTATCAACCTTGATGCCCAGATCCTCATAGGTTGAAAGGATGTATTCCAGAAGCAGAGCGCCGGTCTGGTTGCCATTGAGCACGATGTACTCGTCACCCTGCCTGATGCCGACGCCCATGCGGTCGCCATCCGGGTCGCATACCAGCAGAAGCTTGGCGTCGATCTCTCTGGCGAGCTTGAGCACTTCTTCATAGGCTCCGGGTTCTTCGGGGTTGGGTGTCTTGGTGGCGCCAAAGGCCGGATCGAAGACAGACTGGCTCTCAACTGCTACGACATCGTAGCCGGCCATCTTCAATGTATCCATGACCGGATAGTAAGACGCGCCGTGCTCCGGTGAGAACGCGATCTTGAAGTTCTTGTCGACGTCCTTTCTCAACTGAATGGAGAGACAGTCGGCATAGTAGGCGTCATCCACTTCCTTGTTGACGATGTGGATCAGACTCTCATCATAATCGGCTTTCGGCATGATGTCGAGTACGCTTTCAAGCTGTCCGATCTCGTCGATGACTTTCGCGGCAAGTTCCGGAATCAGCTGGCAGCCCGTCTCATCGTAGAGCTTGTAGCCGTTGTATTCCTTCGGGTTGTGGGAAGCCGTGATCATGATGCCGCCGTCGCACTTGAAGTAGCGGACAGTGTATGAGAGTTCCGGTGTCGGGCGCAAAGAATCGAAGATGTAGACTTCGATGCCGTTGCTGGCAAGCAGCTTTGCGCAATCAAAGGCGAATTCCTTTGAATTGAAGCGGTTGTCATAGGCGATCGCAACGGAATGTAACCCGTTATGATTGAGATAGTTGGCAAATCCCTGAGTCGCCTTGCGGATTGTGAAGATGTTGAGGCGGTTGGGACCCATGCCCATCAGTCCTCTCATGCCGGCAGTGCCGAAAGCAACGTCGGTATAGAAAGAATCCTTGATCTGCTGATCAGACATATTCTTCAGCTCTTCTCTCTGTTCATCGCTGAGATTGGGATGATTCAGCCACTGTTCATATTTTTCTCTGTAGTCCATATTTTCCTTTCAAATAAAAATAAGGGAAGATCGTTCTTCCCTTTTTTTGATTACTCGATTACTTTCTGTGTTCTTAAGATGTCTTCGATTGCCGCGATTGCTGCATCTTCATCTTCACCTTCACAAGTAATCGTGATCTCTGACTGAGTAGGGATGCCTAACGACATAACTCCCATGATCGATTTCATATTAACTGATCTCTCTTTAAATGAAACCTTGACATCACATTTGAACTTACTTGCAGCGTTTACAGCAACTGTAGCAGGACGAGCATGCAGACCTACAGGGTCAACAACTAATACCTTGATTTCTTTCATGTCCTTCCCTCCATTTCTTCTAAGAATCTACGCAATCCTTATGTAATTATTATATAAATGTAAGCGCTTTAATTCAAGACAAATCCTTTTACTTGTGATACGTTTCATGATTGAGAATCTTGAAGGACCGGTAGATCTGTTCCATCAGTATGAGAAGGGTCATCTGATGCAGAAAGGTCAGATCGGAAAGTCTGATCCTCTCATCCGCCCTTTCGACGACGGCCTGGCCAAAGCCCAGAGAACCGCCGATCACGAAACAGAGTCTTGAATGGGTATTGAACAGGGCATCGATCCTGTTGGCCAGTGAAAGCGAATCGATTGGTTTGCCATGCAGATCGATGAGGATGACATAGTCTTCGCGCTCGATCCTGGAAAGCAGACGCTCCGCTTCCCTGTTCATGACGGCGTTCTCGTCAGAAGAGATCGCCTCATCTTTCACTTCGATGATCTCGATCCTGTGATAGCGGCCGATGCGCTTTGCATAGTCGTCGATCAGGGCTGCCAGATGGCGGTCCCTGACCTTGCCGACACACAGCAGCTTAATCATCGGCCGGACTTGCGGTGATGGTCTCACCGCCGCGGATATATTCAAAGCTGATTCCTTCCTCTTCGCCATATACGGCGTTCAGATAGGAATTCAGATCGCTGATCTCGACATTGTTGATCTTTACGATGACGTCCCCCGGTCGGATTCCCGCCGCGTAGGCGGACGAATTCTCGCGGACCCTCTCGACATAGAAACCGTTCAAGGTATCGAGGGCGATATTGAGGTTGGCCTTCTCATAATTGAACATCTCGTTCAGATAGGCTCCCTTGATGCCGAAAAAGTTGCGGCTGAACGTTTCCGAAGAGATGAGCTGATCGGCGATGATGCGGGCTTCGTTGATCGTCAGGGCAAAGGAAGTGACGCCCTGCGTCGACATTGTCGTCATACCGACGACTTCCCCGTTCATGTTGATCAGGGGGCTGCCCGAATAGCCGGCGGCAAGTCCGCTGCCCAGCTGGATGACGTTCAGGAAGTAGCTGTAGCGCTCTTCATCGACCAGAATGGAGTTCTCGATCTGGAAATTGTTCTTGGAGATCAGTGAGAGCTCGACGCTTCCCTGCAGATCAAGGGAGACCGGCGTGCCGATGGAGATGACGAATTCCCCCTGCTTTAAAAGCGAGGCGTCGGCAAGCTTCAGAGGTTCGATCAGATAAGGCGTTTTGATGCGTATCAGTGCAAGATCGGTATAGATATCGTGCCCGATCAGCTCACCGGCGACGCTGTAGGATGTGCCAAAGCGGACCGAGATGCTGTTGACGTTGCTGACTCCGTGGTAGGCGCTAAGGATATAGACCGAATCATCCTCCTGCCTGTAGACAAAACCGGAAAGGATATTGCCGTCCGCGTTGATCGTGACGACGCCGGATTTCACCTCGTCAACGATCTTCGTCAGATCCGTAGAAAAACCGTCCACCTCATACTGATTGATGATCGCAGTGTTCTCTTCCTTTTCCGACTGATTTAAACGCAGAGAAAGGAAGGCGCACCAGATCGCCAGAATTATGATCAGCAGATACAGCAGACGGTTGTTTTTCATACTCATTATTTTATCAATCGATCAGTGAACAAGGCAAATAGTTGCAGGCATTCACACGGTTTCCGTCAACCTCAAAGGTGACATGCAGGTGTACGCCATCTGAATAGCCGCTGTTGCCCATCTGGCCGATGATCTGTCCTCTGGTGACGTTCTGCCCCTCCTCAACATAGGCCGGCACATTAAGATGCATGTACATCGTCCGGATGCCGTTGTTGTGATTGATGATGCAGAAATTGCCCATGTCGTATTTGTAACCGGTCGATTCGACTGTGCCCGAGTCCATTGCGTAGACTGCACAGTACTTTTCGTAGCGGTTGACAATATCCGTACCGGTATGTCCGAAGTAGCAGCCCCAGTGGCAGGTGATCTCCGGGTTGTCGACCGGCCAGATGTAGTTGCCGGTACCGACGAGCCAGACCTGTTTGGTGCCCACGGCGATGACGCCGCGCTTCGGCTGCTTGATGATGTTCTCCGACAGCATTTCACCTGATTCCAGGACGCCGTTGATCCATTTTTCCTTATAGAGAACATTCTTGATGCCCGTTTCTTCTTCGACCCGGACTTCGTAGATGCCGACTTCCAGGTTCTCGTCTTCGATGTATTCAGGAACTTCCGGCACGATCATCTGCTGGGAAAGGTTTTCCTTGGTGACTTCGATCGTGATCGGAGATGTGTAGTAAGTGACGTTGAGGACCATATCCGGCGCGATGATCTGGTTCTCCGAATGAAGAACATCCGGATTGAGCATCATGATCTGACGCGGAGACATATCGCCAAAGTAGTAACCGACACCCTGCAGCGTGTCGCCTTCCTTGACGGTGTAATACTCTCTGTCTTCATTTCGGCCGTAGCACAGAAACTGATAGATCGACTCCTTGTCCGTAAAGATGGATGACGGCGATACGACAGCTTCCTTGGTCGAGATCTTCTCATACATGGAAACGTTGGTTTCAACGCTGCCCAGTTCGCTCGGCGATTCGATCGATTCGCCGCGGATCAGTTTCTGTATCGTCTCGGGCGAGATGAAGTTGGAATAGAATTCCTCCAGCGCCGAAGCAAAATCGTCGTAGCTCTTGACATAGATGATCTCGTAGATGCCCTCATCGGTGGAAAATTCGATTGCCGTCGTCTTGACGCCGAGCAGGTCGTTGTTCACCAGATAGTTCATGATCTCATCGTCGATATTGGCAAAATTCGCATAGGAACTCTCTTCAACGATATAGACATCTTCACCCAGACCCAGCTGTGTGTCGGGGAAATCGCTCTCATAGTCCTTGTATTTGGCAAGAATGAGCGAATTCAGGTAGTCCCGATCGCTGATCACGCCGATGAGTTTGCCCTTGTTGTAGATCTTGCTGTAGTTCTTCTCCTTCTGGTCATAGGAAAGAATCTCCTGTTTCAGGAGCGATTTTTCATTTTCAATATTCGCCTCTACGACGCTCTGACTCCAGAACTTCGGCAGGCCGTAAACGATCGCCCCCGTCAGCAGCATCGACAGGAGGATCAGTATCCATTTTCTCAAATGTAATTCTCCTCAGCGATATTCCGGATGCCGAAGAACTTGTTGTCATCCTTTTCAAAGGCGAGAACGACCTTGCCGGTCGGACCGTTTCTGTGTTTGGACAGCAGGAGTTCGACATCTTCTCTCGTGTTGTCGAGGTCTTCCTCGCGGTTATAGTAGGCATCTCGATACAGGAAAAGAACGAGGTCGGCATCCTGTTCCAGAGCACCTGATTCTCTTAGATCTGAAAGAACCGGACGCTTGTCCTGCCTGGATTCGACAGAACGCGACAGCTGCGACAGAGCAATGACCGGCACGTTGAGTTCCCTGGCCATGGCCTTGAGACGGCGGGAAATCTCCGAGACTTCCTGCTGTCTGGAATCGGACTTGCCGGTCGCCTGGATCAGCTGGATGTAGTCGACGATGATTAATGCAAGACCCTCGTCTTTCGCCAGTTTTCTGGCTTTGGCGTACATTTCCGAGACCTTGATGCCCGGGGTATCGTCAACAAAAATGTTGTAGGTTTTCAGCTTCTGGACCGCCTCATTGATCTTCGACCACTCTTCATCATTGAGCGTGCCGGTTCTGAGCTTGTGGATCGACACTTCGGAAGCGGCAGCCATCATACGGATCGCCACCTGCTCGCTGGGCATTTCCAGAGAGAAGATCGCCACGGAGCCGGGTGTGACGGAGGCGGCGTTGATCGCCATGTTGAGTGCCAGAGCCGTCTTGCCCATGGAAGGACGGGCAGCCAGGATGATCAGATCCCCCTTCTGAAAACCGGCCGTCTTGGAATCCAGATCGTTATAGCCGGTCTTGACGCCGGTGATATCCGTTCCGGCTTCCTGTATGGCTTCGATGTGCTTTACGGCACTTTCAAAAACTTCTACGCCGGTCTTGAAATCGGCGTTGGTCTTGGAACGGGTGACCTCCGTCACCTTTCTTTCGACGTTTTCCAGCATCTCGTCGACGCTGACGGAAAGATCATAGGCGTCGTTGGAGATCTCTTCGCCGACCTTGATGACTTTGCGGGCCAAAGATTTGTTGCGGATGATCGAGATGTATTCACCGGTATTGTTGGCGGAAATCGTCGCATTGGCCAGCTGCATCAGATAGTCGAGACCGCCGACCTTGTCGAAGATCCCGAAATCCTTCAGCTTGCTTGAAAGGGAGACGGTATCCACCTTCTCCTTGTTCTCATACATGGAAAACATGATGCTGTAGATCGAGCGGTGCTTCTCCAGATAGAAGTCATCTGACGAAACACCCGCATCGGCACACTGTCTGAGCGCATCCGGGTACAGCATGATGTTGCCGAGCAGCGATTCTTCGGCCTCAATGGAATATGGCATCGAACGGTTGCTCATACTACTCCTCTATCAGCCTGACTTTGATCTTGCCGATGACATCTTTATACAGTTCGACGCGGATATCAAAGGTGCCCAGCTCGTTGAGCGGTTCATTATCCTTGATCTTGCGCTTGTCGATCACGATGCCTTCCTTCTTCAGTTCCTCTTCGATCTGCTTGGTGGAGATCGAACCGGAGACACGGCCGTCCTTGGCCTTCACTTTAAAGGTCAGTGTCTTGTCTTCAAGTTCCTTTGCCAGCTGTTTTGCTTCGGCTCTCTTCTGCTCGTCGAGCTTTGCAGCTTCCGCGTTCTGCTTCTCCAGGATCTTTCTGGATGCGTTCGAATCGGCGACCGCCAGGCCCCTGGCGATCAGATAATTGCGGGCATATCCGTCCGCAACTTCCTTGACATCGCCTTTCTTCCCTACTTTGGGTACATCAGACAGCAGTATTACTCTCATTATCTCCTCCTTTAAAGTATTCATCCAGAACCCGCATAAGTTCTGCCTCCAGCTTCGGAACGCTGGAATCGGTGACCTGCAGACCGGCTGCCGTCATATGGCCGCCGCCTTTCATCTTTTCCATGATCACCTGTACATTTACGTTCCCGCGCGAGCGGGCTGTGATAATCGTTTCGTTTTTATCGGAATTGCAGATGACGAAGGCCGCTTCGATATCCTTGGCTTTTACCATCATGTCGCAGGCCTGCGATGCGATCGAGCGCGGGAAGTTTCCTTCCGGCAGGCTCGAAAGCACGACGCCCTTGCGGTAGAGGCGTCCGGCGTTGATGATGCGGCTGCGTTCGATGACGTTCTCGTAGGGCTCCTGCGAAAGAGCGTCACAAACCATCGGGTCGGCACCCGCCCTTCTTAACTGCTTGACAACATCGAAGGTGCGCGAGCCCGTTCTGACTCTGAAATGGTCGGTATCGATCATGACGCCGAGGTACATGATGTTGGCTTCCTCGCTGGTGATTCCGATGTTCTTTGAGAAATACGGAACCAGCTCGTAGACGATCTCGGTCGCGGAAGAGGCGGCCGCTTCGATATAGATCATCATAGCTGTCACGTCAAGATCCGCTTTCCGGCGGTGATGATCGAAGATGATGATCCGCTTGGCCTGCCGGAGAATGGCTGCACCGTTGGACTGGGCCGCCGAATGATGGTCGACCATGATGACCAGCGAATTGTCATTGAGGAAATCCGCACCTTCCGATTCGCTGATGAAGTGATGTTTCTTGTCCAGTATGCTGCTGTAGCTGTTCATGACGTCGGCGATCATCGTCTCGATGCCGCCCGACTTGCTGACGATATAGCACGTCTTGCCCAAAGACATGACGATATTGGACATACAAAGTGCAGATGCGACACAGTCGGCATCCATCTCGCGGTGTCCGACAATGATGACATTCGACGACTTCTGGATCAAATCCTTGAGGGAATTTGCCATGACCCTGACTTTGGTCTTCGACTGCTTCTCTCTCGCTTCGGTCGTTCCGCCGAAGAAGGTCACATCACCGCCTGCCTTGCGCACGACGACCTGGTCACCGCCTCTGGTCTGTGCCAGTTCCAGCAGTTCCTCGGCGATTCCGTCAAGTTCAGCGTAATCGTCGCTGCCGCCGGCAAATGCCATCGAAAGCGTCACATCGACATCGCCGTCCTTGGCGACTTTGCGAACTTTATTCAGGATCGAGAAACGGTCGTTTCTGATCTGTTCGAAAGTATGTTCGTTCATCAGCAGCAGCATTCGCGAACTTTTCAGTGTCTTGTAGACGACGCCGAAATTCCTGAAATACTCCATGACCGGCAGTTTGATATTGGTGTTGACATAGGCCAGCTCGTCCTCCGACATGTCGACCTCGTCATAGTTGTCGTAACTTACAAGTCCCAGTACCGGCGCATCCTGTTCAAGTTTGCGGTTGAGATCATACTCCCTGGTGATGTTCTTGAAAGTCAGCACAAAGGCGTTATTGATCTTGCGCACCGAAAACTTCTCATCGTTGATGACGACGGTCTGATTGTTTGCCTCATTCTTCAGCATGTCCTGCAGTTCCGGCAGCCAGTTGAGGATCTTCTCTCCGAGATGGTTCATGTTGCGCCGTAAAAAGAAATCGGACATGAAGTTGATCTCGTAGTTGGCATCGTAGACGATGATGCCGATATCGCCGTGGCTGAGTACCTCTTTATAAGAGAGTTCGAGCTGATTCTCGATCTGTCTGTTGGTCTCGTTTTTGATTATATCCAGAGAATAGAAGATCATGATCAGCAAGAGGACGAAGACGCCGGTGACGATGGCCGGCAGGATGATGTCCCGCGAGAAGAAAAGTCCCAGAACGACCAGGGCCAGAATGATGCTGATGGTGGTGACGACGCTCAAAGCGGTGATGAAAGTCCTTCGTTTCATTGTTTTACCTGAATCTTGCTTTCAAGATAGGCCCTGAGAGGACCGCTTGCGTATAGGAAACCTGCAATCATAAGCGCGTACAGGAGTAATGGAACCAGGAAACACAGCAGGATGATCAGAAAACCGACGTTTCTTCTTAAGACCAGAATGCTGTAGAGCACCACGAAAATGTATCCGTAGTACAGCAGGATGATGAATCCGCAGATCGATATGGTGATGCCGATATAGTACAGCGTCTCGTTGTTGAAGTATCTGACCAGATACATCAGGCTTGTCATCAGCAGGGATGCGTAGGCAAGCGGCGGATTCGGTTTTATTTCAAAGAGATTGGTGTTGCCCAGATCCTTGATCTTGAAGCGTTTCAGCAGGAAGATGCTGAGAATGTGGATCAGCACGCCCTCCATCACTCCCATGATGATCGTAGAGACCACATAGAGGATGACGATGAGTTTAGCGAGGTCGATACCGGCCAGAGAAAAAATCTGACTGTAGTCCATGCCTGCGAAGGAGCCCATGCTGTTGATGGCCTCCCTGTACTGTTCCAACATCTGTGCGACCGGAAAGCCAAACAGCGGATATACGACGAAAGTTGCGATCAGTTCGCCGACCGTATAGGTGATGATCGCCGTCATCAGCAGACTGCGCTTGTCCATTCCCCTTTTGACGCCCCAGGCGTAGGAAAGACCAGTCACGATGCCGATCGGAACGTAGATCAGGTAGACCATGTTGAAATTGCCCAGCAGAAAACTGATGATCAGCAGGCCGACGCACAGCATGACGCCGTCCTTGAACGAATGCATCGTCGCATACATGATGATGACGATCGGCATGATCAGCACGATCAGTTCCGTGAACCAGAACGCCGTCATGCGGTCGATCAGGATCATTGCGCCGACGATCGCCAGCATCATCGCGCCCTGGGTCAGTTTCTTCGTTTGATTCATAACACTATTATAAAATATTAAAAAATAAAATAAACCTCCAGCAATCCGGAGGTTATTGATTAATCAGCGATATAAGGCAGTAAAGCCATCTGGCGAGCTCTCTTGATCGCCGTCGACAGCATCCTCTGATACTTGGCGCTGGTTCCGGTGACACGTCTCGGCGTGATCTTTCCGTTGGGAGAGATGAATTTCTTCAGAAGCTCTACATCTTTGTAATCAATATATTCGATTTTGTTCTTGGTGAAGTAACAAACTTTCTTATATCCGACTCTCTGTTTTCTAAAAGCCATGTGAATTCCTTTCTTAAATATCAATAAAACGGTAAATCATCGCTGGAGATCTCGAGTGAAGGCGTGTTAGCGAAGTCATCGTCCATGCTTTCGTAACCCTGCTCGGCACTCGGCGTGAAAGTCTGCGGCTGGTTGCTGTAACCCTGACTGTTGTAGGAATTTGAACTCATGCTCTGTGAAGTTCCCTGACGGGAGGAGATGATCTGGACATTGTCTGCAACAACTTCTGTCACATAGACCTTTCCATTCTGTCCGTCATAGCTTCTGGTCTGAATTCTTCCTTCAACACCGACGACCGTTCCCTTTGACGCATAGGACGCCAGGAAATCGGCAGACTGTCTCCAGGCAATGCAGTTGATGAAGTCAGCGGTCTGACCTCCGTTCTGCTGGGATTGAAATCTTCTGTCAACCGCTACGGTGAAGTTGCACACGGAAGTGTTTGAACTGGTTTTGCGCAGGTCAATATCCTTCGTGAGACGTCCTACAAGCGTAACGCTGTTAATGTTGATCATTATTTGCTTCCCTTTTTCTCATCGCACGAGATGGTCATCATTCTGACGATGTCATTGCTGATACCCATTAAACGCTTGAACTCGTTTAAACCATCAACGTCTACAGTGTAGGTAACTACGACGTAGTAACCCTTAGACATATGATCGATTTCGTACGCGAAATCTCTCATGCCCCAGTCATCGACGTTATCAATGCTTCCGCCGTGCTCAGTGATGATGCCATGCATCTGTTCGACTAAAGCGGCTCTCGCAGCATCGTCAAGACTGGACTTGATGATATACATAGTCTCGTATTGTTTCATATTTTACCTCCTTCTGGACTAAGCGGCCTGCATGCAGGCAAGGAATAGCTGAATCTATTCGCTCGATTATTATAACAGAATCACTTTGCGACATGCAACAGGAAAATGCGATAGGTCTTTTCACTGCACATATCCTATAATATATGTATGGCTTTAGACGGCATCACACTCTATAAAGTAAAGGAAGATCTGCAGAAATATCTGCCGATCAGGATCAACCGGATCAGCGAAACTTCAAAGACGCAGATCGTTTTCAACGTCCATGCGGACCGCGTCCGGACAAACCTCGTGATGTCGTTCCACTCCAATTATAATCACATCTGCCTCTCGGACAGGAATTATACGACATTCAATGATCCCTCGACTTTCATCATGGTCTTGAGAAAGCACATCCTCAACGGCATCATTTATAAAATCGAACAGTACGGCTACGACCGCTACCTGCTCATGCACGTGCGCTCAAGAGACGAGCTCTACGACGAGAAGGAATACATCCTTTCCGTAGAACTGATGGGCAAGTATGCCAATCTGATCCTCGTCGATCCAAACGGAAAGATCATTGACGCCTTAAAGAAGATACCGCCCTATGAGAATGCGAGACGGACCATCCTGCCCGGCGTCACCTTTGAACTGCCGGAAAAGCAGGATAAAGCCGATCCCTTTGCGGCGAAGGATATTGATTTTGAAGCATCTCTGGTGAAACAGCTGCAGGGCTTTTCAAGACTTCTGGAAAACGAGACGCGCTACCGCATGGACAACGGCGAGCGCTTCTCTTCAATCATGGAAGAGATCAGAGATTCCGATTCCCTCTATCTTTCACGCGGTCGGGAAAACATCGAATTTCACGTCATTCCCCTGAAACATCTTGAACTGCCGGTCGAACGCTGGAACATCCAGAAGGGTTTTGACGAAATCTACTATCAGGATGATGAGAAGGAGCGGATCAGAAATATCGCCGACGATCTCTTCAAGGTCGTCAAGCGTCAGCTCAAGCACTACGAGACTAAGATCGAAAAGCTCTCGCGCTCACTCGACGACGCGCTCAATCTGGCTTCCGACAAGGAAAACGGCGATCTTTTATACACCTACTCCGATCTTGAACGCAAGGGACTCAAAGAGATCACAGTCCTCGACTATGAAGGAAACGAGCGGACGATCACACTTGATCCCAGGTTTTCGGTCAAGGTCAACGCCAACAAATACTACAACCAGTACCAGAAAAAGCGCAAGGGAAAGATCTACATCGAGGAACAGCTGGAAATCGCCGAAAAGGAACGAAACTACTTCGAATCGCTGAATGAACAGCTATCGATCGCCGATTATGCGGATGCATTGGACATTCAGGAAGAACTCTTCCGCTTCGGCTATCTGAAAAAAGGCGGCAACAAAAACAAGAAGAAAAAGAAGGTCAATCTCTATCAGGTCAAGGTTGACGGACACACCATCACCTTCGGCAAAAACAACCTGCAGAACGCTTTCCTGTCCTTTGAGTATGCCCATGGCAACGACACCTGGTTCCACGCCAAGCAGTTTCATGGCTCCCACGTCGTCGTTGACACCGACAAGCCGGATGAGAAACTGATCCGCACCTGTGCCAATCTGGCAGCCTGGTACTCCAAGGGGCGATACTCCTCCTCAGTACCGGTCGACTACTGTCTGGTCAAGGAGCTCAAAAAAGTAAAAGGCACAAAGCCCGGCTTTGTGACCTTCCGAAATTACAAGACGATCTACATAGATCCGTATGACGACAGGGAATTAAACGTCACACCGATCTAGAAAGGCGCGCAGTTTTTTCAGTTCATAAGGTTTTAAGCGGCGGTACTCGCCGCTTTTCAGATCGCCGAGTTCGATTCCGGCTTCAGATGTGCGGTGCAGACGTATCACTTTGCAGCCGATCGCTTCAAACATTTTCCTGACTTCCCTGTTTTTTCCTTCGTGGATCTTCACTTCCAGTAGAGAAGTCTTCTTTCCGGGATTGCTTCTGATCAGTCTGATCTTTGCGGGTGCTGAAACATAATCGTCGATCCTGACGCCGTTTTCCAGCTTCTTTATTTCCTCTTCACTGATGAGGGAGTCGATCAGTGCCTCATAGGTCTTTTCCACTTCGTAGCGGGGATGGATCAGTTTCTGCATCAGCTCGCCGTCATTGCTCAGAAGGATGAGACCGGAGGTGTCATAGTCGAGGCGGCCCAACGGAAAAAGCCGGTATGGCGAATCGATCAGATCGACGACCGTCTTTCTGCCGCGGTCATCGCTGGCCGAGGATATGACGTTTCTGGGCTTGTTGAGAAGATAGACGACCTTCTCTTCCTCCTTGTGCAAAGGAATGCCGTCGATGCAGATCTCGTCATTCTGATCGGCCTTGAAGCCGAGTTCGCTGATGATCTTGCCGTTGACCGATACTCTTCCCGCTTCAATCAGCTCTTCGGCTTTTCTTCTTGAACAGTACCCGCTTGACGCAATGATCTTCTGAAGTCTTTCCACAGTTTCTCCCTTTCGTTATAGACGATATAGTAGCTGATGATGCCGATGATCCCCATCAGGGCGATGACGATCGTTCCCATCAGTTCGAAATTGATCTTGTGCTTGTCACTCCCCATATTCTCATAGGACAGGTCTTCCGTCATGTCCTGAATGTCGTATTCATTTACGCTGGGCAAAGACAAAACGAGATACGGACCGGATTCGCTGATCATGAACTGAATATAATTCTGCGACTGGGTCGTCCGGCACTTGATGACATCCCCGTCTTTGTTCAGGTGATAGACGCTGTAAATAAGGTCGTTTTGCTTGCCGTCCAGATTCAATTGGACGACAGCCGGTCCCTTGAGTTCAATATCCTGGTAGTTGAAACGGAAGCGGATATCGATGCCCTCTTCTTTCGTAAAGCCATAGCCATCCGCTACACTGTAGATCCTCTCCTCGTCTTCTTTTCCGATGTCTTCGACGATAATGTAATAGGTGTCGCCGTAGATGCTGAGTGATCTTTTGTCATCCAGCGAGAGATCCAGTCCGGAGATGGACAGATCGTAGCGCTCCGTCTTGTCCTGGATCACGTAGTTTCGCATGTTTTTCTGCATGAGCTGATAATCGAGACGCCGGATATCGGCGAAGCTCAACGGATAGTCAAGCTGTCCGATCAGTGCCTTGACCTTTTCGCCGTCTTCATCTTCGACAGCCTGTCTCATTGCCATATAGTTTTCCTGCAGTTTTTCAAGGCGGCTGATACTTCCTTCAAACACACCGTCCCCATAGCGGATCATATAGGACTGTTCCTCTTCAAAAGCGGCATCATAGCCTTCGACCATGTCCGAATTCAAGGGGATCAGCCTCGTCTGACCATCTTCATATGTCAGCTTCAGGAAACAGTTTCTCAGATCGATCTCCTCCCCTGCCAAAAGGCTCTTCGGCAGACTTCCTTCAAGATTGATGGAAGTGATTTTTCGATATGCCGCTCTGTCGTTTTCATCATAACCGGTAAATTCAAAGCCTTCCTTCGCTGGAGTCATTGCCGCCGCTTCCCCTTCTCTCAATGGCAGATCGATGGAAGTTAGCGCATGCCATTCCCCACCGTCGAAATCGACGTGGCGCATAGAAAAGATTTCTTCATCGATGCTTTCCTGATTGATCAGAACATCGGCATGTTCTTTATGAATATAGGCGATCGAACGCAGAGGGTCATAGAGGAATTCATCGGAAAAGCTCGGATCGATGCGCACCTTGTACGATTCTTCCGTCTCTTCAAGAACGATGAAGGATAGTTCGCTGATATCGTAAAGCGAGAAAAGATAGTCTTCCAGATCCGGATCATTGTAAAGATTCAGGCGGTCTTCATCTCTGACGATTGCCAGGGCATAGCGGTTTCTGTCTTTTCTGCCCAACCCATCGTCCAGTTCATAATAGACGGAAGCGCTCTTCTCTCCAAAATAAGGATCGATGCTGTAGTTGACGTTGATGCCACCCGCCTTGTTGCCGAAGAAAGTGCCCCTGTAATCGCTTCGCCTGGTATTGGAATATCTCGAGGAGATGAAATAGCGCCCATGGGCATAGATCGAATCGGCGACCGTCTCATAGCGGTCGTTCTGCCGCTGTTCGTCGCTCTCAAAGGCCGTTGATGCGAAGAGGTTGTTTTTTGCATAAGAGGTCCTGTTCTTGCCGTATGCCGACTCGTTGAGCACACAGCTCAACAACATCAGCGCGTTGCTGCCATATGCCTGCTGACAGGCGAAGAATTCGTCTTCCTCATTATAGAGCTGCGAGCGGTTGACCTCGTCGGCCGCATTGTCGCTGTTGAGATCGCTGTAATGGGAAAGACGTCCGTCGATCCCCAGCGTCTCACTCAGATAGCCTCTCACATCTTCCGGCGTATAGACGCTGTAGGAACGAAACGGCAGATACTGGTAATAATTGTAATAAGTCTTTTCGTTGAGCGAGTGTTCATGCGTATTGGACCGTTCGTCATCGATCAAGGCTTTCAGATCATCATAAAAATAGTGACCGTCGAAGGAGTAGTAATCCCTGCCCTCCTCCATGAAAGACAAAGCATCGTCCAAAGTCAGCGAGCGGGTATAGAAATCGTAGTAGGACTGCGTCATGATGTTGTGGATCAGTTTGCCGTCTTTTACGCCATAGGAGCTGATCCTGGTTTTCAGTTCATTCAGCGGGTGCAGGATGACGTCCTCCAGACTGATCAGACCCCGGTCACCGGCGATCATGAAAGATACTTCGCCCCTGTGTGTCGTATCCAGATACAGCGCATCGATACCATAACAGCCGTTGAGATAGTCCCTCTGTCCTTTATTCAGTGACTCGTATTCCAGAATCAGGCTGCAGGCTTCATCCGTCTTCAGTTCAACGATGCCATATTCCATCCTGATGACCCTGTCGTTTTCTGTCAGAACGAGATTGTCATAGGTGTCTCTGTTTTCTTCGAAAAAGGCGTACGCTGTCTCATAACTGTCAAAACGTTCATCGAGACTATCCGACAGATCATAGACGCGGTAAGGCTGTTCCTCAGAAAAAACGGCAAACGGTTCTGCCAGAAAGAGAAACACCATGATCCACAACAAAAAACGATGAAGGATTTTCACAACTAAATCATACTATAAATCGGGAATATAAAGAAAAGTCTCTTGCGAGACTTAGTAAGGCTGAGAAGATATCTGGCGAAGAACGACGATCTCGTAAAGCTCGCCCGCATGTCCGCCGATACAGGTCTGCAGGGTCACTGTATTATCGCTTTCCGTCCATTCGACGCCGGTATCGTAGAGCGCCGTTTTCTTTGCGGTATCGATGTAGTTCCGGTAATAGTCGGCATCGTAGGCGCTGCCGTCGTAATCGTCGTAATTGTATTCGATGCGCCAGTACTGCAGTTTTTCCAGATGTTCCTCGCTGAACGCGTCGAATTCATAGACGGCAGCGATCTCGTAGCGGCGGATCTCATCCTGCAGCACGATCGTCACATAGCGGTTGGCTGCGTAGTTTTCTTCTTCCAGAAGCTGCTCCAGAGGCGTAAAGGCCTTGGTCCGTGTCTCATCGTTCCAAACCGAGAAGTGGTGACCGTAGATGATGAGATTCTGATCGCTCAGATCGTTGCGGTAATCCATGAAGTTGGAACCGCCGTGGTCGTTGTAGTCGTATTCGCCGGTCTTCCAGTAAGTCCAGATATAGACGTCGTTGCCGGTGTATTCCGTCGCATCCGTGACAAGCTTGCCCTCTTCCGTATAGAAGGTGTAGAGTTCGCCGTTGTCTTTGAAGCAGGATTTCGCCTGCACAAAAGAGACGTCGATCAGCCCGGAATCGAAGATCAGTTCACCCACGTAATCCGGATTGATCGCCTTGTTTTCATCGTAGAGACTGCGATATTTCTGTTTCAGAAGTTCATTCTCATCGACCGTTTCAACGATCGGTTCTTCGTCGACTGCAGAGTTTTTCTTTTCAGGAAGTGAAATGACACCCGCATTGATCAGCACAAAAACCGTCGCCGTAAGCGCCAGAAATGTGACGATCAGTCCAAACAGTGTTTTCTTATCCAGTTTTTTCATAGTTTATTCCACAAAACAGGCATAGTACTCGTCATAAGTCATGCCTTTGGCCACTACATCCTTTGCGATTTCCTTGCCAAGATAGCGGATGTGCCAGGGCTCTTCGATGTAGCCGGTAATACCGATCTTGTCTTTCGGATAGCGGATGATGAAGCCGTAATCGCTGCAGTGTTCTTTCAGCCATGCCGCCGCCTTCGTCGAACCGAAATTGTCCAAAGAACAGCCGGGCAGTGAGACGTCGATCGCCATCCCGGTCTGATGTTCGGAATGTCCGGGCCTGGCTGAATAACCGTCGACATTCTCCTGGCTGTCGCGGGACAGATAGCGCTTATAGAGACCGTCCTGATACATGTAAGAGCGATAGGAAGAGACGACCACAAGGCTGTAGCCTTCTTCCCTGGCGGCTTCATATAGCTCGCAATAAGCCTCGTAGACCTTCTCTCTCAAGCGGCCCTTCCCGATTGAAGAATCAAAGGCAACGAGATCCTCTGGGACATAATCTTCATCAAGACTGTGATATTTGTTGACCAGGATCAGATCTCCCTTATCCATATCGACAGGTTCGATATCCGTATAGAGTTCCTTGTAGCGAAGCGTATTGACCGCTTCGACAAGATTCCTGATCGAATCATAGCGGCTGAGATGCCCAAAATAAAGATCTTCGTTCTTTTCGATGTAACCGATATCCGAGAACAACTTCTCGATCTTCTCTCTATTGGCGTCGTTCAGTTTTCCTTCGTTGACCAGTTTAACGATCTTTTCTTCCTTGGCCATATCGTCGTATTTCAGATAGTCGTCCAGGTGTTCCTCTTCAAAGCCCGATGTATGAAGATAGACAAGTGCCCGTTCGTTTTTTTCTTCCAGAAAAAGAAGCTGATGTTCCTCGGACAGTGTTTCGATGAGCTCGATATCTTCACTCATATAGGAAAGATCTTCAAGTTTCGCGGCAAGCGACTTTTCACAGGCCGACAGAAGCAGCAGAAACAGCAGCAGTAAAACAATTCTTTTCATATCAGACAGCCAGAGACAGAACGGATATGATCAGCAAAAGCGCGATCAGAAGGATGACGATGACTTTTCTTGCCGTCGTTCTCATTTTTTCGCGTAGTTGTCCAGGATGTTCGTATCGAACGAATACGTTTTGCGCGATCTGCGCGCATAGCGGTTCAGCGCGTTGTCGATCAGTTCATCGCATTCCTGCGTGAAGCTCATTCCATCGTGGTTCCAGAGATAGAAAGCCAGGGAACCCGGGATCGTATTGATCTCGTTGCAGTAGACGCTGCCGTCCTTTTTGTCGATCATGAAGTCGATGCGGACACAGCCGAAGGAATTCAGGACACGGAATGCCTTGAGGGCGATCTTTTCGATCTCTTCCTTCTGCCCTTCTTCCAGTTCGGCCGGAACCTTTCTGATCGTGGAAGCCATGCCTTTGGAAGCGGAACTCTTTGCCGGAACCTTGCCGGCAGTCTTGCCGCCTTTTGAACCGCCCGGCATGTATTTCTTGTCATAAGTCAGGACGCCGTTGGTGACTTCCTCGATCGGTGATACTTTCGCCTTATTGTCGCTGCCGATCACGGAAATGTTGACCTCCTTGAGATCTTCGATCATCCTTTCGACGACGACCTTGAAGTCGTAGTTCAGGCACTCGTTGATCTTCTCCCTGAATTCATCCGCAGTCCTGATCGTCTCAATGCCGATCGATGAACCCAGGTTTGCCGGTTTGGCAATCAGCGGGAAGCCGATCGCCTCCGCTTGCCTGAAATATTCATCGTAATTGTCTTCGAAGTCGGCGCTGTAGACGACAAAGTAGTCGACCATCGGGATACCTTCCGCCTTGAAGACGTCCTTCATGGCCGCTTTGTCCTGGCCAAGTGAACCGCCCAGGACATCGCAGGATGTATAAGGCAGGTCCAGCATCTGCAGGAAACCGGCCAGTGAACCGTCTTCAACATTGGTGCCGTGCACGACCGGGAAGGCGACGTCGATCTGACGTTCCTTCTTGAACATGCCCTTGACCGGTCGGACCTTGACGGTGTTGCCGTCCTTGTAGATGACGACCTTTTCCAGCACGGAAGCCGGATTGGCGATGAACGAAGAATAGTTTGCCAGATCAAAGAGCTCGTCGCCGATGAAGAATTCGTTGTCTTTTGAAATGTAGATGGGAAGGACATCGTACTTCTCTTCATCGAGGGCATGGATCGCCTGATTAGCACTGATACAGCTTATTTCGTGTTCGGTGGACTTGCCGCCGAAGAATACTCCTACACAGATTTTCATAATATCTCCATTTTATCACTTTCTAGACATTGAAGGCGTCAGGCAGATCGTTTTCCAGAAGGATCGTATCCTGCGTCGACAGTTTTCCATAGATATAGTCAAAGGCCTCCCTGACCGTCTTCACGACCAGGATCCTTTCTTCGTCGAAGTTTTCAAGAGCCAGACCCTGACGGATCGCCTTGGTCTGCTTCTCACCGACCAGAATGACCAGATCCGCCTTTTCTTTCATGTATCTTCCGAATTCTTCATTGATCTCATCTTCCTTCTCACCCAGATCGATCATGCCCGGAGTCACGATGACCCGTCTTTCCGGCATCATCGACAGCACATCGAGCGCCATCTTCGAGCCGACCGGATTGGAATTGAAGGCGTCGTCGATGAAGGTGAAGCCGTTGATCTTCTTCACTTCGAGGCGATGTTCCACCTGATGGATGCGGGAGACGTTCTTCACGATCTGTTTCATATCGATGCCCAGCTCTCTGGCAAGAGCGATACCGATCAGGATGTTCGTGATGTTGTGTTTTCCAAGCAGAGAAGTCTTGAAGCGATAGTCTTCATCGTCGATGCGAACCGTGAATTCGCTGCCTTCCCGGCTGTAGAAGATATCTTCAGCCACCAGATCGGCTTCCTTATTGTCAATGCCGACGCTGATGACGCGGCAGCGGTTTCTGATCTGATAGGAAGCGATGTATTCGTTGTCGAGATTGATGAATCCGACGCCGTCTTTCGGCAGCATCTCGATCTCCTTCATCTTTTCACGGATGATATTGTCGATGCTGTGGAAGGTGTTGAGGTGCTGGGGCCCGATGGAAGTCACAACGCCGTACTGCGGTTTCACGAATTCCATGAGATAGGAGATATCGCCGACTTTATCGGCGCCCATCTCACAGACAAAGACCTCATGGATCGGCTTGAGCATCTCCCGAACCGTGCGCGTGATGCCCATCGGCGTGTTGTAGGAAGCCGGTGTGATCAGCGTATAGCGGCTGTCAGCGATGATGTCGTTGATGATATTCTTGGTCGAAGTCTTGCCATAGGAACCGGTGATGCCGATTTTGACCAGACGTCTGTTTCCTTTCAATATGTCTCTCGCTTCATCCTCGTAGCGCTTCTTGATGCCTTCTTCGATCGGATATGTCAGCAAAGCCATCGGATAGATCATCAGATAGGACATTGAAATAACAAAGACGGCAAGTATGTCGGCCGGCAGGATCCTTCCCAGCATGATAAAAACAGACATCAAAACGGTATAGACCAGTATCTGACGCTTGACTCTCGCCGTGACGACCAGATCCTTGACGTAGACCTTTTTTGTTTCACGATAAATCATGAAAATCGCGAAGGCCAGCGTGACAAACATGACGATCAGTGTCCTGTTTTCCTTTAAAAGCGTGCCAATACACAGGATGACGATGACAAAGATGACTGTCGGCGTGAAGCGAAGATTCTTTTTATTGAAAAGCCATTTGGAATAGCGGTAGAGCTCGTAGTGATTCTGCTGAAACATCTGCAAGGCCTGCTTGCCATAGACGAAACAAAGACCGAGATAGACAGCCAGATAGAAAAGAAGGATCATAAAGTCTCTCATCAGTAATCGCTCCTTAAAAATGCGTCGAGGACCAGACAGAAACGGTTCGCCTGATGGAAATAGGCGTAATGGTCGTCGTTCTCAAAGATGACAAGTGCGGCATTGGGCATCAGTTTTTCCATCTGTTTCCCCTTCTCTACCGGCGTCGCCTCATCATTTTCGCCGAAGACCAGCAGCGTCTCGCAGGGAATGTCCTTGAGGATACCGGTCAGATCTTCGTTGACGATCTTTACAAAGGTTGAACGCATGACACCGCTGACATTGCGATAGTCCTCGCTGCCGGCATTCTTCATAAATACATCTTTGTACTTTTCAAACGGCTTGAGCGACAGGACTTTCTTGCCAAGTTTATAGGTATAGACTTTGGCGTAATAGTCTACCCCTCTCTTGTCGCGGATGCCGGCTGCACCCGTCAGTACCATCTTGTGGACGGGAAAACGATAAGCATATTGCAATGCGATACGGCAGCCGAAGGAGTGGCCGATGATGATCGGATCTTCAATGCCTTCCTCTTCGCAGAAATGGCGAAGGAAGTAGCAGTAATCTTCCGTTCCCCAGGTCACAGGCGGTTCACCCGTCTGTCCGAAGCCCGGCAGATCGAAGTTGTACACAATAAAATGGCTCTTCAGGAATTCTCCGATGAAAGCCATCATTTCACAGTTCTGTCCCCAGCCGTGCAGCAGCAGGACGGGTCTCCCCTCCTCGCCATAGCGCTCGTAATGGAGATCGATGTCGTCGATTTTCATATGACTCATGATTCAATTATACCCTTTTTGCTGTTCTTTTTCTTTGGAGCTTTCTTCATTTTGCGGGTCGTGTAGATGCGGAAGACGACGCCGTCGTTGAGATTCTCGCCGGTGACGTTGTAGCCGTAGGTCTCGACGACTTTCTTGACAATCGAAAGACCCAGGCCGAATTTGCCTTTATTGCCTTTTTCATAGGGTTTGAACAGTTTATCCAGGCGGTCGTCGTCGATGTTGTCGCCGTCGTTGTAGACTTCCAGAAGGTTGTTTTTCAAAGTGATGCGGATCTTCGTCCTGGCATAACGCAAAGCGTTGTCCAGAAGGTTTTCGATGACGACCCGCCAGGGTTCCTCGTCGCCATGGAAGAGGACTTTGTCGTCGAGATCCGTAATGATCTCGATATCGCTGCGGATGACGGAGGCTGCCAGGATGCTCTTCTGGATGAGCGGAGCCATCTCCAGATTCAGGATGCCCTCGTCGTGGTCTTCCAAATAACCCATCTTGTTGTAGGTGATCAGAGAGTAGACCTTTTTTTCCAGACGGTCGGCATTCTCGATGATGACGTCGACGCTCTTTTCCAGCGTGTCATAGGGATAGATGCCGTCCTTGATCGATTCCGAATAGGATTTGATCGTGGCGATCGGCGTCTTGAGGTCATGGGAAATGTTCTGGATCATCTCGTCGCGGATGTGCTGCTGTTCTGACAGTTCCTGATTCATTGCGACCAGCGCTTCCGCCACTTCACCGATCTCGTCGTAGCGGTTGACATTCAGCGTGGCTTTTTCACCTGACTTGATCTTGTCGATGTAGCTGATGATCTGGTCCAGAGGTCGGATCAAAGAGAAGACCCAGATGACGATCAGACCGATGAGTGCGAAAAAGACGTAGAACGTGATATTGATGACACTTCCTGAAAGCGCCGATAGAAACTCGTCACGGAAATTGTTCCTGATGATCGAGATCAGACGGTTTTCATCATTCTCTCCGAAACTGATGATCGAATAGACGATCGTCATGTTGTCGTAGCTGAAGCTGCTGTCGATGTGGCCCCCTTCCGGATTGGGATCGATCATCTTCAGAATGCTGTAATACTGATCGGAAACGACGTTTAGATAGCGTCCCGACTCCACGTTGTAGACAAAATGCATGACGTTCGATTCGCTTGACAGCATTCTCGTCTCCAGATACTCGTTCTGCGAACGGTGAATAAAGACATACATCTGGGAATTGACGAAGGAATCGATATTCTTGTTTAAAAAGGCAAATACAAAAAACAGCAAAACCGCACCGGTAAAGAATACGATGGTGAGAAATTGCTGAATCAGAGTAAAGTTGCTGAGCCAGATCTTTAAACGTTTCATCCTAACCTGTAACCGAACCCGTAGATCGTCTGGATGTTCATGTCAGGCATCTTCTTTCTGAGCCTTCGCAGGGTATCATCGACCACCCGGTCGGAACCATAGTAATTCTCATCCCAGACCTTTTCCAGGATCTGTTCGCGCAGAAAAGCGGTTCCTCTGTTTTTGACAAACAGCATCAATAAATCAAATTCTTTTGTCGTTAATTCGATCTGTTCCTGACCCTTTGTCACGCTGCGCTGATTCTCGTCGATCTCGTAGCCGTTGATCTCGATGTGGTCATCTTCC
>JAEEGL011838120.1_pt1 | contig 27382 bp, 22 predicted proteins | sample 9134231 | NCBI WGS metagenome assembly JAEEGL01 (sample SAMN16246548, study PRJNA631951) | gut metagenome | biome: gut microbiome; feature: rumen; material: fiber-attached | host: Bos | place: Iran: Karaj | collected 2018-10
AGACTTGCTATGGTAGGCAACAACTCTATCAACAACATTGTAGATATCACTAACTACATCATGAGAGAGCTTGGACAGCCTATGCACGCTTTTGACGGCAATTTCCTTGAGGATAACAAGATTGTTGTAAGACGTGCCAAAGCGGGTGAGAAGATCGTTACTCTTGATGAGAACGAGTTCGAGCTTACTACAGATAATCTCGTAATATGCGATGGCAAGAAGCCTGTTGCCCTTGCAGGTATCATGGGAGGCCTTAATTCAGAAATCCGTGATACAACTACTACAGTTACATTTGAAGCTGCTAAATTCATGCGTGACAACATTCGTAAGAGCTCAAGAGCACTTGGACAGTCATCTGACTCATCAGCTGCTTTTTCTAAGGGCGTTTACGAATATACTACTGTTATTGCAATGAAGAGAGCACTTCACCTTATAGAACAGCTTGGAGCAGGTAAGGTTTCCAAGACTCACGTTGATATCAATACAGGCAATAGCCTTGAGAAAAAAGAGATGAAGGCTTCTATCAAAAAGGTTAACGGTGTTCTTGGTATAGAAGTTCCTGAGGATGAGATCAAGAGAATCCTTACAAACCTTAATTTTGAGCCTGTTATCAATGGAGATGAGCTTACAATCAAGATTCCTGCATATCGTGAGGACATGGAAGACTATCCTGATATTGCAGAAGAGCTTATCCGTATGTACGGTTATGAGCATGTAAAGCCTACATTCCTTAAGAATGCGGGTGTAACAATGGGAGGCAGAAACCTTCGTCAGAAAACTGAGCTTAAGCTTAAGAGAGCTCTTTGCGCTCAGGGAGCTTTTGAATGTATGCATTATTCATTCTTCTCACCAAGTGATCTTGACCTTCTTAGATTTGCTGAGGATGCAGATGAGAGAACAGCAATAAAGATCCTCAATCCTATCAATGAAGATCTTTCACTTATGAGAACAACTCTTGCAGCTCAGATGATCCATGCTATTGCAAGGAACCAGAAGAAGGGAACTCTTGAGGGAAGATTGTTCGAACTTGGTAACAGATTTATTCCTAAGTCACTTCCACTTACAGATTATCCTGATGAGAAGGCTACACTTTGCATCGGTATTTTCGGTGAAGGAGAAGATATCTTTACATTAAAGGGACTTGCTGAAAATGTTGCTACAGCTCTTCATGTAAGCTTTAAGTATGAGCCGACGACCAAGACTTTCCTTCATCCATACAGAGCTGCCAAGATTACCTGTGAAGGTGAAGAAGTTGGATATCTTGGACAGATCACATATGAGATCCAGGATGATACAGATATGAGAATTCCAGCATATATCTGTGAGATCGATCTGTCAGTACTTGAAAAGTGGTATGGTAAGACTCCTTCATTTGAGCCACTTCCTAAGTTCGCTGTTGTTAAGCGAGATCTTGCTCTTATCATGGACAAGACAGTTACATGCGGAGAAGTGGAAGAAGCCATTTATGGTTCATGCAAATATGTAACAGATGTTAAACTCTTTGATGTTTATGAGGGACTTCCAATTCCTCCTACCAAGAAGAGTATGGCATTTACTATTACCTTCACTCCTAAGGATGAAGAACTTACATTTGAAGCAGTCAACGGTTACGTTGATAAGATGCTCAGAAAATTGTCATTCACAATGGGAATTGAGATACGTACTTGATTTAATTGCGATTGATTATATACCGTTAAGGTGCTATAATAGCCATTACTTTAGTTAGTAATGGCTATCATAATTTGGTAGTGAACATATAGAAAGAAGGTGTATTATATGAACAGAAAGAACGTATGGACTACATATAACGCAACACAGCTTAAGGCTGTTGATAAGTTTGGTGAAGATTACAAACACTTCCTTGATAATTCCAAGACTGAGCGTGAGGCTATCGACTCAATCGTTAATGAGATTGAGGAAGCCGGCTACAAGGAGCTTAATACACTCATTGGCAGCAAGACCAAGCTTAAGAAGGGTGACAAGGTTTATAGCGTATGGATGAATAAGTCTATTGTTATGTTCCAGCTTGGTTCAGAACCTTTGGAGCAGGGACTTAATATTCTGGGAGCACACATTGATTCACCTAGAATCGATGTTAAGCAGAATCCACTTTACGAGGATGGCGGATTTGCTTATCTCGATACCCACTATTATGGAGGTATCAAGAAGTATCAGTTTGTTGCTATGCCACTTGCAATCCACGGTGTTGTTTGCAAGAAGGATGGCACAACTGTACAGCTTAACGTTGGTGAGGATGAGGATGATCCAGTATTCTTCATTTCTGACCTCCTTATCCATCTTTCAGCTGATCAGATGTCCAAGACAGCAGCTAAGGTTATCGAGGGCGAGGCTCTTGATCTTATAATCGGCCACAGACCTTTTGTAGTAGAGAGTAAGGAAAAAGAGAAGGCTGAGAAGGTTGATCCTAAACTCACAGCAGGTCAGAAGTATGCGCTTGCAGCAGAAAAGGCAGAAAAGGCAGAGAGCGGCAAAATTTCAGGTGCTGTTCGCAGAGGCGTTCTTGCTCTTTTAAATGATCTATATGGTATTGAAGAAGAAGACTTTATCTCAGCTGAGCTTGAGATAGTTCCAGCAGGAAAATCAAGAGATGCAGGCTTTGACAGATCTATGATCCTGGGTTATGGCCATGATGACAGAGTATGTGCTTATCCTTCAATGCGAGCTATTCTTGCTGCCAAGAACCTTAAGAGAACAGGATGCTGCATCCTTGTTGATAAAGAGGAGATTGGTAGCGTAGGTGCTACAGGTATGCAGAGTAAGTTCTTCGAGAAGGCTGTAGCAGAGCTTATGAACCTTACCAAGGAAGGATATAACGATCTTTCCCTTAAGAGATGTCTTGCAAATTCATGCATGCTCTCATCAGACGTAAGTGCCGGCTTTGATCCTACTTATGCATCTGCATTTGAAAAGAAAAATGCGGCATTCCTCGGAGAAGGTCTTGTATTCAACAAGTTTACCGGTTCAAGAGGTAAGTCAGGATCTAACGATGCAAACGCAGAGTACATTGCTGAGATCAGAAAGGCCTTTGAGAAGGACGGTATCGTATACCAGACAGCTGAGCTTGGTAAGGTAGATGTTGGCGGCGGCGGAACAATTGCTTACATCCTTGCACTTTATGGAATGAACGTAATTGATTCAGGAGTTGCGGTTCTTAATATGCATGCACCATGGGAAGTTATTGATAAGGCTGACCTTTACGAGGCTTATAGAGGATATGTATCATTCCTTCAGAACATTGATTTTAGAAATGAGTAATTAATATTTTTAGATGATCAAACATAAGGGAGTTATCACAGAAACTGTGATAGCTTCCTTTTTTTCGTGAAAAGATTTCTTTATATCCACCTATAAGAATTGCTTCATTTACAGAATGCCAGTGTTCTTGCATAATCACTAATAACATAAAACACGAGCACGAAGCAAAAAGGTATGGGGATGATATGGCAGGCAAAGATCAGAACTACAATAAAGAGGAGTGCTGGAAAACGATTAAGGAGCAGGTTTCATCACTTAAGTATGGAAATGTGATAATTACTGTGCATGATGGCAAGATCACACAGGTAGAAACAAGTACTAAAATAAGGTTTTAGTTAATCTTTTATATCCAGCAAGTTAGAACCGACCAGACAACTGGAGGTTTACGATCATTACACTCTGCAAGAGTGAGTTTTCGTAAGCCTCCTTTTTGGTTATAAAAATCGCATGACAGCGAAATACTGGAGGCTTCAGCTGTGAATATTCTTTCGAGGAGTAAGAGGTATGTCATTAGAGCAGGAAATTGTTTTTAGGGAACATCCATGTTTTGGACCATGCAAAAAGAATAAAGGACGGATACATCTCCCGGTGGCTCCGGGGTGCAATATAGAGTGTCGTTTTTGCGATAGAAAGATAAATGAAGATGAACAAAGGCCGGGAGTAACAAGTACAGTTTTAGAACCCGAGGAGGCATCAAGATTCATAGACCTGGCACTTGCCCAGTGCCCTGAGATTACAGTTGTGGGAATTGCAGGACCAGGAGATACGCTTGCTTCTGACAGAGCACTTAGGACATTCAGACTTATAAAAGAAAAGTACCCTGATCTTATTAAATGTATGAGCACAAACGGACTATTACTGGATGAAAAGGCGGATGAAGTAAGTGAACTCATTGATACGCTGACAGTTACGGTAAATGCTGTTGATCCTGAAATTGAAGCTAAGATAAACAAACGCATTTCATACCATGGCCAAGTGTACACAGGGGTGGAGGCAGCCAAAATACTGATCCATAACCAGTTAAACGGAATCAGAAAGGTTTCTAAGGCAGGAACACTGGTAAAGGTTAATACAGTTCTGGTGCCGGGAATCAATGATAAGCATATAGAAGAAATTGCAGCTACTGTCAAGGCTGCCGGAGCTATGATCTACAATATCATTCCTCTTATTCCGCAGAATGAAATGAAGGACTATAAAGCGCCAAGCTGCGAGGAGCTCTATAAAGCAAGGGAAGAAGCAGAGGCACATATAAATGTATTCAGACACTGCCAGCATTGCAGAGCTGATGCCTGCGGAGTACCTGGAGTTTACGACATTGGAGCTAAACTCTATCAGGGAAGACTATTTGTAAAGGAGACATTTTCTCATGGCTAAAGAATATTTCAAAGTAGCAGTGGCAACATCGGATGGAGTAAATGTAGATTCACATTTTGGACATGTCAGGGAATTTACAATATACCGGGTTGAGGCAGAGTCTGGACTGGGCGACGCTATAGAAACAAGAAGTATACAAAGAGCTGCCTGCAGTGGAGATTGCGCAGAAGAGGATGTTTTTGGAAGCATCGCAAGGAAACTTACAGATGTTGAATATGTAATTGCAGCAAGGATAGGGCTTCCGGCTGTTGTGGCCCTTGAAACAGAGAATATCACAGCATTTGACGGAATAAGTAAAGTGAATGAAGCACTTAAAAAAGTCAGTTCACACAGAGAGAAAAGAAGGCTTGGAGCTGAACGCATCAAAAAGATTCTAGTAGCCAATGGCATAGAAGATAAATAAAAAGAAGAGGAGATTTAAAAAATGGCACTAACACAAACACAGATTGAAGACTATCTAAAGAGTACAAAGAGAATTCTGATATCTACAGTTACAGAAGATAATACTGCAGATATCAGAATCCTCGGAGCAATAGCTACAGATGGAGCAAAGGTTTATTTTGCTACAGCTAATGACTCAAGAAAAGTTAAGCAGATTGAGAATAACAACAATGTAGCTGTTTATTTTGAGGCGCCCGGACAGGAGTTTCCAAATTACATCAATGCAAATGTCTATGGCAAAGCCAGAAAAGTTACAGACGAAAGCGAAAAAGAACATGCCAAAGAGCTTATCAAGGCTAATCTTCCTAAGTTTGAATTTACTGATAGTAAGAGCATTTATGTAGTCGAACCCACACAGGTTAAGGTATTTAACTCTTCTGCAGAGCTTGCGCAGGATAAGATTCAGATTGTTACTTACTAATTGGATCTTTTAGGGAAAGATAGAGTTAAGTCAATTATGAAAAAAAGAAAAGACCTAAGCAAGCGGTACCCCCTTAGGTCGATATATGGAGGAATGAAAGATGAGTGATTTTATCGAGCGCTCCAAATTTTCATGTGCGCTTGGGGGAGCATTGTCTACGATTGCGGCTATTCCGAAGGCTGTTCCTATTGTTCATGCATCCGGCGGATGCGCAGCTGCATTGTCAGGCACATATAACTTGTCAGCAGGCTACAGAGGTGTTGGCTATTGCGGCGGAAATATGATCCCCACATCCAATATTTCACAGAGCCATATCGTATTTGGCGGTGAGAGCAAATTGGAGGGGCAGATTGAAGCGACTCTTAAGTATTTAAAGGGTGATATCTATATTGTCGTTACTGGGTGTCAGACAGAAATGATAGGTGATGACGCAGTAGGAATAGCAGATAGATACAGAGATCAAAATGTTATAGGAGTCAATACTCCGGGATTTTTAGGAACTACTCTTAGAGGATATGATGCAGTGCTGAGCGCACTTGTTAAGTCACTTATTGAAAAGAAAAGTGAAAAAGATCCAAAGACTATCAATCTCTTAGGCATTGTTCCGGGACATGATGTATTTTACAGAGGAAATATTTCTCATTTGGCTAATCTTCTTGAAAAGATAGGGGTTAAAGTCAATTCCTTCTTTGGAGATGGAGAGTCAGTAGAATCAATCAAACAGTATGGTGATGCTTCACTTTCTGTGGTTGTTTCTGAAGCAGCAGGTCAGATCACAGCCAAAACTTTTGAAACTGTACACGGAATTCCATATGTCACAACAGAGCTTCCAATAGGGCCTAAGGCATCAGAGAGATTTCTTCGACTAATTGCTGAAAAGCTTGGAATAGACAAAGAACTTGTAGATAACGTGGTTGCTGCTGAGAATAAGTATTTTTATTCCTATCTTGAAAGAATAGTGGATGTTGCATCAGATCTGGATTTCCAGAGATATGTAGTTACTATTACTGACAGCTATTATGCATATCCTCTGGTTGACTTTGTTTCAGAGGAGCTTGGCTGGATACCTCATTTTGTAGCAATCAACGATATTCAGGATAAAGCTAAGAGAGAGGCTTACACTAAGAAGTTTGACAATCTGACATCACAGACTAAACCCACAGTTATTTATGAAGATAAATACGGTCTTGTGAAAAAGAAGCTTCGTGCAAGCTGGCCATATAACAATAACCAGAAGTACTACGACTCTCTTGGACCTCTTTATATTCTGGGAAGCGTAGTTGAGCGTAACCTTGCAACAGATTATGGCGCAGGATTTTTGTCCGTAGCGTTCCCTGTTAGTAACAGAGCAGTTCTGAATAAGGGATATGCAGGATATAGAGGAGCTTTATCTTTGGTTGAAGACTTACTTACAAATCTGGTTGCTTCAAGATAGGAAGGTGGAAAAATGCCAAAATTATTGAATGAGAATTTAAAATACAATTTTTTAGCGGCTGATGAGCCACCTGTTAGAGATGAGCGTGTAGGTGGTTGTACAGCATATTGCGGATCCTGCTCCGGATTACAGGGAGACTTTAAGAGTGGATGCGCGCAGGCACAAAACAGAAAGTTTTCGCAAAGTGGTGGATGTCAGCTCGGACTTGCGCTGGGAATCATAAACTCTTTGACAAGAGCAATAACAATTGTTCATTCACCTCTTGGATGCTGCTCGGGACTTGCAGGAATGGCAGGCGTTCGCAGCACCAGCAGGGCTTCCCGTGGACTTATTGTAGAGGAACAGCCCTTTATCCATACCAACATGGATGAGCTTGATGTAGTTAATGGCGGTGTTGATAAGTTAAAAAGAGCCATTCTCTATGCCGAGGAAGAGTATCATCCTGAAGTTATCGCAATTGTAAATGGATGTGTACCGGGAATCATCGGAGATGACATAGATGCTGTAGTAAGAGAACTAGAATCACAGATATCTGCAAGACTTGTTCCTATTCACTGCGAAGGCTTTAAGAGCAGATTCGTATCCTCCGGATATGATGCAGCAAACCATGGAATCTTAAAGTACCTGATCCGTGATCCCAAGGAATATCCACAGCTTACGGAAGAAGCTCAGATTAAATATGACTTTGCCAAGAAATATCGCACAAGCAGAACAGTAAACATTTTTAATGTTGGTTCTAACAGTAACGGAGACGAGGTTGAGCTCTCCAGGCTTGTAAGCGCACTTGGGCTTATTCCCAGAGTAGTACCGCTTAATGCAACAGTTGATGATCTTGATCACCTTGGAGAAGCAGCTCTTAATGTCAGCATTTGTGCGACACATGATGATTATCTTTTAGGTCACCTAAAAGAGCGCTATGGCACAGAGTACATCCTTGATGTTCTTCCTATAGGTATCAACTGTACTAACAAGTGGATCCGCAAGATCGCAGCTCATTTCCATTTGGAGGAAGAGGCAGAGAGGCTGATTGAGCAGGAGACAACAGAACTAAAAGAAGCTATTGCTCCATTTGTGGAAGTACTTAAGGGTAAAAAAATATTTGTAGGAGGCGGAGAAACCAGAATCCTTACAACAGCAGACTTTTATAAGAGTATCGGAATGGAGCTTGTTGGTATCAAAGCCCATAACCTGGATAGATTCGTTGAAAACCTTTTGAACGATATAAATGATCCAAAACTTACAGTAGAAGTTGCTGCAGGACAGCCTGCTGAAGAGCTTAATACACTTAATCGCCTTAAACCTGACATTTATATAGGACATGCAGGTGCTAATGGCTGGGTTACCAAGCTGGGCATTCCTAATATTCCTTTATTTGGTGCGCCAATTAACTATATGGGATATTCCGGAGCCTTTGAGCTTGCAAGGAGAGCTGCAAGAGCTCTTAAGAACACTAATTTTTCCAAGAATATCAGTAAGAACGTGGGATATCCTCTCACACAGACCTGGATGAATCTTGATCCAAATGAGAATATCATTCAGGGCGACAGATTCTAAGTGTATTGAGAAAGGATGAGCAGAAATGGCACTTAAGATAGTTGATAACTTAACTGAGCTCGTGGGAGAAACCCCGATTTTAAGACCGCGTAAGATTGAGAAGCTTGCGGGTTTGTCAGAGGATACAAGGCTTTTACTTAAACTGGAATACTTTAATCCCCTGAGCAGTGTTAAGGACAGAATTGCTTTGGCAATGATAGAGGATGCAGAGAAAAGAGGATTACTAAACGAAAACTCAGTAATCATAGAGCCGACAAGTGGAAATACCGGTGTAGGACTTGCGTTCGTAGCAGCAGCCAAAGGCTATAAAATTTTGATCACTATGCCTGAGAGCATGAGTGAAGAAAGAAGAACATTACTTAGAGCACTTGGAGCAGAGCTTGTTCTGACTCCTGCTTCTCTTGGAATGAAAGGGGCAGTCAGGAAGGCTGAGGAGCTACAGGTACAGACTCCGGGAGGAATCATTCTTCAGCAGTTTAATAACCCGGCAAATCCGCTCGCCCATCAGACCAAGACCGGTGAAGAAATATGGGAAGCAACAGGGGGCAAGGTTGACGTGATTGTAGCAGGAGTTGGTACAGGCGGAACCATAACAGGTATAGCCAGATATTTAAAAGAAAAAAATCCTGATATCCATGTTGTTGCTGTAGAACCTTATAATTCACCTGTTTTATCCGGAGGAGTTCCCGGGCCTCATGGAATACAGGGCATTGGTGCTGGATTTGTGCCAAAAGTTTTTGACTTTGATGTGATAGATGAAATCTATAAGGTCAAGGATGAACAGGCATTTGATACTTCCCGTACTCTGGCAAGAGAAGAGGGACTTCTTGTTGGAATATCTTCAGGGGCTGCGGCCTATGCGGCTGCTCAGGTAGCTAAGAGAAATAAGTTTAAAGGCAAGAACATAGTAGCAATTCTGCCGGATACAGGAGAAAGATATTTATCTACCAAACTGTGGACAGATCTGCCGGTAGAAAAGAGCAGATACTGGTACAGTGCCAAGTAGGAGGAGGCTATGGGGTCATATCGTATTGCAGTAGGCACCCTGGATGGGAGCGCTATAACAGAGCATTTTGGACAGGCCAAAGGCTTTCGGATAATTGAAGTTGACCAGGAGTCGGATAAAGAAAAGGCAATTGCAGATATTGAAGTAGTCCACTCAGATGGCTGCGACGGGGGACATGATCAGGATATGTTAAGGCAGAAAATTCAGGCTCTTCTTGATTTTGAAGTCGTAGCCATACTGGTCAGACAGATAGGACCGGGAGCAGAGAGACTTGTTACCAAAAACGGGATACAGGTGCTTGTGGCTGAGGGGGATGTGGCCCCGGCCATGACTTCTGTTAAGAAATTTTTTAAAAGGCATCATTTTCAGACATTTGAATAATGATAATAAAAAGATTGGGAGAAAAAATAAAAATGGCAGAGAAAGAGATAAGACAAATAGCAATTTACGGGAAAGGTGGAATTGGTAAGTCTACCACCACTCAGAACCTGACAGCAGGACTGACCGAGCTTGGCAAAAATGTATTCGTTGTAGGATGCGATCCAAAGGCTGATTCGACACGTCTTTTGCTGGGGGGGCTTCATCAGAAGACAACTCTTGATACTCTTCGTGAGAAGGGCGAGAATGTTGAGCTTTCAGATATCATGAAAATAGGTTTTAGAGGCACTAAGTGCGTTGAGTCAGGTGGCCCTGAACCCGGAGTTGGATGTGCCGGCCGAGGAATCATAACAGCAGTTGGACTTCTTGAACAGCTTGGCGCTTTTACAGAAGAACTTGATTATGTATTCTATGACGTTCTTGGCGATGTAGTTTGCGGCGGTTTTGCAATGCCTATCCGTGAAGGTAAGGCCAAGGAAATATACATTGTTGCAAGTGGCGAGATGATGTCTCTCTATGCTGCCAACAATATTTCAAAAGGCATACAGAAGTATGCACAAAAAGGTGGAGTCAGACTTGGCGGAATCATCTGCAACAGCCGCAGAGTAGACAGAGAAGAGGATTTATTAAGAGCATTTGCCAAGGAGCTTAATACACAGCTGATCTATTTTGTTCCAAGAGATAATATCGTTCAGCATGCAGAGATCCGCAGAAAGACAGTTATCGAATACAATCCTGAATCAGCCCAGGCCAATGAATACAGAGGTCTTGCCAAGGCAATCGACGAGAACAAAATGTTTACCATACCTACACCTATGTCTCAGGAAAGACTTGAGGAAATCCTTGTAGAGTATGGCCTTATGGATGATCTTAAGGACGATTACAGAATCTGATATTCCATCATAAAGCTAGGAAAGGAGAACACAGATGAAATATGATAAAAAGGCAGCAACACCGATATTTGGTGTGTTACTAGCTTTATTTGTTAATATCATTATTCCTGATCATCACAAGCTCAAATATGCGGATTTGCCTCACTATAGGTACTTTCTATATATTGCACTTGCTGTAACTATTGTACTTGCCATTGTTTCAGTGTTTATAGAAAAAGTCAGAGAGCGCTATTCATATAGGGGATTCTTTATAGCCGGCGTGTTTGCACTTTTGACGTTGCTTGATCTGGTAACTGCCAAGTATATGCTACTGCCTCAGATTTATTTTCCAAGTATTGCCAGAATAATAAATGTTTTCTTTGAGGACAAGCAGCTTTTGCTTGAATGTATAAAGAGCTCATTTCTTCTTTTGGTAAAGGGAATCTTCATAGGATTTATCCTGGGAATGACCTGCGGTATTGCGGTTGGCTGGAGCAAAAAAGCTAATTACTGGATATATCCTCTGATCCGTATTCTTGGACCAATTCCATCATCCACATGGACACCTCTTGCACTTGTGGTATTTCCATCAGCCCAGGGGGCAGCAGTATTTCTCATAGCCTTTGGAGTATGGTTCCAGATTACTATTTTGACCTGTTCAGGTATCCAGAGCGTTAAAAAAGCTTATTTTGAAGTTTCATCAACTCTTGGAGCAACTGATGCCCAGAACCTCTTTAAGATTGCGGTTCCGGCAGCAGCTCCATCAATCTTCCTTGGCTTTTTTAATGCAACCTGTTCTTCCTTTGTGGCCCTTATGGCAGCAGAGATGATCGGATGCAAGTCCGGACTTGGATGGTATGTTAACTGGCAAAAGACAATGCTGTCTTATCCAAACGTATATGCAGGACTTATAGTTGTTGCTGTTTTCTGCTACATACTGGTAACTATACAGTTCAAAGTAAGAGACAGATTATTATCATGGCAGGAGGGCGTTGTAAAGTGGTAAGTACACAAAAGACCGGTGCTATATCGGCGAGCAATATCAGAAAAGAATTTATCGGCCCTGACGGAGAGAGTGTAATTGCGCTTGATAACGTTGATGTTGAGATAAAGCCTGGGGAATTTATATGTCTTATCGGGCCATCTGGATGCGGCAAATCAACGTTCCTTCGTCTGGTAGCGGGGCTCATTCAGCCAACGGAAGGCACTCTTTATCTTGATGATGAAGAGATCAAAAAGCCAAGCTATGAGAGAGGACTTGTGTTTCAGGATCCAACTCTTTTTCCATGGCTCAACATATATGAAAATGTGGCATTTGGATTAAAGGCCAGAGGGATTTTCAAGGAAAAGAAAAATGAAGTCGATGAGTTTATCGACCTTGTTAAGCTAAAGGGTTTTGAAAAATCCCTTCCCCATCACTTATCAGGAGGAATGGCACAGAGAGCGGGACTTGCAAGGGCGCTTGTCAATCACCCCAAGGTTCTTCTTCTGGATGAGCCCTTTGGAGCCTTGGATGCTTTTACCAGAATGAATATGCAGGATGAGCTTTTGAGAATATGGAAGGAGCGAGGAACTACCATGATCATGGTAACTCATGATGTGGATGAAGCCGTTTATTTAAGCGACCGCATATTTGTTATGACTCCAAGGCCGGCCAAGATTGAGTCCATCGTGAACGTAGATATAGGCCGAAATGAAAATCATGGCCGCAGGAGAGATAGCGTGGACTTTTTGCAGCTAAGATCTAAGATACTGCAGATTTTGGATTACACAGGTAAAGATGCAGAGATAGAGTACAACATTTAATCAGGCGACAGCAGAGAGGAGATGCATTATGAAAAAAAGAATTTGTTCTGTTTTACTAAGCAGCGTATTAACTATGAGTTTATTAGCCGGATGCGGTGATACTACAAGTGCGCAGAGTAGTGGGAATAATACTTTAGTTAGTTCAGCTTCTGAAGGCACTGAAGCAAGTGGCGAATTTAATCTTGATGAAGCATTTGCCAAAGAGACAGGAAAAGGAGATCCAATAAGAATTATCAGTACTTTTGAAGGAACCTGTCAGGTGCAGACTCAGATAGCTTATCTTCTTGGGTTCTATGAACAGGAGGGACTTACTGAAGGAGTCGATTATGAGTTTGTAGAATCGGGCGGAGAGACAGGTGCAGTTCTGATATCTACAGATAAGGCTGACGTAGCTATAGGACTCATTTCAGGTATGCTACAGCCTCTTGATAACGGACTTGAAGCTAAGGCAATTTCAGGTCTTCATACAGGATGTATCACAATTGTAACCAGACAGGATAGTGGTATCAATTCAACTGCAGACCTTAAAGGCAAGGTGATTGGTGTTACAGCCCTTTCAAGTTCACAGCATATTGCTGCTCTTAGAGCACTTAGCTATGAGGGACTTACTGGGGACGACGTGGAGTTTGTTGTATATGATGCTGATTCAATTCAGCAGGCTCTTTTAAATGGAGCAGTTGATGCTATAGGACTTGGTGATTACAAGGCAGCAATAATGGGAAGGGAAGAAGGAACAAAGATAATCTTTGATACTTCCACAGATCCAAGGCTTAAGGATGAGAACTGCTGCGTACTCTTTGCAAGTAATGCAGCTATTGACAGAAAGCCGGCAACTCTGGCAAAGCTCGTAACAGCAATTCAGAAAGCTTCAGTATGGATTGAAGATAATCCGGAGCTTTCAGCACAGATCCAGGTTGCACAGGGCTATACCGTTGGAGACGTGAACGTAAATACAGAGCTTCTTAAGACATATTCTTATCCAACATCGCTTTCATCTTTAAAGGAAGCTGTATACAGAAACTTTGATGATGCCAAGGTTATAGGACTTCTTAAAGAAGATACTGATAAGGATGAGATTGCAGAGAGTAGTTACCTCTTTTTACCGGGAGTTTCCGATGGCCTTGATATAACTGAGATAGAGGCACCAAAAGACCCGCAGCAGTTTTTGACAGCACAGGAGTAATTCTGGGGGCAGGATTAAGAATAGGTAGTGTTAGTACATATTGTCAGAGGAGTATAGGAGTATGAAAAAATATATATCTGGAATCGTATTTATTATCTTAGGGCTTCTTACAGCTATAGGGCCAAGCACACTTTTTAAAGTGTGCGCCCCTATGGAGGATGGTAAGTTTATGAAGTGCCACTGGACAGCCCAGGCAGAACTTGGTATAGGCCTTGGAATAGTGGTACTTGCAGTGTTACTGTTAATACTTTCAGCAAATCAGATAAGGGCAGGACTTCTGTTTGGAATAGCAGTTTTGTCAGTGCTCGTAATTCTTTTTCCAACAGCTCTCATTGGAGTCTGCGGAGGCGAACACATGCAGTGTAACGCGCTTACAAGGCCTGCACTTTTAGTTCTTGGAGTCATTTTACTGGTATTATCTCTTGGAAATGCACTAGTTATCTTATTTGGAAAAAGAGGAAGTGAGTTATCGTAATGAATAAGCACCTTTCGAGTACACTTGGCATTGCTTATATAAATGTCAGAAACAATTTAAAAAGATCTATACTGCTGATATTTATGACAGGCATACTCTCTTTTGTGTTGTTTGGAGGAACTATCCTGATACAGAGTCTTGGAAACGGCCTTGGCTACATGAAAGAGAGACTTGGAGCAGACATAATGATTGTTCCCGTAGAGAATGAGTCCGATTTTGAAGCGGTTCTGTTAGAGGGAGAGCCAAGCTGTTTTTATTTTGGAAGATCCCTTGAGCAGAAGGTATCCGGTCTTGAGGGCGTGGCGAATTGTACATCTCAGTTTTATCTGACATCGCTAAGTGCCGAGTGCTGCGACACAAGGGTGCAGATCATCGGCTTTGACCCTGAGACAGATTTTTCTGTCAAGCCCTGGATCAGCAAGGTATACGATGGGGAACTTGAGGAAGGCGCTGTTGTTATAGGAAATGATATTCATCTTGAAAACAGCGACAGCATTAAACTTTTTGGAACGGAATATAAAGTGGCGGCCAAGCTTGATGCAACAGGTACAGGGCTTGATCAGGCTGTATACGCAAGTACTGAGACAATTCGTGGAATGTATGAAGCCGCCCTTTTAAAAGGACAACGTTTTCTGGATGATGTGGATCCCGATAAGTCCATATCAACTATTCTTATTAAGGCAAAAGAGGGAACTGACAGAGCGGGGCTTATCAGAAACATACGCCGGGAACTTGGAGGTGTTAAGATAATTGAGTCTCAGAGTATGATCAGTGGAACGGCAGCAAATATGAAGGAAATTGCTATTCTTTTATATGTTTTTGCCGGTCTGTTTCTTCTCACAACTATAGGCGTTTTAGTAGTTGTCTTTTCAATTATTGCAGGTGAGAGGAAAAAAGAATTTGCCGTTCTAAGGACACTTGGGGCAACCAAAAAGAAGCTGGCCCGTATTGTTTTATCGGAGTCTGCGATAATAAGCTCTATTGGCGGTATTTTGGGGATAATTGCAGCAGCTGTAATAGTTTTTCCTTTTCAGGTCTATATAGGAGATAAGCTGGGAATGCCATATCTTCTTCCGTCTCCTTTAATTCTTTTTCTTATATTTGCTGCTGTCCTTTTGGCTTCTTTTCTGATTGGTCCGCTTACGGCAGCTTCATCGGCAGTTAAGATTTCGAGGGCGGAGACATATATAACTATGAGAGAAGGTGAGTAAATGGAGCTTGCGATCAGAAATCTGAGTAAAAATTTTACTCAAGGTGACAGAGAAGTACCTGCACTTAAAAACGTCAATCTGACAGTGTCAGAGGGGGAATTTATCAGTATTATCGGACGATCCGGTAGTGGAAAAAGTACTTTACTAAATATTGTTTCAGGACTTCTTGAGCCAAGCGATGGTGAAATTCTCTATGATGGGCAAAATATTTCAGAGCTTTCCGATGAAGAATTATCCTACATCAGAAATTCCAAGGTCGGGTATATCATGCAGGGAAAGAGCCTTCTAAGCGGGCTTAGCGTAATTGATAATGTACTACTTCCTTTTTATCTTTTTAAAAGAGATGGAGATGCGACTCTAAGGGCAAGAAAGCTTTTAAAACAAATGGGAATACTGCATCTTGAAAATGCCTATCCTTCCAAGCTTTCGGGGGGAGAGCTTAGAAGGGTAGCTATTGCCAGAGCACTTATAACCAGTCCGGAGATTCTTTTAGCGGACGAACCAACAAGTGATCTGGATATGGATAATACTGAGGAAATAATGAAACTGCTAAGAGAAGCTTCTGATGGTGGTACTACAGTCATAATGGTTACGCATGAACTTGATACTCTCAAATATGGAGAGGGTGTGTATGTTATGGAAGAGGGAATCCTTAGCAAAAAAGAAGCCCCAAAATATAGTTTTAATGCTCCGTAAGTCGTTTACTTCGGAGCTTTTGTGTTATAATCTGAATAATTATACATTTTTAATGAAGCATTCAATAATGCACCATCAAAAATGCCCCATGATACAAATAGTTAGTGTCAAGTCAATTATGAAAAAATGGAAAGATCTAAGGAATGCATATATATGAAAAAGTATAATTTTGACGTAATCCATGACAGAAAAAACACATCGTCTATTAAATATGATTTTGGCATGGAGAGAAAGGGCAGAGATGATCTTTTACCTCTCTGGGTTGCAGATATGGACTTTAAGCTTCCTGATGAGATCATAGGCGATATTGTAAAGAGAACCGAACATGGTATTTTCGGTTATACTGACCCGGATGCCTCTTATAAAGCGGCGGTTAGAGGATGGTTTTCCAAAAGGCATGGCTTTGAGATCAGGGATGAATGGAACATTGTAGAACCTGGAGTTGTCTATTCTATTGCAACTGCAATAAGAGCATTTACAAATGAAGGCGACCATATAATAATCCAGCAGCCTGTTTATTATCCATTCGAGGAGATGATCAGGCTCAATAACAGAAAGGTGGTCAATAATCAGCTTATTTATCATAATGGCAGATATGAGATTGATTTTGATGATTTTGAGAACAAAATAAGAGAAAACGATGTCAAAATGTATATTTTATGCAGCCCTCATAATCCGGTAGGAAGGGTGTGGACAAGAGAAGAGCTTACGAGAGTAGGCGATATATGTTTGAAATATAATGTATATTTATTCGCTGATGAAATTCATTCTGATTTTGTATATAAACCACATAAGCATACTTCTTTTATGACTTTGGGAGATAAGTATACAAAGAGGCTGGTACTTGGGACTTCGCCCAGTAAAACTTTCAATATTGCAGGACTTCAGGTTGCCAATATTATTATTCCTGATGAAGAGATGAGAAGAAAATATAAATTGCAGAATGCGGCAGCAGGTTATTCTCAGGGAAACGTCCTTGGTATGACAGCCACAACATCAGTTTATACCAAGGGTGAAGAGTATCTTGAGGAGCTTTTGGACTATCTTTCCGGAAATATTTCTTATGTAAGAGATTTTCTCAATGAGAAGCTTCCACAGATACATCTTGTGGAGCCAGAAGGGACATACCTTTTGTGGCTTGATTTTTCAGAATACATTTCTGACCACAAGGAGCTTGAGAAACTGATCGTTGATGAAGCAAGGCTCTGGCTGGATCCGGGGGTAATCTTTGGAAGGCAGACAGCTCTTTTTGAGAGGATCAATATAGCCTGCCCAAGGCAGATTCTTATGGGGGCTATGAACCGCTTATATGATGCGGTAACTGCCAGAAATATGGTTAATGCTAAGGCTTGAATATGTCATTTGCGCAAGCTGCGTGCATGTTAAAAAGGTAATTGGAGGAGAGTAAGTTGGAAACAGATTGTAATAACAAGGAATACGGCATAGAAACTATTTGCCAGTTGTCAGATAAAAGTATTGCAGATAAGTGGGGAGCTCTGAGTTTTCCAATCTATCAGTCAGCGTCATTTGCCCACAGAGGACTTGGAGAGAGCACAGGCTTTGACTATACCAGAATGCAGAATCCCACAAGGCAGCAGCTTGAATATGTTGTTGCATCGTTGGAACATGGAATTGATGCGCTTGCCTTTACAAGTGGTATGGCTGCTATTTCAACACTGATGGAGCTGTTTAAGCCCGGAGACCATATTATAGTTGATTCTGACCTTTATGGAGGAAGTGTAAGGCTTTTTGATGCAATAAACAAAAAGAACGGACTTGAGTTTACCAGTGCAGAACTGTATAAGGGTGGATACGAAACTCTATTTAAAGACAACACCAAGGCTGTATATATTGAAACTCCAACAAATCCAATGATGAATGTTACAGATATAGAAGAACTGGCAAATGTAGCAAAGAAAAAAGGAGCTCTTTTAATAGTAGATAACACATTTCTTTCTCCATATTTCCAAAATCCGCTTGATCTTGGAGCAGATATTGTCATTCATTCAGGAACTAAATTCCTTGGAGGACACCACGATACTATTGGAGGTTTTATTGTAGTCAAGGATAAAGAACTGGATGATAAGCTTAGGTTTATTTTTAAGACTACAGGAGCAGGTCTTTCTCCATTTGACAGTTTCCTGATCCTTAGAGGAATCAGAACTCTTTCTGTCAGAATGGAGAAGGCTCAGGAAAATGCCCTTTGCATTGCTGAGTACTTAAAGAGTAATAAGTACGTGACAAGGGTAATTTATCCGGGGCTACCTGAGCATCCGGGATATGAGATCAGCAAAAAGCAGGCAAGAGGTTTTGGCGCAATGATAACCTTTGAAGTTAAGACAAGGGAAATAGCACAGGCTCTTTTGAAATACGTTGAGCTTATATACTTTGCGGAGAGCCTTGGTGGAACAGAGACTTTGATAACATATCCGATAACTCAGACTCATGCAGATGTTCCTAAAGATATACTGGACAAAAATGGTATCAATGACAGAACCTTGAGACTTTCTGTTGGAATTGAGTCAGTGAAGGACCTGATCGCTGATTTTGAGCAGGCTTTCGAGAAAGCATCTGTATAGATAAATGAACAAAAGAATAATAGAAATGATAGGCAAATAATTCCAGAGAGTTATATGATATACGAATTATGTCTTTTGATACATATATCATGATATGGATTTATAGAAAAAAGTGATAAGCTGCGCGCAATAGTTAGGTAGAGTCTTATAAGCTAAGTCATTATCCTTATATATGGTGAAATAACCAATAAACTTATGCAGAGGATAGATTTACTATGGGAAATATTGATGAATTGCGCGCAGTTTGTTTATTTGACGGAATTAGAGTTTCAGATATAGCTATTGAAGATGAAGCTTACAGTGGTGTTAAGAAAATTGGAGAGACTATCTGTGAGGATATATGTCTTGTCACAGGTAAAAAGCCTGCATTAACTAACAACCTTGGCAATCTGGATAAAAGAAGTGCTGTGCTTGTGGCTACTGATGGAAAGAGCACTCTTTTAACAGAGTTTGATAAAAAAGGGCTTATCGACTTAAGTCTTATTCGCGGCAAACGAGAAGTCTTCATGATGAGTGTTATAAAATACTCAGAAATTGAAGAAGATATTTTAGGTGCTACATTAAATGGTTTTACAGCTAATTCTGCGGATAATTCTACAGAGGATTATGAAGAAAGAAGAATTCTCGTAATTGCAGGAAGTGATAAGAGAGGAACTATTTATGGAATGTTCCACTTATCAAGGCTTTGCGGAGTATCACCGCTTGTATATTTTGGTGATGCAATTCCGGAAAAGAAAGATAAGCTTTATGTAGATATCAGTAAAGGCCTCTATGTTTCCAAAGAGCCTTCAGTATACTACCGCGGCTTTTTCATAAATGATGAGTGGCCGGCATTTGGTAACTGGGCTTATGAGAAATTCGGCGGAGTCAACGCCCAGTGCTACCGCAAGGTATTTGAACTTCTTCTTAGACTAAATGGTAACTATATGTGGCCTGCCATGTGGAATTCAAACTTTTCAGAGGATGGCCCCGGTATAGAAAATGCAAGGCTTGCCGATGAACTTGGAGTAATTATGGGAACTTCCCATCACGAGCCATTATTTAGAGCCGGCAATGAATGGCAACAGCAGTATCGTGAGTATGGAGAGGACAATTCGTGGAGCTTTTTATCCAATGAAAAGGCAATTACAAAATTCTGGGAAAACGGTGTACTCAGAAACAAGGATTATGAGAGCGTTATCACAATTGGAATGAGAGGAGAGGCAGACAGTAAGCTTCTTCCTGAAGATGCAACCATGAAGGATAACATTGAGGTTGTCAAAAAAGCTATCCTTGCCCAGGATGGTATTCTTAAGAAGCATATTTCTGAAGACTTAAAAGAAGTACCGAGAATGCTTGCTATTTATAAAGAGGTTGAGGATTACTACTACGGAGATGAGACATGTGAAGGCCTCAAGGATTGGGAAGAACTTAAGGATGCTATTTTCCTTCTAAGTGATGATAATCATGGCAATTTAAGAAATCTCCCTACCGAAGCAGAGAGGAAGCATCCGGGCGGATATGGTATGTATTATCATTTTGACTATCACGGTGCCCCTATAAGCTATGAGTGGACTAACTGCAACAGGCTCACTAAGACCTGGGAGCAGATGACTACTGCTTATGAAGCCGGAGTTACCAAGATGTGGATAGTAAATGTAGGCGACCTTAAGGAGATGGAGTATCCCCTTAGCTTTTTCATGGAGCTTGCATATGACTACGAAACCTGGGGATTAAATGGCCTTAATAAGACCAAAGAATTTACCTATAAGTGGATTGACCAGCAATTTGGCAGCCGCATTAGTAAAGAACAGAGAAATGATATCTTCAAGGTGCTTGAGGGTTACACAAGACTCAATGCCATGAGAACCCCTGAAACCATGAATGAACATATATACCACCCTGTTCATTTAGGTGAAGGTGAAAGAATACTTGCAATGGCCAGAGACATTTTAGCTACTGCGGATAAATTAAAAGATGAGTTTACAGGGGAAGCTCTTTTAACCTATGAGAGTATTATTTACTACGCGGCAGCAGCTTCTGTTAATCTTGTCATTGCTTGGATACTGACAGGCATGAATCATGACCTGGCAAGAAAAGGAAGTCTTTATGCTAATACTTATATTGATGAGATAGAAGCTAGGATCGCCCTTGATAAAAAGCTTGTAGATGAGTTCCACCACATAGCGGATGGCAAGTGGAATCATTGCCTTAGTTCGGCGCATACAGGCTTTAGGAGCTGGGATGACAGAGAGTGGTCATATCCTGTTGCTCACAAGGTTTCTCCACTTACCGTAGCTAAAGCTCTGGTTTCCTTCAGAGGGCAGGACAGATATCATCTTGGAGCATATTGGCAGGATATGGCGCCGCTTGTATGTGATGATCTGGCTACGTTTGTCGGAGCAAAAGTAGATAGAACAGAAGCGGACAAAACAAAGGCTGGGATTGGACAGAGAGCGATTCTTGATATTGATACGAGAGGTGAAATTGGTTTTGAGTACAAGATAACTCTTGAATCTGAGGCCGTTTCTTGTGACAAGACAAGTGGAAGAGTTGAACTTATAGCGGAACAATTAAATGATCCACAGATTAGCTTGGCAGATAAATATAAAACCTGCAGAGATACAGTTACTTTCACAATTGGTGGGTCTACAGCTAATGTATCAGAGGTTAAGGGGCGTGTTGACATCTCTTTTGACAATGGGCAGAAGACCTATGTTGATCTGTTATTCAGATTGGGAGAATGTTGCCCTGATGATGACAGAAATGTGATCAGTAAATTAAAGCAATATTGCTGCATAAATGCTGCAGATATTGAGGATAATAATAAAGTTGATGGATGCGGCTTTGAAGTAGTTGAATTCCTTGGAAGAGAAGCCTCAGCAATAAAGGCATTTCCTCCAATGAAGAGCTATGAAGTTGTCTGCGGCAATAATATAGCCACAGAAGCTACAGCCGAAGAAACTACAGCTACAGAAGTTACAGTTACAGAAATTACAGCTACAGAAGTTACAGTTACAGAAATTACAGCCGAAGAAACTACAGCTACAGAAAATGCCGTCAGCGAAGCTTCATGTGATAACGTTCCTCACGTAAGCTATAAGGTTTATTCAGATGAAGATATAAAGGCCGATATAATCTTTTACCTGATGACAAGGAATCCTTCAGTAAAGGGCGGCAGGATGAGATTTTATGTTGCTGCAAATGATGACAAGCCTCAGACGGTTTATTCTGTATCAGACCATTACTATACAGAATGGCAGGATGACGACTGGGCTCAGGGCGTATTAACAGCAGGCAGACAGGTTAGCATAAGTGTAAGTCTCAAGGCAGGAGCTAACACTATCAGAGTTTATGCCGGTGATCCCGGAGTTATAATAGAGAAGCTTGTGATCAAACGTAGTGGATATGAACTTCCTGCATCCTATCTGGGACCAGTAAAATAAGAATATTAAAACTGCCTATCCTGTCTGTACACAGGATAGGCAGTTCCTCTGTGGATGCGCACTACTGTGTATGACATTTCACTAGGCTCGAAAAAACCTCGCCAAGTGATCTGCACATCGCGCGATAGGAATATGTTGCATAAATGCAACCGCGCTCGGCGCGAGAATGTCGCTCGCGACATTCTTTTTTCTTGCTGAACATGAAATCATACCAAAAGAGAAGAAAATCGCCATTTGTTATTACGAATTGTAATACTACAATAACTAAAAGAGTGATCATGGTATTAAAAACAGGTCAAAATCAAGCTAACCATCGAAAAAAAGTAATAACAAATGTCTATAATAATATGGCGTGGTATTATTTCCAAAATCATGATAATACCATTAGAGAAGAAAAAGTGATTTGTTATTACAGGAATTGAGTACGGCAATTCTCACTCTACACACTTTTGGAGGAGATAAATGCATTTACCTCCTCGACTACAGCAAAGATATACATAGCTTGTATATGGAATAATCGAGTGATACATTTACATCTTTGGTATTTGAAAATTTTTGCCACAGTAATAATTTGATTCGTATAAGTAATTGTCACAAACAAAAACTAACAAATACTTATTGGTGAGGATAATTATTATGAAAAGTGAATTGATGGTAAAAACAATTTCAGCATTAACAGCAGCAGTATTTATGATGGGAGCTCTTGCAGGTTGTGGCAAGGCTGCAGAAGAACAGGAAGCCAGTATTTTTGAAAAGGTAATTGAAGAAGAAGCTGTTGCCAAGGCAGGACCTGAAGTATTCGATGGAGCATTTGGTGAGCAGCAGGAAGATTCAAATTATCAGAAATACACTGATCCTAAAGGCTGGTCAGTGACTTATGATCCTGCATATATCAATATTATGTCTCAGGATGATGAAGTATTCTTTGTATATACAGGAGATTGTGCTGGATCAAACGTGATCGAGGCTTATTATGAACCGGTATTTAGTGCTAAGGACTTAGTTGACGCTACAGTTAAGAGCTGGGGAAATGAAAGTGCTATCCAGACAGAGAGCACATTCCCCGGAACAGAAGATGCAACAGGATACCTTGCTATGCTTCCTTCATCAGATGATGGCTCAGGTTTATATGAAGCAATTATTGCAAGAGATTACAAGGGTGGATGCCTTGTATTTGAAACAATAGGCCATAACTCTGGCGATGATGAGATGGATATGTTAGTAAGTGACAACCTCTCAATGGTCATTGATTCTATCACATTCTGCTGAGCATGACTTTCCGAACGATAACAAGGAAAGCTTCATTCGAGGAGTCATGGATTTTGTAAATGTGCTGTAGATGTTTTCTTTTAATACTGTATCTTATTAAAACAATAATTATGCAGAATTATGCAGTAGTGTGTTTACTGCATAATTATTGTTTTTAAAGATGTACAGTAGTGTATCTTTTATAATACTGTATCTTGTAAAAAAACTATATTTATACAGTAAGGTACTTACTGTATAAATATAGTTTTCAAATTTCTACAGTAAATATCCTTGTTATTTACTGTAGAGATCTAAATATCTTATTCTTGCAGTAATAAATTTGGCAAGACAAATCAATAATAGAAAAATATTACTGTACAAATACTAGTATTTGTTATGGAGCAGTAATAAGAATTTTCAATTACTGCACAGGCTAGAAAAAAGGACATCCTGCAGTAAGCTAATACTATAAGTAATCTGTAAAGTGCGTAAAGTGAAATTGTTGCGGTTATTATCTGCTTATATATAGATTCCAGTTTTTCAGAAGAAAGACAGAAATCTATAGACGGTTTATTAGTTTATTGATCCAGGCCCATGCAAGATCGGTCCAAAGACCTACATCTTCCTTGAGACTTAAATCAATGCCGGTTGCGGGTTGCTCCTTGCCACTAAAGAATTGCTGTGTAAGTTCTTCCCTTCTTTTTTCGGAGACATTTACTCCTTTTCCTTCCTTTACGGCGAAAGCTGCGCGCATTGTCTGCTCCATAGAGTATTCACCGCCTGACCAGCCTGAGAAGAATTCATCATTTGCTACTGTAAGTCCGTGGAAGCCTCTTGGAAATACGTAGTGGGCAAAAGAAATTTTCTTTTCTCTGAGAGCATTGGCAAATAGGTAGCTGTTCTCTACAGGAACTACGCTGTCCTCCTCGGTCTGCCAGATAAAGCAGGGTGGAGTATTATCTTTAACCTGCTTCTCAAGTGAGAAGTAAGTAAGTTCTTCATCTGTAGGATTAGCTCCTAAAAGTGTTCTGACTGAGTCAGCGTGAGTAAACTCACCTGTTGTTATAACAGGATAGGAGAGTATGACACCGTCGGGCCTACTTGAAATATCAGCATATTCAGGATTATTATCTTTAACGTCATCAAAATGGACAGCAAGACTTCCACATACGTGAGAACCTGCAGAAAAGCCCATGATAATGAGCTTTTTGCCATCTATATTGTATTTAGAAGCATTCTTTCTGATAAATCTTACTGCTCTTGATATATCTTCAAGAGGTTGTTTATGAAGTGGGACAGACATAGTGATATCTGTAGTGTAGCTCAGTACAAAGGCATTCATTCCGCGGCTGTAGAATTCCATAGCTGCAAGCTCGCCCTCGTGAGAGCAGCACATGCAATAGCCACCTCCTGGTATGACCAGCATACAATCACGCTTGACGTCATCATTGTGAAGATAAGCAAAAACATTAGGAATAAAACCATAGGAAGCTTCGTAGTTATATTCATTTTCTTGCCAGATGTTCTCTCTAAAGCGCTTTATATCAGGCGTCGGCATTCCCTGAAGCTTATAATCTTCCTCGCCATAATCAGGAACCCATTTGTCAATTGAATCATCTGATACAGCAGCTTTAAGAACTGCGTAGTAAGCTTCTTTGGCTTCGCATTTTCCCTTAAATACAAGTGGGTAGCTCGTTTCACGCCTAAAGCCTGAGAGCCAGCTGTTCTCATCAAGGAGATTCCAAAAGGTTACACTTGTGATATTAGCTTTGCCTGATTTTTTGGCATCAAGGTATGTTTTGAAAAATTCCTGATATCTCTGGGCTAAGGCATGCATTGATTCTTCGCTTGGATCAGCGTTGTGCATATCAAGCTCTGTTATGTGAATCTGAAGTCCGGTTGAGCCGTACATTTCGAGTGCTGTACGATACTCACTGATATCAGGATGATCCATGAGAAGATGGGACTGCATTCCCATTCCGTCAATTAGTTTTCGGTCCATAAGAGGCCCTAGTACTTTTTCTAAAATGAAGTCTCTTTTCCAGGGCTGGGCAGTCTCATAGTCGTTATAGAAAAGAGATACCTCCGGAGCTGCATATTTTCTGGCAAATTCAAAAGCTTTGATAAAGAAATCCTCTCCGACAGTTTCTGACCAGATGGATTTTCTAAATGCACCCTCATCTACTATTTCATTTACAACATCCCAGGCATAAATGATTCCCGGGTAATTTGTCTGTACGAAATTAAGGACTCCGCGAATATAGCTTTCTAGTCTTGCAAGGATAGTCTCCCGATCAGCCATGGGAAAGTTCTCGTTATATCTTTCGCAGAAAAACCACTTTGGAGTCTGATTGTGCCAAACCAGAGTGTGTCCTCTCATGGCAATTTTATTATCTTTGGCAAATTCAAGATAGGGAATGGCATTTTCAAAGGTAAGAGCCGGAGAAAGGTTATATTTCTCGGGATCTTTTTTGTTAGCTTCTCTGTCCAGGTAGTACATAGGCTTCATGTCGTTTTCACAGGTAAAGCTGTTAAACTGCGCGGTCAAAAGCTTAGTATGAGCCGATGTATGCAGGTTCCATCTGGAAATTGCCGCACCGATTTTAAAATAAGGTTCGTAAGCTGTTTTTAGATTCATAGTGCCTCCGGGGCTTTTTTATCGTTAGATGTAGGCATTTAAAATGCCTTATGTTACCATATGATATACGAACAAAGAAAAATATAATACTTAATAGTTGCGCATTTCTGCTTGAATATTGACTAAAGCCATTTGAAGGCCATCAAAGCGCTCTGTTAAGCGCAAATACCTATATAAATGAAAGGCAAAAAAATGTTTGAAGTACATGTACAAAAGGAAAATGGGGATTATTCTACAATAACTGAGGCTATTCAGGCAGTTCCTTACGAGGAGAAAGCAATAATATATATTGGTGAAGGAACCTACCATGAGAAGTTCTTTTGCGAAAAGAAGGATATCACCTTTGTAGGAGCCGGCATAGATAAGACTATCATCGAATATGATGATGGAGCCTTTGATCTAATGGAGGATGGCTCTAAGATGGGAACTTTCCGCTCTTATACAGCCTTTTTTGGCGGCAAAAGAGTTACTGTCAGGAATATGACTATTGCAAATACAGTTGGAGATGGCTCTTTACACGGACAGGCCCTTGCAGTTTATGCAGATGCAGACATTTGTTTCTTTGAAAATGTGAAGATGACAGGCCATCAGGATACTCTTTTCTGCGCGCCGCTTCCTCTTACAGAGAGGCAAAAGAATGGATTTATGGGGCCAAGAGTACTAAATCCCAGAAAGAAAACCGCTCAGCTTTACAGAAACTGTGAGATTTACGGAGACGTAGATTTTATTTTTGGTGGGGCAGATGCTGTGTTTGAGGATTGTCTGATCGTGTGCAACAACAGACAGAAGAATGTGTCTTCAAAGGATTCTAACGATGGTGGCAAGGCTGACAGCAGATTTATCAACGGCTATATTACTGCCGCCTGCGGAACTAAGGATGACCTTGGCTTTGTATTTAGAAACTGCACTGTCAGGGGAGAGGAGGGCTGCGCAGAGGCGTCGGTTTTCCTGGGACGGCCTTGGAGAGATGAAGCCAGAACTGTATTTTTGGACTGTAAAATGGATAATACTATAGCACCTGAGAGGTTTTCCGGATGGGGAGCTGTTTATAAGGACCAGCCTGATACCTATTATGGAGAATATAAGAGCCTTGATATTACAGATGGAAGTGTGATCGTAGCAGACGCAAAGAATGCCTTTGTAAAAGATATTACAGAAAAAGACTACAAGAATCTAAGTGATAGAGCTGATGAGCTTAAGAAAAAAGTAACTGAATAAAAGGTCAATGTCATTTAGATAACAAAATACAAATTATGGTGTATTATAGAAAATGTGATAAATCCAATCAAAATATATCCAGTTCTCGGGTTTACGGTCAAGAATTCTTATTTTTGAAAAAGGCAAACAGACGGTCATCAGGAGCC
>JAEEGL016163013.1_pt1 | contig 27381 bp, 18 predicted proteins | sample 9134231 | NCBI WGS metagenome assembly JAEEGL01 (sample SAMN16246548, study PRJNA631951) | gut metagenome | biome: gut microbiome; feature: rumen; material: fiber-attached | host: Bos | place: Iran: Karaj | collected 2018-10
CCGGTGATCATGTTCTTAACATAGTCGGCGTGCCCGGGGCAGTCAACGTGAGCATAGTGACGTGCTGCGGTCTCATACTCTACGTGACGGGTGTTGATTGTGATACCTCTTGCTTTCTCTTCGGGAGCGTTGTCGATCTGGTCATAGGCCATGAACTCGATTTTATCGTTTCCGAGTGAGAGGTACTTGGTGATAGCAGCGGTAAGAGTGGTCTTGCCGTGGTCAACGTGACCGATGGTGCCGATGTTTACATGCGGCTTGGTGCGTTCGAACGTTGCTTTTGCCATTGGATGTTTCCTCCGTGTTATTTCTTTAAATAATTGTTGCTGAAATGGGGGTCAGGCGTTTTTGCCCGACACGATTTTTTCCATAATGGATTTGGGTACCTCGGCGAAATGGCTCGGCTCCATCGAGAACTGACCGCGCCCCTGAGTGCGGGAGCGAAGGTCGGTCGAATAGCCGAACATGTTGGAGAGAGGAACGTTGGCCGTTATCTCCCACACTCCGCCCGACTGGGTGTCCTGAGAGAGGATGGTGCCGCGTCTGCCGACCAGATCGCCCGTGACTCCGCCCATGTAGTCGTCCGGCACTATGACCGTGACCTTCATGATGGGCTCGGTTAGCACGGGATCCGCCTTGCGCATGGCCTCCTTGAACGCCATCGATCCGGCGATCTTGAAAGCGAGCTCGGACGAGTCGACCTCGTGGAACGAACCGTCGAACAGAGTCACATTGACATCGACCACGTTGTAGCCGGCGAGAACGCCGCTCTGCATGGCGGATCTGATACCTTCGTCGACCGACGGAATGAATTCCTTCGGAATGACTCCTCCGACTATCTCGTTGAAGAAGTGGTAGCCGGAGCCGGGCTCGGCGGGCTCTATGCGGATCTTGACGTGACCGTACTGTCCGTGACCGCCCGTCTGTCTCGCGTACTTGCACTCCTGTTCGACCGTCTTCCTGATCGTCTCCTTGTAGGCGACATGAGGCTTGCCTATGTTGGCCTCGACCTTGAACTCGCGCAGAAGTCTGTCGACGATTATCTCAAGGTGGAGCTCGCCCATGCCGGCGATGATGGTCTGTCCCGTCTCCTCGTCGGTGTAGGTCCGGAATGTCGGGTCCTCCTCGGCGAGTTTGGCGAGAGCTTCGGTCATCTTTTCCTGTCCGGCGCGGGTCTTGGGCTCGATCGCAACTCTTATGACGGGTTCGGGAAACTCCATCGATTCAAGTATCAGGGGGGCGTTTTCGTCGCAAAGCGTGTCACCCGTCGTGGTGTTCTTGACGGCGACCACGGCCGCGATGTCGCCCGAATAAACGACGTCAAGGTCGTGTCTCGCGTTGGCGTGCATCTGAACGATGCGCCCCATGCGCTCGCGCTTGCCCTTTGTGGCGTTCCAGACCGTGTCGCCCGCCTTCAGCGTCCCGGAATATACCCGGAAGAAGCAGAGCTTGCCGACGAAGGGGTCGGTCATGATCTTGAACGCGAGGGCTGAGAAAGGTCCCTCGTCCGAGGCTACTCTCTCTTCGGACTCCTCGGTCTTCGGGTTGATACCGGTGATCGGGGGGACGTCGAGAGGCGACGGCAGATAGTCGATTATGGCGTCGAGGAGTTTCTGTACGCCTTTGTTCTTGAAAGACGTTCCGCATACGACCGGGACCAGATGGTTCGCGAGAGTCGCCTTGCGGATCGCGGTCTTGATCTCCTCTTTGGTTATTTCCTCGCCGGAAAGATACTTTTCAAACAGATCCTCGTCGACCTCGGCGGCCGATTCGATCATCTGGCTGCGGTATCTTTCGGCTTCTTCGCGCATATCTTCGGGCACCGGCTCGACTCTCATGTCCTTGCCGAGATCGTCGTAATAGATATCGGCTTCCATGTTGATCAGGTCGATGATCCCGCGGAATCCGTCCTCCTTGCCAATCGGGAGCTGTACCGGGACGGGGTTGGCAGCCAGCCTGTCCTTCATCATCTCCACGACACGGAAGAAATTGGCGCCCGTGATGTCCATCTTGTTGACGTACGCGAGACGGGGTACCCCGTATTTGCTCGCCTGTCTCCAGACAGTTTCGGACTGGGGCTCGACTCCGCCTTTTGCGCAGAACACGGCGACGGCTCCGTCAAGTACTCTGAGCGAACGCTCGACCTCGACGGTGAAGTCAACGTGCCCGGGAGTGTCTATGATATTGATGCGCATGCCCTTCCAGTGGCAGGTGGTGGCGGCAGACGTTATCGTGATGCCGCGCTCCTTTTCCTGCTCCATCCAGTCCATCGTCGCATCGCCGTCATGAGTTTCTCCGAGCCGGTGATTAATTCCCGTGTAGAACAGAATTCTTTCGGTCGTAGTCGTCTTACCGGCATCGATATGCGCCATGATGCCGATGTTACGCGTACGCTCGAGCGAATATTCTCTTGGCATTAAAAGAACTCCTTAATAGTGCTGTTTTCTTCCTGCCGGGGACGCCCCGGCAGGCAAAGGGATACAGCGGATCAATATCTGTAATGTGCAAACGCCTTGTTTGCTTCCGCCATCCTGTGTGTCTCTTCTTTTTTCTTGAACGCGCCGCCGGCGTTGTTTGTCGCGTCAATTATTTCCGCGGCAAGTCTGTCGGACATCGTGCGTTCTCCGCGCTTTCTGGCGAATCCAACCATCCAGCGGAGCCCGAGCGTCTGGCGTCTGTCGGCTCTTACTTCGAGCGGTACCTGATAGGTGGAACCGCCGACACGGCGGGCCTTGACCTCCAGTACGGGGCTCACGTTTTCAAGCGCGGCGACAAAGACCTCAAGCGGATTTTTCCCGGTCTTGGATTCGACCTGGGCAAAAGCGTCGTAGACTATCGTCTGGGCGACGCCCTTCTTGCCGTCAAGCATCAGGTTGTTGATAAGCTTGGTGACCAGCTTTGATTTGTAAAGCGGATCCGGCAGAACATCTCTTTTGGATATACGGCCTCTTCTCGACACTGTACTTCCCTCCTTCATCAAATTTGAATGAAATCACAGGTACTCAAAAGCATATAAAATTTCTTCTGTCTGTCAGCGCGGCCGCGTTTCGATCTGCGTAACACAAATTAAACCGTGACAAGCACTGTATATGCTGCAATACCTTACGCCGGATTATTTCTTCGGCGTCTTTGTTCCGTATTTGGAACGGGCCTGCCTGCGGGCGGAAACACCCTGGGCATCAAGCGTGCCGCGTATGATGTGGTACCTGACGCCCGGCAGATCGCGGACTCTTCCGCCCCTGATAAGGACGACGGAGTGCTCCTGCAGATTGTGACCTTCGCCCGGGATATAGGTCGTGGCCTCGAGACCGTTCGTAAGACGCACTCTGGCGATCTTGCGCATGGCCGAGTTCGGCTTTTTCGGGCTGGTCGTGGTGACCTTGGTGCATACGCCGCGCTTCTGCGGAGAGGGGAGATCGGTCGATGCGTTCTTTATGGTGTTGAAACCGCTCTGAAGCACCGGGGCCTTGGACTTGTAGATCTTGTCGTTTCTTCCCTGCCTGACAAGCTGGTTAAAGGTCGGCATTACTCTTTGCTTCCTCCTTCTTTTAAAATGTGTTACGCGGTACGCTGCCATGTAACCGCGGATCACTTCTGAAAAGGCGACGCGCCGCAAAGGGACAGCCGCCTTGGCAAAAGACAAAATATTATATCATTAATGCGAAATTTTGTCAAGATTAGCGTTTTCCGGGCGGAAAAATCTCTCTTTTGCACAAACTTGGACCGCCGCCCGGTAAAATAGTTGAGCAACATGACATCACATCGCCGCGCGCACGCGGGGGTATCCCCGCCGTGCGCGCGGCGCGGCGCCGGTGCGCTTTCTGTCAGGCTTCGGCGCTCTCCTGCGGAGCGGGCTGCCCCTCTCCGGTCGGGATGACATCGATGTTTCGGTAGCAGCTCATGCCCGTTCCGGCGGGTATGAGTTTGCCTATGATGACGTTCTCCTTGAGTCCGATGAGATTGTCGACCTTGCCCTTGATGGCGGCGTCGGTGAGGACCTTCGTCGTCTCCTGGAACGAAGCGGCGGACATGAACGACTCGGTCGCGAGGGCGGCCTTCGTTATGCCCATGAGGATCGGGTTGACGATGATGTCGCGGAGCGGCTCGCCGAACTCGTTCCTCTCGCCCTCTGCGTTGCGGCGGGCGATGTCGGCTCTGGCATCCTCGTAGTCGTTGATCGAGATGACGGTGTCGGGAAGAATGTCGGAATCGCCCGGATCCTCGACCCTGACCTTTCTCGTCATCTGTCTCGCTATGACTTCGATATGCTTGTCGTTGATGTTGACCGACTGTGCGCGGTAGACCTTCTGGACTTCGGTGATGATATAGCTGTAGACCTCGTCGGCGCCGAGAAGCGTCATGATCTCGGCGGGAGCCTTCGAGCCTTCGGTGAAGGGCTGGCCCTTCTCCACTCTCTGGCCGTCCTCGACGATAAGGCGTCTGCCGAAGGGGATCTGGTATCTGAAGCTCTCTCCGGGCTCGCCAGACTCGACGTTGACGATGTCGACCTGTCCGTTCTCTGTCTGGATGTGCTCGACTTTCGCGATGCCCGCCGTCTTAGACAGCACGGCCGGCTTCTTCGGCGTTCTCGCCTCGAAGAGCTCCTCGACTCTGGGAAGACCCTGAGTGATATCCGAACCCGCGACGCCTCCGGAGTGGAAGGTACGCATCGTGAGCTGTGTGCCGGGTTCGCCGATCGACTGGGCAGCGATGATGCCGACGGCCTCGCCGATGTTGACGAGCCTGCCGTTCGCCAGGTCGGAGCCGTAGCAGTGAGCGCACACGCCGTATCTCGCGCGGCACTGGATGACCGATCTGATATAGACTTCGGCGATGCCGGCCTCGATGATGCTGTTCACCTTGGCCTCGCTCAGCATCTCGTCGTCGGCGGCTATGACGTTGCCGTCCCTGTCCTTGACCTCTCCGAGCGTGAATCTGCCGATGAGCCTGTCCTCGAGGGTCTCGAGGGCCTTCGGTACGACCTTGACGGCGAGCTCTGGATAGCCCGCGTAGGCGGCTGTGATCTTCGCCGCCATGCCTGAGGTGATCTTCGCCTTCTTAACGGCGAGGACCTCTCCGGTAGCGGGGTCGGATATGTCGTCAAACGCGTATACGCCGTCGAGCTTCGCTCCCTGTGCGGGATAGTACTCGGTGAAATCGCGGTCGCTCTCGAAGATGGCGGACGCCTTGACTCCGCGGTCGGTCCTGCACTTCTCCTCGCGGACGATGATCTCCTGCGACACATCGACGAGCCTTCTCGTCAGGTATCCGGAGTCGGCCGTACGCAGAGCGGTGTCGGACAGCGACTTCCTCGAAGATCTCGCGCCCATGAAGTACTCGAAGATCTTCATGCCCTCGCGGAAGTTCGATTTGATCGGGATCTCCATCGTCTTGCCGTTCGTCGCGAACATCGGTCCGCGCATTCCGGCGAGCTGACGCATCTGAGTCATCGATCCGCGGGCGCCCGAATCGGCCATGATCTTGATCGGGTTGTAGGTGGAGAATCCGGCCTGAAGGGCCTTGGTGACGTCGTCCGTAGTCTTGTTCCAGACCTTGATGACGTTGTCGTATCTCTCCTGTTCGGACAGTTTGCCGCGTTCGTAGTCTTTCTGCAGCTTCGCGACCCTGCTCTCGGCTTCGCCGATCAGGCTCTTCTTCTCCTTCGGCACCGTCATGTCGTAGACCGAGATCGAGAAGGACGCCTTGGTCGAGTACTTGTAGCCCATCTCCTTGATGGCGTCGAGCATCTTGGCCGTGATGGCGGAGCTGTGGTGCTTTATGCAGCTGTTGATGATCTGTCCCAGTTCCTTCTTGGTGACGATCTGGGAGATCTCAAGGTTGAGTTTGTTGCCGGGAACGGACCTGTCGACGAACCCGAGGTCCTGCGGGATGCTCTTGTTGAAGATAAGCCTTCCGAGTGTGACGGCGTCCTTGCCGGTGTTGACCGTCCTGCCGTTCTCGCCGCTTACGAGTCCGATTATCCCGCGGTTGCCCTTCTCGTCGGAATAACCGACGGCGATGGGAGCGTGAAGTCCGAGATATCCGTTCGAATAGGCCATCATGGCTTCGTCGGGGTCGCGGTAAGCCCTGCCGCAGCCGGGTTCGTCGGTCCTGACTATGGTGAGGTAGTAGGAACCGAGGATCATGTCCTGCGTGGGGACGGTGACCGCACGGCCGTCGACCGGCTTGAGCAGGTTGTTGGCCGAGAGCATGAGGAACCTCGCCTCAGCCTGCGCCTCCGCGGAAAGCGGGACGTGCACCGGCATCTGGTCGCCGTCGAAGTCGGCGTTGAAGGCGGTGCAGACGAGCGGGTGGAGCTTGATCGCCCTGCCCTCGACGAGCACCGGCTCGAAGGCCTGGATCGACAGTCTGTGGAGCGTCGGGGCTCTGTTGAGGAGCACTGGGTGCTCCTTGATGACCACCTCGAGGGCGTCCCAGACCTCGTCGTTGCTGGTCTGTGCGCGGTCGATCTTCTTCTGGGCGTCCTTGACGCTGTTGGCGTTGTTCATCTCGACAAGCCTCTTCACGACGAACGGCTTGAAGAGTTCGAGCGCCATCTCCTTCGGGAGGCCGCACTGATAGATCTTCAGCGACGGTCCGACGACGATGACCGAACGGCCGGAGTAGTCGACGCGCTTGCCGAGAAGGTTCTGTCTGAATCTTCCCTGCTTGCCTCTGAGCATCTCGGAGAGCGACTTCAGGGTGCGGTTGTTGGGGCCGGTGACCGGCTTGCCGCGCTTGCCGTTGTCGATAAGGGCGTCGACGGCCTCCTGGAGCATCCTCTTCTCGTTCCTTATGACTATCTCGGGAGTCTTGAGCTCGATGAGCTTTTTGAGTCTGTTGTTGCGGTTGATGACCCTGCGGTAGAGTTCGTTGAGGTCGGAAGACGCGAATCTTCCGCCGTCGAGCTGGACCATGGGGCGGAGATCGGGCGGGAGCACCGGCACGGTGTCGAGGATCATCCAGTCGAGACGGTTGCCCGACTTGCGGAAGTTCTCGATGACCTCGAGCCGCTTGATGAGCTTGCCCTTGGTCGCCGCGGTGGCGGTCTTGAGCTGCTCTCTGATCTTCGCGGCAAGACGCTCGATGCTGAGCCTTGCGAAGCGGTCGAGTTCGGCGTTATCCTCGGCGGAGCGCTTTTCGGCGGGAATGGCTTCGAGCTCTTCCCTTCTGGCTATCTCGTCCTCGTCGAGCTCGAGGTTGCGCAGCAGGATCTTTACCGACTCCGCTCCCATTCCGACGACCATGCGGCTGCCGAACATCTCGTAGTAGTCGTTGTATTCCTCTTCGGTGAGCACGCGTCCGGGATAGAGCCCCTCGGTGTTATCGGGGGCCTTGATGACCACGTTCTCGGCGTAGTATATGACTTTTTCAAGGTCCTTGACCTTGATGTCAAGGACTATCGACAGCCTCGACGGGATACCCTTGAAGTACCAGATGTGCGACACCGGGCTCGCGAGATCGATGTGTCCCATGCGCTCGCGGCGGACCTTTTTGGTCGTGACCTCGACTCCGCACTTGGGGCAGATGATCTTCTCGCCGGTGGCGTGCGTCTTCTTGTAGTTGCCGCAGGCGCAGGCACCGTCCTTCGTGGGCCCGAAGATCCTCTCGCAGAAGAGTCCCCCCGGCTCGGGTTTGAGAGTGCGGTAGTTTATCGTCTCGGGTCTTGTGACCTCGCCGTATGACCAGTTTCTGATCATCTCCGGAGAAGCAAGTCCGATCCTGATAGATGCAAATTCGTTATTATCCATGAATTTTAATCCTCGTCCTCTCTGCTTTGATGAGATCAGTTGTTGTCATCGTAGTCGTCGTCCGCGTCGGAGGCGTCGTCGATGCCGTATTCTTCGTCGTCATCGTCTTCCCCGTCGCCGTCGGAGTCGCTGTCGTCGATCATGTTGCCCTCGCTGTCGACCAGTGTGAAGGAGTTGTCGAAGCCTTCGTCGATGTCGAGCGGAGCCTCGTTCTCATTGATGTCCTCGATGTTCCTGAAGCCGCGGAGCTTGCGCCTCGACGAGAACTTGTACGAATCGTCGCTGTAGACGGTCTCGAGCGAGATCTCCCCGCCGTCGGCGTCGAACACCTGGATGTTCAGGCCGAGCGACTGGAGCTCCTTGACGAGCACCTTGAAGGATTCGGGAACTCCCGGAGCCGGGATGTTCTGGCCTTCGATGATCGCCTGGTAGGCCGCGCGGCGTCCGTTGACGTCGTCCGATTTGATGGTGAGTATCTCCTGGAGAGTGTAGGCGGCGCCGTAAGCCTCGAGGGCCCAGACCTCCATCTCGCCGAAACGCTGGCCGCCGAACTGCGCCTTGCCTCCGAGAGGCTGCTGTGTCACGAGCGAGTACGGTCCGTTCGACCTCGCGTGGATCTTGTCGTCGACGAGGTGATGGAGCTTGAGGTAGTACATGATCCCGACGGTGACGGGGTTGTCGAAGGGCTCTCCGGTGCGGCCGTCGTACAGTTTCGTCTTGCCGTCGATGACCTGGAGTTTCGTCTCCCCGGTCTTCTCGTCGGTCACGGTGCGCGTCTCCTTGCCCTCGACGTTCTCGCCGGGGAACACGTCGCGCCACATGTCCGCCATCTTCATGCACTCGAGGATGTCCTTCTCGTTTGCGCCGTCGAAGACGGGGGTCATGATCTTCCAGCCGAGCTTCCGGGCGGCGATGCCGAGATGTACCTCGAGCACCTGACCGATGTTCATACGCGAAGGAACGCCCAGCGGGTTGAGAACGATGTCGAGCGGGGTGCCGTCGGGCAGGAAGGGCATGTCCTCGGGCGGAAGGATGCGCGAAACGACGCCCTTGTTTCCGTGGCGTCCGGCCATCTTATCGCCGACCGAGATCTTGCGCTTCTGCGCGACGTAAACGTGGACTATCTTGTTGACGCCCGTGGGCATCTGCGGGTAATTCTCGCTGGTGAAGACCCTTACGGCCACGACGATGCCCGATTCGCCGTGCGGAAGCACGAGCGAGGTGTTTCTCGTCTCTCTCGTCTTTTCGCCGAATATCGCCTTGAGCAGGCGCTCCTCGGCGGTCTGGTCGGTCTCGCCCTTGGGAGTGATCTTGCCGACGAGTATGTCACCGGCGTGGACCTCTGTCCCGACCATGACGATACCGTCGCTGTCGAGGAACTTCAGGGCGTCCTCGCCGACCTGGGGGATCTCCCTGGTGATCTCCTCGTCGCCGAGCTTGGTGGATCTCGCCTCGTGCGTGTATACCTCGATATGGAGCGAGGTGTAGACGTCGTTGCGGACGAGGTTCTCGTTGAGTAGCACGGCGTCCTCGTAGTTGTAGCCTTCCCAGGTCATGAAGCCGATGAGGGCGTTCTTGCCGAGCGCGAGCTCGCCGTTGGAGGTGGCGGGGCCGTCGGCTATGACCTGCCCCTTCTTCACCCTGTCGCCGAGCCTGACGACCGGACGCTGGTTGTGGCAGGTGCCCTGGTTGGTCCGCTTGAACTTGAGGAGCGGATATGTATCGGTGGTGCCGTCGTCGTTCTTGACGACGATCTTCTTGCTCTCGACGTGCGTCACGGTGCCGTCATTCCTGCAGATCACGGTGACTCCGGAGTCGACAGCGACCTTGTATTCCATACCGGTGCCGACTATCGGGGATTCGGTGACCATCAGCGGGACGGCCTGCTTCTGCATGTTCGATCCCATGAGAGCTCTCGAGTTGTCGTCGTTCTCGAGGAAGGGGATCATGGCCGTAGCGGCCGAGACGACCATCTTCGGCGAGACGTCCATGTAGTCGATGTCCTTCGGCTGGAACTCCTTGAACTCGCCTCTCTCGTGAGTCGTGACATTGGCGTTGATGAAGCAGCCGTTCTCGTCGATCGGCTCGTTCGCCTGCGCGATGATGTAGTTGTCCTCGACGTCGGCGGTCATGTACTCGATCTCGTCGGTGACCTTCGTGAGGATCTTTCCGTCGGGCCCGGTCACGTGCTCCACCTTGCGGTAGGGAGCCTCGATGAAACCGTAGTCGCTGATCCTCGCGTAGGTGGCGAGGTAGGAGATAAGACCGATGTTGGGACCTTCGGGGGTCTCGATGGGGCACATGCGGCCGTAGTGGGTGTAGTGGACGTCACGGACGTCGAACGACGCTCTGTCTCTCGAGAGGCCGCCGGGGCCGAGAGCCGACAGACGGCGCTTGTGCGTGAGTTCCGACAGCGGGTTCGCCTGGTCCATGAACTGGGAGAGCTGCGAGGAGCCGAAGAACTCCCTGACGACGGTGGTGACCGGCCTGATGTTGATCAGGAGCTGCGGCGTCATCTTCTCGCCGTCCTGGGTGTTCATGCGCTCGCGAATTACCTTCTCCATCCTCGTGAAACCGATCCGGATCTGGTTCTGCAGCTGCTCGCCGACCGACCTTATGCGGCGGTTGCCGAGGTGGTCGATGTCGTCGGTCCTGCCGATGTCGTGGGCAAGTCCGAGCATGTAGTTTATGGTAGCGTAGATGTCTTCCCGCGTAATGTGCTTCGGGCAGAGCTCGTTCAGGTGAGCGGCGACTTCTGTCTTGATGAGGTCGATGTCCCCGCCGCATCTCTCGACGATCTCAAGGAAGGGGGCGGTGCTGACCTTCTCCCTGACGCCGCAGTCGCGGAGGTCGGTGCCGATGATGGGCTCGGGCCAGCAGGTCTTGTTGGAGATGACCCTGAACGTACGGCCGCCTTCGACCGACAGAGTGACCTCGTTCACCGCTTTGTCCTCTACGTATTTTGCGTCGTCAGCCGAGAGCACGGTGCCCGCGGCAAAGAGGATCTCGCCGGTGCGGGGATCGACGACGTCTTCGGCAAGTGTGCCTCCGGCGATCCTCGCCGCGATGCCCATCTTCTTGTCGAACTTGTATCTTCCGACAGGGGCGATGTCGTATCTCTTGGGATCGAAGAAGTAGTTGTCTATGAGGTTGACGGCGGCGTCGACCTGGACCGGTTCGCCCGGGCGGAGGCGGTGGTAGATCTCGCGGAGAGATTCGATCGACGCTGTGGACCCGCGGTTCTTAGAGGCTTCGACGGCCTCGTCCTTCTCGACGGTCACGGCGAGTCTCGGGTCGTCGCCCACGACGGCGGCCATGTCTTCCTTGGAATCGAGCAGAGCGTTGTAGTCGCCCTGGACTCCGCTGCCGCTCTCGACGAGTCCGAGCACGCGGAGGAACATCGAGATCGGGACCTTCCTGGTCTTGTCTATCTTGACCCAGATTATGTCGCTGTTGTCTATCTCGTATTCGAGCCAGGCGCCGCGGTAGGGGATGATCTGGCCGGCGAAGATCTTTTTACCTGACTTGTCTATCTCGGATGAGAAGTACATGCCGGGCGAACGGATTATCTGGGAGACGATGACGCGCTCGGCGCCGTTGATGACGAAAGTTCCGTGTTCGGTCATGAGCGGGAAATCGCCCATGAAGATATCCGTCTCCTTGACCTCGCCGTTTTCGTTGTTGCGCAGTCTGACCTTGACCTTCAGAGGCGCGGCATAGTTGACGTCTCTCTCCTTGCACTCCTCCACCGGGTACTTGATCATCGACCTGTCGATGGTATGCGAAAGGAACTCGATCTCAAGTTTGCCCGAGTGATCCTTTATCGGAGAAATGTCCTTTAAGACTTCGTTGAGCCCTTCCTTGAGGAACCAGTCGAAAGACTTGGTCTGGACCTCGACGAGGTTGGGTATCTCGAGAGTCGTACGCGTCTTTGAGAAGCTCTTTCTCGTGTTCTGCCCGAGAAGCTGGTCCGGCACACTGAACATGTACTTTATCACTCCATTCGATGAATTCTGAACACTCTGCGGCCGCGGGAGCCGGCCCGGAACCGGGTCGCGGCGCCTACTCCTCCGGCCCATGACTGTGTCCGGCCGGATTTTGACGGCAAAGTATTCGATTGTAATACATTTTACTATTATACTGCTAAAATGCAGCCGTGTCAAGTGGTTTTTGCTGTATACGGTAAAAAAATATCATACTATTTCTATAAATACCTATTTTAGTTGACAAAAGAAAAAGCAGATGTTATAATTAGACAAAACCCGCAGGTGCCGGAAAACGCTCCGGGGGCCTCACGCGCCTCCGCCCGTCGGTCCTGCGACAATGAAAAAGGGGGAAAACCTATGACACCCAGGAAAATGCTGTCTCCCTCGATGATGTGCGCCGACTTTCTGCGGCTCGGGGACGAGCTGCGCACGCTCGCGGAGACCGGCTGCGAATATCTGCACATCGACATCATGGACGGCGTGTTCGTACAGAACTACACGCTCGGCACCGACTATATAAGAAAGCTCCACGAGGCGACAAGCCTCCCGCTCGACATCCATCTCATGATCTCCGAGCCGTCGCGCAAGATTGGCTGGTTCGACATAAGGCCGGGCGACTACGTTTCGGTGCACGTCGAGGCCGACGACCACCTCCAGCGCACGCTCGCGGCGATACGGGCGGCGGGCGGAAAGACGATGGCCGCGCTCAACCCGGCCACCCCGCTGTGCGCCGTCGAGGAGGTCCTGCCCGATCTCGACGGGATACTCGTCATGACGGTGAATCCCGGATTCGCCGGGCAGAAGCTCGTGCCCCAGACGCTTGACAAGATCCGCCGGCTGCGCGGCATGCTCGACGCCCGCGGATACACCGCCACCGACATCGAGGTCGACGGCAACGTCAGCTTTGAGAACGCTAAGCTCATGTCGGAGGCAGGCGCGAACATATTCGTCGCCGGGACGTCGAGCATATTCTCAAAGTCCGGCACGACGGCGGACAACGCCCGCCGCCTGCGCGAGGCCGTCGGGAACTGAAAAGCATATATTGAAAGACCGGCAGACCGGTATCCGGGAATAAACGGGAAGGATCGAAAAAAGACAAATGGCAGTGCTTCAGGAATACAAATGCCCGTGCTGCGGAGGGGCGATAGCCTTCGACAGCACGCTGCAGAAGATGAAGTGTCCCTACTGCGACACCGAGTTCGAGATGGAGGCTCTGGCCGGATACGACCAGATACTCCACTCCACCGAAGGCAGCGACAGCATCCAGTGGCATAACGACTCCTACGAATGGAAGGACGGAGAGACCGAGGGCATGCGCATCTACCTCTGCAAGTCGTGCGGAGGCGAGATCATCGGCGACGAATCGATGGCGGCGACGTCCTGCCCCTTCTGCGGAAACCCCGTGATCATCATGGGACAGTACGCCGGCGAGCTGAAGCCCGACTACGTAATACCGTTCAAGCTCGACAAAAAGGCGGCGAAGGCGGCGATGCTGAAGCATTTCAGCGGAAAGCGCCTGCTTCCCAAAGTCTTCAAGGATCAGAACCATCTCGACTCGATAGTCGGAATGTACGTCCCCTTCTGGCTCTTCGACACCGAGGCCTCGGCCAACATCAGCTACCGGGCGACGCGTATGCGGAGCTGGTCGGACTCCCGCTATGTCTACACCGAGACGAGCTATTATTCGGTATCGCGGCAGGGCACGCTCGACTTTGAGCGCGTTCCCGTCGACGGATCGAAAAAGATGGAAAACACCCTGATGGAGTCGCTCGAGCCCTACGACTACTCCCAGCTCACCGACTTCCAGACCGCCTACCTCGCGGGTTACGTCGCCGACAGATACGACGTCGATTCGACCCAATCTGTCGTCCGCGCGAACGAGCGGGTGAAAAGATCGACCGAACAGGCCTTCGCCTCGACGGTCGAGGGCTATTCGACCGTCACCCCCGAAAAGAGCGTCGTCAACGCCTCGGAGGGCAAGGTCAAATACGCGCTGCTTCCCGTTTGGATCCTCAACACGACCTGGAACGGTCAGAACTACACGTTCGCGATGAACGGGCAGACGGGCAAGTTCGTCGGCGACCTGCCGGTCGACAAAAAGGCATACCGCCGCTGGCTGTTCGGACTGATGTTCGGAGTCGCGGCCGGCGTGTTCCTTCTCCTCTGGCTGTTCTTCAAGCTGACCCACTGAGAAAGAGGAGGCAGACAAAGCTATGAAAAACAGACGCAGGACCGGCATCAAGCCGGCGCTGATCCTCACAGCGGCTCTGAGTGCCGCGCTGATCCTTCTCTTCTCTCTTTCTTCGTTCGCGGCGCTTCCGGCTTCGGCATCGGAAGACACCGGAGACGGCTCCGCGGCCGGCGGAAGAGCAAGATACTTCAACGACGGAGCCGGCCTGCTTTCCGATTCCGAAGCCGAGATCATCGAGACCGCGCTCGGCAACGCCTCGGCAAAGACCGGGCTCGACACCGTGATCGTCACCCGCCGCGGCTACGTCAGCGATTACGACAGCATGAACTACGCCGACGACTGGTTCGACTACAACGGATATTCGAAGAACGGCGTGCTGCTGCTCGTTGACATCGCACCCGACGGTTCCGACCGCTTCTGGTGGATAAGCACGGCGGGCGAGGGCATCTCCGTCTTCACAGACTACGGCATCGATCTGATATTCGACGGGATACAGGACTCGATGAGCGGCAGTGACGACTACATGTCCGCCTTCAGGTCGTTCGCGAAGCAGACCATCGAATACAAGAACTACTACGACGCGAACGGGGCCGCGATCGACATCCCCCCGGAGAAATTCAGCCCGGCTGGACCCGGGATCATCGCGGCGCTCTCGGGCCTGTTCGTCTCGCTGATATCCACCTCGAAGATGAAGAACGAGCTCCGGACGGTGAGTCCGAAGAGCGGAGCGTCCGACTACGTAAAGCCGGGCAGCCTCGCGATCACGGGAGCTAACGAAGTATACCTTTACAGCAGCGTAGCGAGGTCAAGGATCGAGTCCGATTCGTCCTCGAGAGGCGGCGGAGGCGGATCCTCCACCCACACTTCGTCCTCGGGAACGTCGCACGGCGGCGGCGGACGCCACTTCTGATCCGTCATCCATCAAGGCCATGAAGCTTTGTTTCTCGACACTGGGCTGCACCGAACTCGGGCTTCCCGGGATACTCTCGCTTGCCGGCCGCTTCGGCATCCCCGCGATAGAGCTGCGGGGCATCGGCGGGATCACCGAGAACCGGCTGATCCCCGAATACGCCCCGTCCCGCATCCGCGGGACCGCGGAGCTCGTCGCCGCATCGGGAAAGGAGATCGCCGTAATCGGTACGTCATGTTCGTTCGACGACCCGTCGAAGCTCGAAACGGCGCTCGAGGAGGGCGTATTTTCCGCGGCCGCCGCCGAACGGCTCGGCTGCCGGTACATCAGGGTGTTCGGCAACAGGATAAGGAGCGCGGCCTCAGCCGTCCACGCGGCGTCGGGGATATCGAGGCTCTGCCGGCTCACAGCCCCCTACGGCGTCTCGGTGCTCCTCGAGGTTCACGGAGATTTCAACACCGAGGCCGCGCTGGCTCCCGTCATCGCGGCGCAGGAGGAAAAAGGTCTCGCGAACTTCGGGCTCATCTGGGACATCGCCCACACCGACGGGACCTTCGGCGACGGCTGGCCATTATTCTACGAGAGATTCAGGCCGTACATCAAACACGTCCACATCAAGGACAGACACCGCGGCAGCGGCCTTCTCTGCCTCCCCGGCGAGGGGGATCTGCCGGCTGCGCAGATCGCGCGGCGGCTCGCGTCCAACGGCTTTTCCGGCTGCGTCTCTCTCGAATGGGAGAGAAGGTGGCACCCCGAGCTCCCGCCGCTGGAGGAGGCGCTTCCCCTCTTCACCGCCCTCTGCGGCTGACGGACCGCCTGCCCGCCACAGATCGCAATCAATCTGAATATTATTTTATCGAAAGGAAACAACTGATGAAACCCGCAAAGATCACGGCCTTGTTTCTGGCTGCTCTCATGTGCGCGGCGATGATCGCGGCGTGTGCGGACGGCGCAGGGACCGACGGGACCACGGCTTCGTCGGTGGCCCCCTCTCCAGACGCGTCCAATTCGATCACGGACCGTCCCGCAAACGTAGATGAAGAAGGTTACCTGCTCGATTCCCTTCCGGAACTTGACTTCGGCGATACCGATGTCTGGATGCTCTACGACACCAAATTCAGCATGCCCGAGTATTTCGTGGACTCCGAGAGCGGCGAGACCGTCAACGACGCGATCTACCAGAGAAACATGAAGGTCGAGGAACGCCTGAAGGTCAAACTCAAGTTCAAAGGCGAACTCGGAAACGACAAGAACCAGGAAGTGTTCGTCGGGACCGCCATGAACGACGTCAAATCGGGCGACAACCTTTACTCGCTCTACGGCGCGTACAGCCGCACCATTCCCCTGCTGTCGATGCAGGGCGGACTCCAGAACCTGCTTGAGACGGAGTATTTCGACGTCGAAAAGCCCTGGTGGCCCGACGCCCTCACGAACGAGTGCACCATCAACGGAAAGCTCTTCTTCGCGACCGGCGACATCTCGACCAACACCCTGTGGATGATGTGCGCAATCTTCTACAACAAAGGAATGTGGGAATCCCACTCCTTCGGGTACACTCTCGAGGAACAGGTGGCAAACAACACCTGGACTCTCGACAAGTTCATCGAGATAGTTCAGGACTTCTACGCCGACGACGGCAACGGCATCGTCGACATGTCCGACACCTTCGGCATCTCAGGATATGACGCCTGCTACGACGCGTTCCTGAATTACAGCGGGGTGATCTCGATCGTCAAGGACGGGAACGGACGTCTGGCCCTCGCTGATGACTTCCTCGGCGAGAAGACGGAGACACTTGTCAGCAAGCTCGGCGACCTCTGCAAGCACAGCTCGGTGCACCACTCCACCACATCGAAGGACGAACGCGACCTCTTTCTCAGCGGTCACTCGCTCTTCATCATCGACGGCACATACATCATCAGCGACAAGACCTCCGGCGGTTCCGCCATAGATTTCGAGTACGGACTCATCCCCGGCCCCAAGTTCGACTCCGATCAGGAGAAGTTCGTCACCAACATGAGATATCCCTTCAACATGTACGCCGTCAACTCGGGCTGCGATAACACCGATCTCGCCTCGGCCGTCCTTGAAGCCCAGGCGTCCGCCGCCTACCGCGGAGTGACTCCCGCGATCTTCGAGGTCACGATGAAGTCGAGATACGCCGCCGACAACGAGGTCTCCAAGATGTACGACATCCTCCGCGACGGCATCTGCTTCGACGTCGGAAGGATCTACAACTACTCGATCAGCAACTTCTATCCCAACTTCAGAAAGACCGTTTTCGCCGGAGGAGTCGGATGGGCGTCCCAGGCCAAGGCCATGACCAAAAACATCCCCCCGAAGCTCGACGACGTCATGACCATATACGAATGACAAGACATCACAAGGCACCTGCCGGGTACGCCTGAGCGCGGACCGCTCACGGACCTGCCGATGACATCAAGGCAGCCCGAAAGGCTGCCTTGATGTCATATCCGACACGAATGAATCATAATAACTAAGGAAGACTGCTGAAAAATGAAAGCTGCAAGGATCACTGCTCTGTTAATGGCAATCCTCATCTGCGCCGCGATGGCCGCCGCCTGCGCCGGCGGGCCACCGGCGGAATTGACCTCGGCTGAGATCACGACATCCGGACCTGACTCCGGGGACCTCACGACAGGCAAAGAATCAGACTGCGACAGCAACGGATATCTTCTCGATGCTCTCCCCGAACTCGATTTCGGAGGGAACGAGGTCAGGGTGCTCTACGACAACAAGTTCATCATGCCCGACTTCTTCGTCGAATCTGAAAACGGCGAGGCCGTCAACGACGCGATATACAACCGCAATCTCAGTGTCGAGGAACGCCTGAAGATCAAGCTGGCGTTTACCGGAGAGGCCGGCAGCGACGGCAACCAGCAGAAATATGTGGCAGCCGCGATGAACGACGTCAAATCGGGTGACAACAGCTTCTCGGTCTACGGAGCATACAGCCGCACGATTCCCCTGCTGTCAATGCAGGGCGGCCTCATGAATCTGCTTGATACGAAATATTTCGACGTTGACAAGCCCTGGTGGCCGGATGCCCTGACCGACGAGTGCACGATCAACGGAAAGCTCTTCTTCGCAACGGGAGACATCTCGACCAACGCTCTATGGAACATGTGCGCGATCTACTACAACAAAAAGATCTGGGATGACAGCACCTTCGGATTCACTCCGGAGGAACTCGTAAACGGCAACACCTGGACTCTCGACAAATTCATAGAGATCACGCAGGACTTCTACTCCGACGACGGCAACGGCACGAGGGATTCCGCCGATATTTACGGTGTCTGCGCGTACGACGTCATGTTCGACGCCTTCCTCAACTACAGCGGAGTCATTTCCGTCATGAAGGATGAGAGCGGGAGGCTGGCGCTCTCGGAAGACTACCTCGGCGAGAAGACGGTGACGCTCGCGGCGAAGCTCGGCGACCTCTGCAAACACCAGGGCGCACATCATTCGTCTACGATGGCGAACGAGCACAACCTCTTCTTCAGCGGCCATTCGCTGTTTATCATAGACGGCACCTACATAATCATCGACACCGCCAAAGGCGGCTCGAGGATAGAATTCGGCTACGGGCTCATCCCCGGCCCCAAGTTCGACGCAAATCAGGAAAAATACATGACGAACATGCGGTATCCCTACCAGATGTTCGCGATCAACTCGGGCTGTTCCGATACCGACCGGGCGTCCGCCGTGCTCGAGGCGCAGGGCTCGAAGGGCTACAGATCGGTCACTCCCGCCATCTTCGAGGTCACGATGAAGTCGAGATACGCGGCCGACAACGAAGTGGCGAAGATGTACGACATCCTCCGCGCCGGTATCTGCTTCGACTGCGGAAGGATCTACAACTACTCTGTCAGCAACTTCTATCCCAACTTCAGGAACGCCGTTTTCGCCGGAGGAGCCGGCTGGGCGGTACAGGCGAAATCGATATCGAAATCGACTCCTGCAAAGCTCGAAGAAGTAATGGCGATCTACGACTGACCATAACGCCGCAACACAGGAACAGGCCAGGCCCGCGGGCAAATGCCCGCGGGCCTGGCCTGTTCCTGTCTGTGTCTTTCCACGCTCAGCAGAAGGTGTCGCTCCCCGCTCCGCCGTCGAAGACGTGATCCGGAGCGGCCTTTCCGGCGGCTTCGGCAAGCGCCTTACCGATCTTCTCCGACGCCTCGAGCGCAAGGCCGAGGGCCTGAGTCGACGCGCTGTTTCTGATATGCTCCCTCGAACGCAGCGGAGACATGGTCAGTCTCTTCACCTTCACTGTCTCCTCCCCGCCGCATTCGTATGCGACAGCCACGTATACCGTGCCCACGGGGTCCTTTTCGGTCCCTCCGCCGGGGCCGGCAAATCCGGTCGAAGAGATGCCCGCAGAGGCTCCCAGGGCTCTCCGTATGCCCTTTGCCATCGCGGCGGCCGTCTGTTCACTGACCGCGCCGTACTCGTCGATTACGGCCCCGGGAACGCCCGCCAGGACCTCCTTGGCGCTGTTCGCGTAGCTCACACACCCTCCGAGGTAGACGTCGGAGCACCCCGGCACCGACGTTATCCGCTGCCCGATGAGTCCGCCGGTACACGATTCGGCGGTAGCAAGAGTCAGTCCCGATTTCCGCATCGAGATCAGAAGGGCGTTCTCGACGCTCCCGACGTCGATCCCGTATATGAATTTTCCGACTTCGCTCTCCTTAATGATACCGACGGTCCTGTCGGCCGCCGCGGCAGCCTCCTCTTCTGTCGGTGCCGACGCCGTCACGCGCAGGCGCACCTCGCCCTCCTTGCAGTACGGCGCGACGGTCGGGTTGCTCCCGTCGAGCAGATCGCCGAGGATCGAGGCGGCGGTCGATTCCCCTATATTGATCAGATGTACGTTCCTCGACACGAACGCGCCCGCCGAGCGCGGGACAAGATAAGGCACGACGCCGGAGTACCACAGCGGCACGAGCTCGACCGGGGGCCCCGGCAGCAGCACCGCGCGCACTGTCTTCCCGCTTCCCGGCAGTTTCGCCTCGACGGCGAGGCCGGGCGCCGTTCCGTTGGCGTTCTCAAATATGACTGCGCCTTCGGGGACCATCGCCTGCTTTATGTTGTTCTCGGTCATTTTGCGGCAGACGTCTCTGAAATAATTCCTGATCCGCTCCAGCGTGTCCTCGTCGAGGCGCATCGGCAGGCCGAAGAAATCCGCCACCGTCTCCTTGGTCAGATCGTCCTTCGTGGGGCCCAGTCCTCCCGACAGGAAGACGGTATCTGAGCGCGAGTAAGCGTCGGCCAGGGCCTCCTTCAGGCGTTCGGGATTGTCCCCGACGACAGTCTGCCGGTAAAGCGGGATGCCCAGCTCGGCCAGCCGTTCGGCCATGAACGACGCGTTCGTATTGATGATGTCGCCGAGCAGAAGCTCGGTCCCGGTGCAGATGATCTCGGCTGATCTGATCTTTTCCATATGTCTGTTACGTTCTCCCGTAAAAAAGCGGCACGCATTCCCCCGGCTGCCGGAGCCCGGCACAGCCGGAGGAGCGCATCCCGCGCATTGATTTTTTCAGTGTTTACCTGCCGCGCGAAGCGATCTGTCCGACCGCGAGAGGATCGGCCAGAGTCGCGGCCATGACGGCCTTGATCGTGTGGAGCCTGTTCTCGGCCTCGTCGAAGACCGCCGAGCGCGCATGTTCGAAGACCGCGTCCTCGACCTCCATGCAGTCTATGCCGAACTTTTCGAATATCTTCTTTCCGGTGTCGGTACCGAGGTCGTGGAACGACGGCAGGCAGTGCATGAACATGCAGCTGTCCTTTGCCCTGCCGAAGAGCGAAGCCGTCACGCGGTAGGGCATGAGATCGGCGATGCGCTCCGCCCAGACCTCCTCCGGCTCGCCCATCGAGACCCAGACGTCGGTGTAGATGACGTCGGCGCCCGATACCGCGGCGACGGGGTCGGTCTCGAGCTTCAGTTCGGCGCCGGTCTCCGAGGCGATGTCGAGGCATCTGCCGAAAAGCCCCCGCTCGGGGAAATACTTCTCAGGGGCGCACGCGGTGAATTCGAACCCCGCCTTCGCGGCGCCTATCATCAGCGAGTTGCCCATATTATACCGCGCATCGCCCATATATACAAGCTTTATTCGCCTGCGGCTCCCGAATCTTTCGCGAATCGTGAGAAGATCGGCCAGGATCTGCGTCGGATGGAATTCGTTCGTCAGTCCGTTCCACACCGGAACTCCGGAGTACTCGGCGAGCGCTTCCACCCTCTCCTGTCCGTATCCGCGGTATTCGATGCCGTCGAACATGCGCCCGAGCACCCGGGCGGTGTCCTTTATGCTCTCCTTCTTCCCTATCTGCGACGCGGACGGGTCGAGATACACCGTGTGCATTCCGAGGTCCGCCGCCGCCACCTCGAAGGAGCAGCGGGTGCGCGTCGAGGTCTTCTCGAAGATCAGGGCGGCGTTCATCCCGCCGCATATGCTGTGAGGAGCCTTTTCGCACTTCATTCGCTTCAGCCCTGCCGCCAGGTCGAGCAGGAAGCCGATCTCTTCGGGGGTATAGTCGAGGAGCGTCAGAAAACTGCGTCCTCTAAGATCGATGAGTCCCATTGAGTCATTCTCCTCCTTTTCCGTCATATCACAGGACCTTAGCGAGGAACGAGCGCAGGCGCTCGCTCTTCGGGCTGTCGAACAGCTGCGAGGGCTGTCCGTCCTCCGCGATCACGCCGTCGTCGAGGAAGATCGCGCGGCTTGCCACCTCTCTCGCGAACCCCATCTCGTGCGTGACGACGACCATCGTCATGCCCTGCTCCGCCAGTCTCTTCATGACGTCGAGCACTTCGCCGACCATCTCGGGGTCGAGCGCCGACGTCGGCTCGTCGAAGAGCATCACCTCGGGGTTCATGGCAAGCGCCCGCACAATGGCTATGCGCTGTTTCTGTCCGCCCGAGAGCTGGCTCGGGAAGGCGTCCTTCTTGTCCTCCAGGCCGATGCGCCGGAGCAGGCTCAGGGCGCGCTCCTCGGCCTCCTCCTCGGTCTGGAGCCCCAGCGTCACCGGAGCGAACGTGATGTTTTTCTGCACGTTGAAATGAGGGAAAAGGTTGAAATGCTGGAACACCATGCCGATCCTGCGCCTGGCAAGGTCGATCGACACTCTGTTCTCATCCTCCGTCTTTTTGAGAGCCGCAGAGAACTCCCTGCCCTCGTGGCGGATGTTCTTCCGGAGAAGGCGTTCCTCCCTGATCTTTGCCAGCGCGTCGCCGGGAAGGACACCGCCCTCCGTCATCGAGAGATAGGTCGAACTCTTGGCGATAACGTCGGGATGCAGATAGGGGTCGGCGGGAGTGAGGAGCCTGCCGTCGAACCAGATCTCGCCTCTCGTCGGGGCTTCGAGCGTGTTGAGGCAGCGCAGGAATGTGCTCTTGCCGCCGCCAGACGGTCCTATCACGACGATCTGCTCGCCCCGCTTTATGTCGCAGTCGATGTTCTTCAAGACCATCCTGTCTTCGATGAAGCTCTTGCACAGGCCTCTGACTTCTATGATGACGTCCTGTTTTCTCTTCTCAGTTCCTGTCACTTTTCGCCAGCCTCCTCTCGAGCCTCTTTACGAAGTAGTTCATTATGTAGACCACGGCGAGATAACCCAGCGCGATCGAGATGTAGGGGAAATACACGTTCGCGGTCCGCGATATGACGCGCTCCGCGGCCTTGGTCAGGTCGAGAACGCCGAGGTAACCGATGACGGAAGTCTCCTTGAGCAGCGAGATGAACTCGTTTCCTATTGCGGGAAGCACGTTCTTTATCGCCTGCGGGAGCACTATCTTGCGCATCGTCACGCCCCACGACAGCCCAAGCGAGCGGCCTGCCTCGGTCTGACCGATGTCCACCGCGTTGATCCCTGCCCTTATTATCTCGGACACGTACGCGCCCGAGTTGATGCCGAAGGCTATGATCCCGACGAGCACCGCATGCTTTGACCAGATGAAGATCACGTTGTACATGATAAGCAGCTGGACGACGACCGGTGTGCCGCGGATGACGGTGGTGTATACCTCCGCTACGGCGTTGAGCAGTTTCAGACTGCCCTTCTGCCGGTGGACCGTCTTCACGACCGCTATGAGCGACCCTATGACCACGCCGACGAGCGTGGCGAAAAAAGCCGTCAGCAGCGTGTTGCCGATGCCGGTGAGAAAGAGTTTGTATCTGTCCTCGGCTACAAATGTCGATATGAAGCCGTCGATAATAAAATTCATTGCAAGACCTTTTTGATGAGAGCGGTTAACGTACCGCCGCGCGGCGCGCCGGTCCATACCTGCGCGCCGCGCGGCACTTTATTGCGGCTGCTTTACGATTCGGGTGCGGCCTTCGCGTTGAACTCCTCGGTCCACTCGTTCACCTTTCCGTCGGCGATGAGTTTTTCAAGAACCTTGTTGATGACGTCGAGAAGCTCCTTGTTGCCCTTTGCCACGCAGATGCCGTATTCCTCGACCTCTGCTGCGTCGGAGCCGTCGGCCTTCTTCAGCTTGTCGGTCTTGAAAGCGCCGTTCGACGCGGCTACGATGATCTGCGCGGTGAGCTTGTCGGTCACGACGGCGTCGATCTTGCTGCCGAGAGCGGCGGCCGCGAGCGACGGCGAAGTGTATCCGGTGCTGACGGCGTCCTTCATCACGCCGTCCTTGATCAGGCCTTCGATCATGAGGTCGGATGTGGTGCCCTGCTGTACGCCGATCTGCTTGCCTGCGAGGGCCTCGACCGTCGGGATCTCGGATGCTGCGGTCACGATCACATACTGTTCTGTCGACGAATAGGGTACCGAGAAGTCGACCGACTGACGGCGCTCGTCGTTGATCGTTATACCGGCGGCGCCGACGTCAGCCTTGCCCGACTGCACAGCGCCGATGATGGTGTCGAAATTGACGTCCTTGACGGTCAGCTTGACGCCGATCTCGTCGGCGACGGCCTGCATGATGGAGATATCGACGCCGATGAGCTCATTGTTGTATATGAACTCATAGGGGGCGAATCCGCCCTCGGTATAGACGATGAGCTCTCCCGAAGCCTTGATCTTATCGAGCGTCCTGGTCCCTGAGCAGGAGGCGAAGGACATTGCCGCGGCGATAATTACTACTGCCGCGGCAAAGGCGGCAAGAATGCGTTTTACCGATTTTTTCATTGGATTTTTCCTCCGTAAAATTTAATTACAAATATATCTGTTCTTTATCTGTTCACCGGGCGGACCGCCCGGAGTTTCAGTCAGCCGACAGGCCGGCCAGCAGCTCCTTCAGCCGCGCCGCCTGAGCTCTCACCTGATCGGGAGAGGTCCCGCCGAGGCTGTTTCTCACGGCGACGCACCTGTCGAGGTCGACCGCCTCATACACGTCCCCGCCGATAAGCGGGCAGAAGCTTCTGTATTTTTCAAGCGGCAGCGTCTCGAGCGTGAAGGAGTTGTCTATGCAGTACGCGACAGTCGAGCCGGAGATCTTGTACGCCGTCCTGAAGGGCAGGCCCTTCGAGACGAGGTAGTCGGCGAGATCGGTGGCGTTTATGAAACCCTCGCCCGCCGCCTTGCGCATCCTGTCGGATCTCACATTCAGCCCCGAGATCATCGGGACCGCCATGCCGAGGCAGGCGAGCACGGTGTCGACGGCGTCGAACACGCTCTCCTTGTCCTCCTGCATGTCCTTGTTGTACGCGAGCGGAAGCCCCTTGAGCACCGTCAGCGTCCCTATGAGGTCGCCGTAGACGCGTCCGGTCTTTCCTCTGATCAGCTCCGCCATATCGGGGTTCTTTTTCTGCGGCATGATCGACGAGCCCGTAGTGTATTCCGCCGGCAGCTCGATGAATCCGAACTCCCAGCTGCTCCAGAGCACCAGCTCCTCGCACAGCCTCGAGAGGTGCATCATGATCACCGACAGCGCCGAGAGCAGCTCGACGCAGAAGTCGCGGTCGGATACGGCGTCCATGCTGTTGAGCGCGACGCCGTCGAACCCGAGAAGGCCGGCTTCGTACTCCCTGTCGGTGGGAAATCCGGTCCCGGCGAGCGCGCACGCCCCGATAGGGGACAGGTTCATGCGGCGGACGCAGTCGTCGAGCCTTCCGATGTCGCGGATGAACATCGAGGCGTAGGCCGCCATATGCTGTCCGAAGGTGACAGGCTGTGCTCTCTGCATGTGCGTGTAGCCCGGCATCACAGTTCCGCTCTGCTCCTCCGCCCTGTCGACGAAAGCCGAAGCCAGCGAGATGACGCTCTCTCTTATCTCCTTTATCCTGCCGCGCAGGTAGAGCCGCAGATCGAGCGCGACCTGGTCGTTCCTCGATCTCGCGGTGTGGAGCTTTTTCCCGGCGTCCCCGATCCTCGATGTCAGCGTCTCCTCGACGAACATGTGTATGTCCTCCGAAGCGGGGTCGAAGTCGAGCCTGCCCTCGCGCAGGTCGTCGAGGATCGACTGCAGTCCGTCGGTGATCTTCCGGGCGTCCTCACCGGTAATGATCCCGCACTTCGCGAGCATATTTGCGTGCGCGACCGACCCGCCGATGTCCTCGGCGAACATACGGCTGTCGAAGCCTATGGATGAATTGAAGCCGTCAGCCGCTGCCGACGTTTTGCCGTCGGTCCTGCCGACCCACATTTTTGACATGCCGTTTACCTCGGAGCGAAATGATCAGTTGCCTTTTCCGGTACCCTTTTTCTCGAGCATCGCCTGGACTGTCGTCGGAAGGCCCCAGAGATTGATGAAGCCCTCGGCCTGCTTCTGATCGTAGTCCGACTCGCCGAAGGTGACGAGGCTCTCGGAATAGAGCGAATAGGGGGACGTCGTCCCGGCGGGAATTATGTTGCCCTTGTAGAGCTTCAGCTTCACGGTCCCGGTGACATGCTCGTTCGACTTGTTCGCGAAGGCCGTCAGCGCCTCCTGTAGCGGCGTGTACCACTTGCCGTTGTATATAAGGTCGGCGTAGTCGACGGACAGTTTCTTCTTCAGGTGGAGCGTATCCTTGTCGACGGTCAGCATCTCGAGCTGTTCATGGGCAAAATAGAGTATCGAACCGCCCGGAGTCTCGTACACTCCGCGGTCCTTCATGCCGACGAGCCTGTTCTCGACGATATCGATGATCCCGATCCCGTTGGCTCCGCCGATCGCGTTGAGCTTCTCTATGATCTTCGATGCCTTCATTTTTTCACCGTTCAGAGCGACGGGAGCGCCGGCCTCGAAATCAAGCGTGATGTATGTAGGACTGTCGGGAGCCTTGAGCGGGGAAACGCCCATCTCGAGGAAGCCGGGCTTGTCGTAGTCGGGTTCGTTCGAGGGATCCTCGAGGTCGAGGCCCTCGTGGCTCAGGTGCCAGAGGTTCTTGTCCTTGGAATAGTTGGTCTCTCGGGAGATCTTCAGCGGGACATCGTGCGCCTCGGCGTAGTCGATCTCCTCCTCCCTCGACTTTATCGACCACTCCCTCCACGGGGCGATGATCTTCATACCGGGTGCGAAGCGCTTGATCGCGAGTTCGAACCTCACCTGGTCGTTGCCCTTGCCCGTCGCACCGTGGCAGATGGCGTCGGCGCCTTCGGCTATCGCAATCTCGGCGAGCTTCTTGCCTATCACGGGCCTGGCGAAGGCGGTTCCGAGGAGGTATGTCTCGTATTTCGCGTCCATCTTGAGAGCGGGGATGATTATATCGTCCACCATCTCATCAACAAGGTCGGCCACGATGAGCTTCGACGCGCCGGTCTTGAGCGCTCTCTCCTCCAGTCCCTCGAGTTCGTCCGCCTGTCCGACGTTGCCCGATACCGCTATGATCTCGGGGTTGCCGTAATTCTCCTTGAGCCACGGAATGATGACCGAGGTATCGAGGCCGCCCGAATAGGCAAGCACTATCTTTTTGATCTTTTTCTTTGCCATTGCGTCTTTCTCTCCCTTTTCACTGTTGCCGGTATCCTGATGTCATTCGTGCAGTCGGGCGGGTGGCTCCGTCCGCTCTTCACCGGCGTTTTTCAATATTATAGGCGATATTATACAACAACCGCGGCGATATGTCAAGTCAAAATGAAGAAAAAAAGCAATATATAGGTCAAATATTCAGAATATCACTCCTGTTTCGGTGAATATTCATGGTTATATTCATATTTCGGGCACAAACAGCCCAAGTGGTACGATATAATGGCCGCAAAGGTGCCAGTGTGCCCCGGCCGCGGCAAAAAAAGGTGCCGCGGCAAACGCCGCGGAATCTGTGAACAGTGGGGCTTGAACCCGGGCCCGGCCTTTCAAGCCTGCGCAGACAAACCGCTTTCCGTGCCGGTCCATTTGATTTTGGCAGGCCAAAATCAGGGCTTCAAGCCCTCTTGCTTCTCTATAAATCAAAACAGCGGCGGCCGTGCCGTCGCTGCTTTGATTTATGGGGTGAGTAGTGGGGCTTGAACCCATGACCTCCAGGGCCACAACCTGGCGCTCTAGCCAACTGAGCTATACCCACCGTATGGCGCGCATTAAGGGACTCGAACCCCCGGCCTACTGCTTAGAAGGCAGTTGCTCTATCCGGCTGAGCTAAATGCGCA
>JAEEGL013128153.1_pt1 | contig 27380 bp, 29 predicted proteins | sample 9134231 | NCBI WGS metagenome assembly JAEEGL01 (sample SAMN16246548, study PRJNA631951) | gut metagenome | biome: gut microbiome; feature: rumen; material: fiber-attached | host: Bos | place: Iran: Karaj | collected 2018-10
ACTTCAGCCCCGGCGGGGGCAACCCCTTTGAGGGCTTCGGCGGCTTCTCCGGCTTCGGCGACCTGGGCGACATCTTCGGCGACTTCTTCGGCGGCGGCGCCCGGTCCTCCCGGGGCGGCGCCAACCGGGTCAGCCGGGGCGAGAACGTGGTGGTCCAGGTGGAGGTCAGCTTCGAGGAGGCTGCCTTCGGCTGCAAGCGGGACGTCAACGTCTCCCGCATCGAGACCTGCGACCAGTGCCATGGCTCCGGCTGTGCAGAGGGCAGCCAGCCTGAGACCTGCCCCCAGTGCCACGGCTCCGGCCAGGTCCGCACCACCCAGAGCTTCATGGGCATGACCATGCAGTCCACCGCCGCCTGCCCCACCTGCGGCGGCCGCGGCAAGCTCATCAAGAACCCCTGCTCCCGCTGCAAGGGCAAGGGCCGCATCAAGCGCAGCCGCGTGCAGACCGTGGACATCCCCGCCGGCATCGACGGGGATCAGGCCTTCAAGATCTCCGGCCAGGGCAGCGCCGGCGCCAACGGCGGACCCTGCGGCGATCTGATCGTCAACGTCCGCATCAAGCCCCAAGAGCTCTTCACGAGGGACGGGGCCAACGTCTACTGCGAGATGCCCATCTCCTTCGCCCAGGCTGCCTGCGGCGCGGACATCGAGGTCCCGACCCTGGACGGCAAGGTGCGCTACAACGTGCCCGAGGGAACCCAGACCGGCACCACCTTCCGGCTCAAGGGCAAGGGCATCCCCTATCTGGGCTACAGGAACCGCGGCGACCAGTACGTCACCGTGGTGGTGGAGACCCCCACCAAGCTCACTGCCCAGCAGAAGGAGCTGCTGCGGGAGTTCGACCGCTCCACCGAGAAGGCCCAGCCCAAGAAGAAGTCCTTCTTCGACAAGCTCAAACGCAACTTCGGCTGATCTCTTCGGCCGCAAAAGACACTCTCCCGGCGGAGAGTGTCTTTTTTCTGCCTGCACGACGGAGAGGGCCTTTTTTTCTCCCCGCCTTGCGCAGAGGCAAAAAGTGTGGTAAAATATAACGAATCGGCGAAACGCGCCGACAATTGCGACTGGCCTAAGGAGGACGCTGCCATGCAGTACATCGATTTCCTGCCAATGGATCATTTCAGCACCATGTTCCGGATCTCCATGATCTTTGCCGCCGTCATGTTCGCCCTGGTGTTCGGCTTTTTCATTTATTTCGCCGTCCGGGCGTTCCGCACGAAGAAGAAGAACGATGCCTCGCCCCGTCTGACGGTGGACGCAAAGATCGTCACGAAGCGGATGGACGTCTCCACCCACAACCGTCCCGTCTCCGGCGACGCCACCGGCGCCCACGGTTATCACTCCACCACCTCCACCACCTACTACGCCACCTTCCAGGTGGAGAGCGGCGACCGGATCGAGCTTGAGGTCCCCCGCAACGAGTACGGTCTTCTGGTGGAGGGCGATACGGGCCGGCTGACCTTCCAGGGCACCAGGTATCTGGGCTTTGCCCGCGGCACGGCCCGGGACGCGCTGTAATGCATTTTACCGAGGCCAAGGCTCTTCTGCACCCGGGCGGCGGGGGCCTCGGCATGAATATCTACCGGGGCTGCACCCACGGCTGCATCTACTGCGACAGCCGCAGCCTCTGCTACGGCTTCACCCATCCCTTCGAGGACGTGGAGGTGAAGAAAAACGCCCCGGAGCTGCTGGAGGCCGCCCTGCGGTCCCGCCGCCGGCCCTGCATGATCGGCACCGGCTCCATGTCGGACCCCTACGTGCCCTGTGAAGGGGAGCTGGGGCTGACCCGCCGCTGTCTGGAGATCATCCGCAGATACGGCTTCGGTCTGAGCCTTCTGACTAAGTCCGACCTGGTTCTGCGGGACCTGGACCTGCTGGAGGAGATCAACCGCCGGACCAAGTGTGTGGTGCAGATGACCCTCACCACCTTCGACGAGGACCTCTGCCGCATCCTGGAGCCCGGGGTCTGCACCACCCGTCGGCGGCTGGAGGTCCTGGAGACCCTGCATGAGCGCGGCATCCCCACCGTGGTCTGGCTCTCGCCCATCCTGCCCTTTCTCAACGACACCGAGGAGAATATCTCCTCGATCCTGGACGCCTGCGTCCTGGCCGGGGTCCGGGGCGTGGTCTGCTTCGGCATGGGCATGACCCTGCGGGACGGGAACCGCGAATACTACTACGCCGCCCTGGACCGGCATTTCCCCGGCCTCAAGGAGCGCTATATCCGCAGCTTCGGCAGCGCCTACGAGCTCCCCAGCCCGAACAGCGCCCGGCTCATGGCCCTTTTCCGCGAGACCTGCGCAAAAAACGGCCTGCTCCACAACCCGGAGGACTGCTTCCGCTATCTCGGCGAGCTGCCGGAGAAATACGAGCAGACGAAGCTGGAGCTGATTTGACCTCTCCGCCGCGCGGAGAGCCCGGAAAGAGAGGGATCCCCATGAACGTCACCTATCGCCAGGCCCGGCCCTCGGACGCCGCGGCCCTGCTGGACTATCTGAAGACCGTCGGCGGCGAGACCGACAATCTGACCTTCGGCGCGGAGGGCATCCCCTTCACCGTGGAGCGGGAGGCCGCCCTGCTGGAGCGGATGGCCGACAGCCCCCACAGCCGCTTTTTCCTGGCCCTGGACGGGGAGAGGATCATCGGCAACGCCTGCGTGGACGGAAACGGCAACCCCCGCCTCCGGCACCGCCGCAATCTGGCCATCACCGTCCTGCGGGAGTATTGGGGCAGGGGCGTCGGCAGCGGTCTGATGGAGCAGATGATCTCCTTTGCCCGGCAGACCGGCGCGGAGCTGCTGTCTCTGGAGGTGCGGTCCGACAACGAGCGGGCCAAGGCCCTCTACCGCAAGTTCGGCTTTGTGAGCTTCGGCACCTTCCCGAAGTATTTCAAGATCGGCGGGAAGTACTGGGACGTGGACTGCATGACCCTGGAGCTGTGAACGACTGGACGATGAGACGAGGAGGCGCGAAGGATGTACCACCGTGACTGGATCATGCGGCAGATCGAGATCGTTACCCGCTATGTCTTCTCCCTGCTGCTGGGCAAGGGGGCGGAGCTGACCAGTGATATCCGCCTGCAGACCCTCCCCATGACCGATGCGGACGCGACCTCCCTGAGCTTCCGCCTGGCGTCCCTCGTGAAGCAGGGACAGCTCTGCGCCGCGGAGGATCTGCTCTATTCCGCCGTGGAGGAGCGGGACCCCGAAGCCCTCGTCGTCGGTCTGCGGTTTTATAACGAACTGAACGCTCTGCCCGACGCGGAGCTGGAGCGCTGCAATTTCTCCCGGGAGGAGATCCTCAGCGGCGTGAAGGAGCTCTGCACGGAGTACGGATACGACCTGAGCGTCCTGGGGGAGTGAGGCGGAGCGATGATGCGGAACACCTTGAACGGTCCGCTTCAGAACGTGCCCCTGCAGGATCTCCCGGCGTCGGATACCGCTGCCTCCGTCGCCGGACCTCCAAAGCTGTCAGAAAGGAAGGGAACCCTATGAGGTTTTTGGATACCTCCGATCTTCATACCGAGGAGATGGCCCTCCGCCTGGAGCGCACCTTCCCCGGCGACCCGCGCCGGAAATGGGTCCCCGCCTACTATTTTGCCATCATCGACCGCTTCGGGCGGAACGTCGGCTCCTGCGATCTGCGGGTCGGATATACCGAGGGCCTGTATTACGGAGGCAACATCGGCTACGCCGTGGACGAGCCCTACCGCGGCCGGCACTACGCCGCCAAGGCATGCCGGCTTCTGTTCCAGCTGGCCCGCAGGCACAAGATGGAGTATCTTTATATCACCTGCCGGCCGGACAATTGCCCCTCCCGCCGCACCTGCGAGCTGCTGGGCGGCGAGCTGCTGGAGATCGCGGAGCTGCCGCCGGACCACGATCTGCGCGTCAACGACGGCCATACACACGAATGCATATACCTGTTCCGCCTCTGACCGTGGAGGCGATCCACGCGGATAACGACGCCAGGCACTATGCCGTCCGCTTCCGCGGCTTCGCCGGAGAGATCGCCGTCAGCCGGGAAAAATATATGGAGGTCGTCTCCCTGCTTCGCGACAAGTTCGCCCGTCTGGACAAATAGCATCCCGGAATCGCGCAGCCCCGTGCCGCCGTATGGCGGCACGGGGCTGCGTTTCTGTCGGTTCGGGCGGCCCGGATCACGGCGGGCGGTTTTTCGCCTATCTGCCGGCGGATTTCCCCATCACGTCTTGCACAGGAGAAAAAACTGTGGTATGATGGCGGCAGGACCGCAGCTTCACCGGGGATTTCATGGACGAAACGGCCGCCTCTGTGCGGTCTGCGGCGGGAAAGACGATTTCGGAAACGGGACAGGGGGGGACGGGAGATGACCGTCAGATTCGCCGAGGAGAGCGACCTCGCGGCGGTGAACCGTCTGCGCAGACAGGTGAACGACCTGCACGTGGCGGGCCGGCCGGAGACCTTCAAGCCCGGCTTCCCGCGGGAGCTTGCAGACTACGTTTTCACGGTTTTCAACGACCCGGACCGGGATATCCTGGTGGCCGAGGAGAACGGCGTCCTCTGCGGCTTCGCGGTGCTCCACGAAATCCGCAGGCCGGAGACGCCCTTCATGTTCGAGCGCCGCTTTCTGGACGTTGACGAGTTCTGCGTGGACGAGGCCTTCCGCCGCCGGGGCGTGGGCACGGCGCTGATCGAGGGCGCCAAAGAAGCGGCGCGGGAGCGGGGCTTCGACCGTCTCGAGCTCAACATGTGGGAATTCAACCGCGACGCCCTGGCCTTCTACGAGGCCCTGGGCTTTGAAACCTACCGCAGATATATGGAGATGAAGCTGTGATTATCCATTCCTATGACGAGTCCGCGCCTCTGATCGGCCCGGGGAACTTCTACGGTCCGCAGAAGCATCTGTGCGAGATCTGCATCCTGACCTTCTCCCACGTGATCCTCGAGCAGATGCAGCGCCTCTTCGGGCTGCGGGAGATCACCGCCATGGGGGCCGCCAACGGCCGCATCCCCATCTACGGATTCGATTATGAGGGCCGGAAGCTGGCGGTCTGCCTGTGCGGCATCGGCGCGACGCAGGCCGGGACCAACGCCGTCGAGATCAACTGGCTCACCGGGGCGACGAAGTTCATCATGTTCGGCTCCGCCGGCAGCCTGGATCAGGCTGCCACCCGGGGCAGATACGTCCTGCCCACGGAGGCATACCGGGATGAGGGCATGTCCTATCACTACGCCCCCGCCGCGGACTATATCAGGATCCGGAACGCGGAAAAGCTCGCCGGGATCTTCACGGAGCTGGGCCTGCCCCACGTCGGGGGCCGGGTCTGGACCACCGACGCCTTCTATCGGGAGACCCGGGCGCAGGTCGCGGCCCGGAAGGCCGAGGGCTGCATCGCCGTGGAGATGGAGCTGGCGGGGGTCCAGGCGGTCTGCGACTATCACGGCTTCGAGCTGTACGACTTCCTGGTGACCGGCGACGTGCTGGACGGTCCGGAATACCAGGTGGGCGGTCTCATAGGCGCGAACCACGATACGGACAAGCTGATGATCGCCCTGGAGCTTGCGAAGCGGATCTGATCCCAAAGAGAACGGAAGGAGGAAGCGAGATGTCTCTGTTTCAACGCAGAACGAAAGAAAAAGCCCCGGCCTTCGACCCGGAGAAGCTGCAGCCCGCCGTGCGGAAGAGCTACTGCAACCGGGAGATGACCCTGGGCTTCATCGACAAAGAGACCGGAAAATTCCGGGAATATCTCGGCGCCACCACCCAGAAGGAGGTGGAGGCCTTCTGCAAAAAGTACGGCCTTCGCCCCGAAGACCTGAAGACGATCTACTGACCGAGCGGTTTCTCCGAATCGGATCAAAAAAATGAAAGCATCGCCGAACCGCGGCTGCGGTCCGGCGATGCTTTCAGCTTACTTGTTGTATGCCTTGTAGAGATAATAGATGAGCTCCGAGCGGGTGCAGACGTCGTCGGGGTGGAAGGCTCCGCCTTCGGGAACGGTGATCAGTCCCTGCTCCACAGCCCAGCAGAGGGCGTCGTAGTAATAGATCCCCTCTTCCACGTCGGTAAAGGGATTCTCCTTGATGCTGTGCGACGGCTTCCCTCTGGTCTTGTAGATCAGAGAGATGGTCTGCGCCTTGGTGCAGGGCGTCTGAGCGCCGAACTTGGTCTCGGTGGAGCCCTTGGAGATCCCGCTTCCCTTCGCCCAGAGGACGGCCTTATAATACGGATCGTCGGTCTGGATGTCGGTGAAGGGATTGCTGTCCAGCTCCGGCTCGGGAGCGCCCTCGGCGTTCCAGAGCCACAGGATCACTCTGGAACGGTTGCAGGGGTCGTCGGGGCCGAAGGTCTTCTCGTCGGTACCGTAGGCGATCCGGGGATCGGTGTTGAGGCCCCAGACCAGAGCGTCGTAGTAGTAGTCGTCCTTGCTGACGTCCTTATACGGATTCTTGATGGTCTGCTTCTGATCGCCCTTGTTGCCGAAGATGCCGCCGACAAAGCCGTTGACCGCGTCCTTGACGCCGTCGATGAAGAAATAACTGGCGGCAGCGCCGGCGAGAAGGGCCAGGATGATGATCAGCGCGATGAGGCCGCCCTTCTTTTTCTTCTTGGGTGCTGCTTCCGCGCCGTTCTGCGCCTGACCGGCGTTCTTTGCGGCCTTTTCCTTCTTCGCTTTCTTACCGGGCTTGCCTTCGTCGGCAGGCTGGCCGTACTGCTGGTACTGCTGTCCGTATTGCTGTGCCTGCTGGCCGTACTGCTGGTACTGCTGCTCGTACTGCTGTGTCGGCTGTCCGTACTGCTGAGCCGGCTGACCGTACTGCTGGTACTGCTGGCCGTACTGCTGGTACGGCTGACCGTACTGCTGTGCCGGCTGTCCGTACTGCTGAGCCGGCTGACCGTATTGGTCATACTGCGTGACCGGCTGCTCGTACTGGCCGTTCATGGCAGTCGGTTGTTCTTGCGCGGCAGCGGGAACAGCTGCTTCGGCAGCGATCCTGGCCTGCTCCTCGGCGGCGCGGCGGGCGGCTTCCTCGGCCTCCCGGCGGGCCTGTTCCTCGGCGGCGCGGCGGGCGGCTTCCGCGGCCTCCCGCCGAGCCTGTTCCTCGGCTGCGCGGCGGGCCTGCTCGTTGGGGTCATAGCCAAACGGCGCGGCAGCGTTGGCGTTGATCATATTCACCGTGGGATTACCGCAGCGATTGCAGAATTTCGCATCGTCCGGAAGCTTTAATCCGCAGATATTGCAAAACATGGATGGTTCCTCCGCTTCTTTGGGAGTAACGTCATAATACGTCCAACTAATACTATACGAAACTGACGGAGCGATGTCAAGCGATAGATCGAAAAAAACGCAGTATGAGATCGAAAAAACCGCAGTTTTTCGCAATAGAGATGACGCCGCAGAGTCGGGCTTGCATTTCCGCGGCTGGTATAATATAATAAAAACAGAACATGTCCATGGGAGGGGAAGAGATGAAGATCCTGGTGTCCGGACTGCTGAATATCGAGACCACCGTGGCCGTACGGGGCTTCCCCATTGCCTATTATCCCATCGACTATCCCTTTTTCGGCGTCGATTCCGCCGTCTCCGGAGTGGGTTACAACGTGGCGAAGGCCCTCACCGCCCTGGGCGACGAGGTAAGCCTTGTCTCCTTCCTTGGCCGGGATCCCGAAGGCGACCGGATCCTCCGCCAGCTGCGGGAGGACGGTCTGTCCGCGGAGCAAATCCGCCTCGACCTGCGCAGAACGCCCGTCTCCGTCGTGCTCTATGATCCGGAGGGGAGGCGGCAGATCTACTGCGATCTGAAGGACATCCAGGACCGGCTCCCGGATCCCGCCCCTCTGGCCGAAACCCTGCAGGGCTGCGATCTGGCCGCCCTGTGCAACATCAACTTCAACCGGCAGCTGATCAAGGCTGCCCGCCGCCGCGGGATCACGACCGCCACCGACGTCCACGTCCTCGGCAGCGTGGAGGATGAGTACAACCGGGACTTCATGGAGAACGCAGACCTCCTCTTTCTGAGCGACGAGGCGTTGCCCTGCGCCCCGGAGGACTTCCTGCGGCGGCTGCGGGACCGTTACGGCAGCAGGGTCATCGTCCTCGGCATGGGGGCGAAGGGCGCGATGCTGCTGGAGAGGGACGGCGAGCCCCTTCGGATCCCCGCCTGGGTCCCCGCCAAGGTCGTCAACACCGTCGGCGCCGGCGACGCCCTGTTCTCCTCCTTCCTCCACTGCTATGCCAGGGGAGCGGACCCGGAGACCGCCCTGCGGAGGGCCGTGGTCTTTGCGGGGATCAAGATCGGCTTCAACGGCGCCTCCGCCGGCTTCTGCACAGAACAGGAGCTGGAAAAGGCCGCCGGGACGTGAGCCGGGGAGGCTCCGCCGGACTGCGCAAACGCACCGGGCCTTTCGCCCGATGGATCATTCAATCAAGAAAACTATAAGAGAGAAGGAATCCGCATGAAAAACACGAAGACCCTGTCCGCAATCCAGACGGTATGCAAGGTCGGCAAAGTCCTCAGCACGATCGTTTTCATCTTCTGCATCGTCGGCATCGTCGGCTGTGCTCTGGGCATCATCGGCCTTGCCCTGCCCTGGAAGAACATCCAGATCGGCGGGACGACGATCCACGGGTTCATCGAGGAGAATGCAGACGTCAGTATCGGAACCTGCTATGCGTCCATGGCCATGGTGCTGGCCCTCTGCATCGGCGAGGCAGTGCTCTCCAAGCTGGCGCAGCGGTATTTCCGCCGTGAGCTGGAGGCGGGCACGCCCTTCACCTCTGCCGGCGCCAGGGAAATGCTGCGCCTGGGCATCTGCGCCATCTGCATCCCTGTAGTTTCGCAGATCGTCGCCGCCATCATCTTTGAGGTGATGCATCACTACTTCCCCGACGCCGTCAAGACGATCCAGAACGAAGGCGTTTCCGTGGGCCTGGGCATCATGTTCATCGTGACGAGCCTGCTGTGCAAATACGGCGCCGAGATCTCTCAGCCGGAGCAGCCGGCGGAATGATCCCCGCCTTTTGAAGACGGAAAGGGAGGACCGACACCATGGAGTTCAGAAATTACCGGGAGCAGGACTATGAGGCGGTCTGCGATTTTCTCGTCGAGCTGAACCGGAAGGACCGGCTGCATATCCACTGGAACTGGGCCAGGTTCGAGTGGATGTACGAGCATCCCGAGTTTGACAAGACCGCGAAGGAGGCCTTCGGCCTCTGGTGGGACGGCGGCAGGATCGTCGGCGCCTCCATCTACGATATGTATTTCGGCGAGGCCTTCTGCGGCGCTCTGCCGGAATACGCGGAGCTCTATCCCGAGATCCTTCGCTACGCCGTCCGGGAGCTTTCGGACGAAAACGGCCTCGGCACCGCGATCTGCGACGACAACGATGCGGAGATCGCCGCCGCGAAGGCCATGGGCTTCCGGCCCGCGGAGCAGACGGAGACCCTCCTGCGTATCGACCTTGACCGCGTGCTGCCCGCACGGCTGCCGGAGGGCTATGCCCTCACCCAGCCTGACCCGGTGGCCGACGCCGAGGCCCTGCAATGGCTCTTCTGGCGGGGCTTCGACCATGGGGAGGACAGGGCGGAGTTCGAGCGGGAGGAGAAGATCGTCCCCCAGATCCGCCCCCATTTCGATCCCCGCCTGAGCCTTGCCGCGGCGGATCCCTCCGGGGAGCTGGCCGCCTGCTGCTGCCTGTGGTACCTCCCCGGCACCGACTACGCCTACGTCGAGCCCGTCTGCACCGTCCCCGCCCATCGGGGCCGCGGCCTGGCCTCCGCCCTGCTGGAGGAGGGCCTTAACCGGGCGGCGGAGCTCGGAGCGCGGTCAGCCTACGTGATCTCCGACCTGGGCTTCTATAAGGCTCTGGGCTTCCGCCCGGCCCACCACTTCACCTTCTGGTGGAAGGACCCGGCCTGAACGAGCAAAGTCCCCCGCAGACCATGCGTCTGCGGGGGACTTTGCCGTTTTCTCAGGGCTCGGCGGGCTTAAAGCCCTTGCCGTAGGCCGCGTCGATGGAGCTCACCATCACGAAGGACTTGTCGTCCAGCTCGTAGGTGATCTTCTTGATCTTATAGACCTCGGACTTCGAGCAGGCGCAGATCAGCAGATCCTTCTCCGCGCCGGTATAGCCGCCGCGGCCGTTGATGATGGTGACGCCGCGCCGGATCTCATTGGTGACCCGCTGGGAGATCTCCGTTCCCTTGCAGGTGATGATGGTCAGCTGCTTTCTCGAGTCGTTGCCGATCATGATTTTGTCAATGATGACGCTGTAGGTGATGGTCATGAGCAGACCGTACAGGGCGGCGTCCACCCTGTGGTAGACGATGCCGCCCAGCAGGATGACCACGCCGTCCACCGCCAGGGAGACCGCGCCGATGGAGAGCTGGGGGTTCTTTTTCTGGATGGCCAGGATCACGAAATCGGAGCCGCCGGTGGAGGAGTCCCGCATATAGATGCAGGCAAGGCCGGCGCCGGCCAGGATGCCGCCGAAGATGGCCGCCAGCATCGGCTCACCCTGGTAGGTCCACAGATGGGGCATCAGGTAGTCCACGATCAGGGAGGAGAAGAGGATCGTCTTCACCGAGCGGGCAAAATAGGCGGGACCCAGGGCACGGAAGCAGAAGATGATGATGGGAATGTTGATGAGGATCATCGCCAGACCGATGGGGATGCCGTTCGGGGCGAAGGACATGCCCTTGGTCAGGGTGTTTACCAGGATCGCCAGACCGGACACGCCGCCGGGGGCGAAGTTGGAGGAATAGGCGAAGTTATAGATACCGGCGCCGTAGAGCACGCAGCCGACGATATCGAAGAGGACATCGACAGCCAAGGTCTTGGGATTGATCTTGATGGATTTCAGCTTTTTCAGCATGGGGCACCTCATAATACAGGAAGAATTCGCGCTGCGGACAGGGAAGCAAACCGCTTTGCCGCCCCGGCGCACCGAGTCAGGATCATACCATATTTCTTTGGATTTTTCAACCCCGATCCGCAGGAAAAACGACAAATCTTTCCGCGTTTTTTCCGCCGGGCGGCTTGATTTGTCCTTCCGCCGGCGCTATACTGGGGTTGACCGAAAAAGAGCCCGCGAAATCGCGGGGAAAGGACGCGAGATACCGACATGGACACCGAAGCAAAACAGCAGATCATCACTGCGCGGCAGGCGCTGCACGGCCTGGCGGAGCTCCCCGGACAGGAGCGCCGGACTCGGGCATTCATCAAGGATTTCCTGAAGGAGCACACCACTCTGCAGATCGCTGACCGGGGCGCATGGCTCTATGCGAAGCACGGCGAGGGGGCGGAGAAGACCGTCGTCGTCCGTGCCGACCACGACGCCGTCCCGACGGCCGGAGGGCCCCGTCATCTCTGCGGGCACGACGGCCATACCGCCGCCCTGCTGGGCCTGGCCCTGCTTCTGGAGGGAAAGAGGGTCGGGAAGAACGTGATCCTCCTGTTCCAGCCCGCCGAGGAGACCGGCGCCGGCGCCGCGGAGTGCTGCGCCCTCTTCGCCCCGGAGGGGCTGACGCGGGAGAACGCCTGCGTGATCGGCTGTCACAATATCCCCGGCGAGCCCCTGGGCACGGTCCTGTTCCGCCGCGGGACCTTCGCCTGCGCCTCCTGCGGCGTCGATATCGGCCTCGCCGGACGCCCCACCCACGCCGCTTATCCCGAGAACGGCGTCAATCCCACCGCCGCGGCCGCCCGCCTGGCCCTGGAGCTCCCCGCCCTGGCCTCCCGGATCGCGGAGAAGCACGGCTGCATGACCATGGCCACCGTCGTCGGCATGCGGACGGGGGAGCGGGCCTTCGGCGTGGCCGCTTCGGAGGGCCGTCTCTGGGTGACTCTCCGCTCCGAGAAGGCCGCCGCCTTTGCGGAGCTGAATGCCCGGACGGACGAGGCTGTGCAGGCCGCCGCCGCGGCGGACGGGCTGGACTTTACCGTCGAACGGGAGGACGTCTTCCCCGCCACGGAGAACGACGACCGGCTGCAGGACGCCCTGGAGCTGGCCTGCCGGGAGCAGGGAGCCGCCTGGAAATATCTGGACGTGCCCTTCCGCTGGTCTGAGGACTTCGGCCATTACGGCGCCTTCCTTCCCGCCTGCTTCTTCGGCGTGGGCGCCGGGGAGAACGCGGCCCCTCTGCACACCGAGAACTACGCCTGGCCAGACGAGCTCGGCCCCCGCACAGCGGAGCTGTTCCTGCGGATCCTGCAGGCGCTGTGATCCGCCGCAGCCCGCCGGAAATGTATATTTTCCCGGGAACGGGAAGGAAAACGATTGAATAATACGAAAAACCGTGGTATACTGAGCAAAAGAACGGTATTATTATACGTATCATACCGGCCCGCGCGACCGCGGACCGCCGAAAGGGAGGAAACACCGTGAAGCTGCGCGAAGTCGCCGAGATCCTGAACGCCAAGGTCCTCACCGACGAGGCCCTGCTGGACACCAACGTGGACAACGTTTTCTGCACCGACGTCATGGCGGACGTCCTGGCCTACGCCTCCAGCCACACCGTACTGATCACCCGGCTGCTCAACCTCTCCGTGGTGCGCTCGTCCGTGATGGCGGAGATCCACTGCGTCGTCTTCAGCGACAGCAAGAGCCCTGCCCCGGAGCTGCTGGAGCTGGCCGGAATGCACGACATCGTCGTCATGTCCACGGAGATCTCCATGTTCTCCGCCACGGAGAAGCTGCTGGACGCCGGCCTGTCCGACGCCGAGTGGGTATGAGACCGGCTCCCGCCGGTGCGAAGACCGTTTTGCACCGTCCGTCGAAAAAACCGCCCGACACGCCGGAGGAGGACCGTTTTCCCATGAAAAAACTGGCAGCGTTTCTGCTTGCTCTTTTGCTGCTCCTGACCCTGACAGCCTGCGCCGACAACGCCGGAGGCAGTGACTCCGGAGGATCGAGAACAGACCGTGCAGATGGCCGGGGGACGACCGCCGACGCTTCGGATCCCTCCGCGGAAGATGAAGGAACCGTGCTCATCGACAACGAATACTGCTCCGTCACGGTCACCGAGGTCCTCCCGGACGCCGACAGCGGCTATACGCTGAAGGTGCGTTTGGAGAACAAATCCACGGACAGACGCTATGCCTTCTACGCGAGTGACGGCGCGGTCAACCGTCTTGAATGGGATCCGTTTTTCTATGAAGAGGTCTCCGCGGGTGAAAAAGTGATCGGCGAGATCGTTTTCTCCGACGCCGATCTGGAACAGCTGATCCCCGCATTCACGGATATCGAGCTCCATCTGCTGGTCGCTGACGCGGAGGACTGGTCCGCGGATCCCGCCGCGGACGAAACCGTACATTTTTACCCGCTGGGGGAAGACGGGGCTTCAGCCTTCGTCCGTCAGACCCAGAGCACCGACACGGTGCTCGAGGACGACGAATACTGCTCGGCTGTCGTGATCGGCGGTCCGGAGCGGGACGACCCGGGCCTCAGCGTCCTGCTGTTCCTGGTGAACAGGACAGATGAGGTCATCATGTTCTCCGCCGACGACGTTTTCGTCAACGGGATCCCGTGCGATCCGTACTGGGCAAAAAGCATCGGGCCCGGGAACAGCTGCTTCTCCGTGATGAGATGGGAGAACGAGGACCTCGAAGAGAACGGGATTACGGAGATCACTGAGATCCGTTTCACCTTCCGCGCCTACAATGACGACGACTGGGACCGGGAGGATTACTTTGAAAAACCCGTGACCCTCCTGCCGTGACCGGTATCCGACGAAGAAAGAGACAGCCGAACGCCTCGGCTGTCTCTTTCTTCGCCCTGAAAACGGCGGCCCCCCGCCGGCTCCGCGGATCCCGCGGTGCAACCGGCGCGAAAGACCATATTGCGTTCCCGCTCATCCCTTGTCGCGTCAGCGATCAAAAGACGCTTCATACGTACATTTCCGGTCGGCGCTGGTCGAATGACGCGACCCTGCGGCGCACCTCCGCCACACGGTCCGTGTCCGTGCAGACGAGGAGCAGGGCCTCGTCCTGCCCTGCGCAGGCGAGGGTCACGCCCATCGGATCCACCGCGAGGCTTTCTCCGACGGTGCCGGCTCCGCACCGGTCGCAGGCCAGCACGTAGACGCCGTTTTCCAGAGCCCTGGCGGTGACCAGGGTCCGCAGATGCAGGGACTTCAGCTCCCCGGAGGCCCAGGCCGCCGGCATCAGGAGGATGTCCGCGCCCTTCCGCCGCTGATCCCGGGCGACCTCGGGGAAGCGCACCTCGTAGCAGGTAAAGAGGCCGATCCTTCCGAAGGGCGTCTCGATCGGGTCGAAGAGGCGGTCGCCGGGCCGGACGAGGTCGGATTCCCGGTAGCCGAAGGCGTCGTAGAGGTGGGTCTTGCGATAGACGGAGACCAACTCGCCGCGGTCGTCCGCCACCACGATGGTATTGCGGCAGCGGCGGTCCTCCGGGTCCTCCGCGGTCTCGTTCATGCCGAAGACGATCCACGTGCCGTACCGCTTTGCCAGAGCCCGCATCCCGGCGGCAAAGGGCCCGTCGAGGGACTGGGCCGCGGCCAGGACCGTCTCAGGGTCCGTCTCCCAGGGGAAGAAGCTCATAAACATCTCCGGAAATACCAAAACGTCCGGCCGGTATTCAACAAACGCCCTTCGCGCGAGCTCCTCCGCCTTTTCCAGATTCACCGCGGGATCACGGGCGGAAGCCGTCTGCGCCAACACAAATCTGCCCTTCAAACCCTCTCGCCCTCCTTTTCCTCGTATGCCGGAACGCCGCATAGGGGACACATGTCTCTGAAGTGGAATGACTCATTCGCCGCGCTCCTTTTCTGCATCTATTATAAAGGAGCAGTCTCCGAAATGTCAATACGCCGGCGGGCAGTTTTCCCCGACTCCGATGATTCCCGGCGGAGATTTCTTTTTGTTGACGAAAGACATCAGGAGGGCTATACTTATGATAGAATTTGTATACAACCCGCCGCCTTCCCCGGATCGTGAAAAACGGCATAAGGGAAGTTCACTGTCGCCGGAAAAAGAAAACGAAAAACGAAAAAAAGGGAAATGCTTTGTCAACCAAAACGGTGCTTCGTGCATCTAATATATAGCAAAACCATACCATGCGGCAGGTGACAGGTTCAATCAGGGGACGGTTCTCTGATTGGGTGATGTAAAGCATAATTCAATCGCAGAACCGTCCCCGATTGAAATGAATTAAAAGAACACAGAGAACCGTCCCCTGTGTTCTAATGTTCTAATGTTCATGACCCTCAATTTGGGGCTTGGGTCGACATAATAGAACACCATAAATGGAGCTACCGATATAATCAAGAATGGAAAAGCTTCTTTAGTAATCCGAACAACGGGCAAAAAGAAGCATTTGCTTTTGCAAAGCAGTTAGCACACGAATACCAATTTAAGATTTACTTTGGAGGAAACTGATGATCGAAAGAGTTGGAAAGGATTTCTGCCAGAAATATTCAGAAAATCCAATGATTTCTGAAATTTCTTTCTCGACAGAAGGCGACTTCACAATAATCCTACGCAATGGTGATATCAAAAAATACTCATTTCCAATCGATGCGATTTATGTTGGGCAATATTCGATACCACTAACCGAAGATGGAAAAACTATGTATATTGGTGGGTGGTATCAAAAGGATGGCCTGCAAGCCAGGGACACTATGACTGGCAAACTGGTGTGGAAGATGAAAACATCCAGAATCAGGAATGTCTATATATTCCATGATTATGGTATCGCTTTGCGTGAAGGCGATGCCCTAATTCGTTTTGACCCTCAAACCGGAGACGTCAAAGAGAGTCTCAAGGGTTCAGGGATTGATCAGATGTTTTTGTTGAGAAATGAGGAAGCACTTGTTTTTCGATATAAACGAATGATCTCCATAATAGATCTCAGTACATTTCAAATTATTCGGAGAATTCCTGATAAATTGGCTAATCCATATGACTGCTTAAGCTATGTCGTCCAGGATGCTCGTATGGAAGGGGATTTGATATTGCTGACAGGCTTTGAACGTTACGCATATGGAGTATTTCATCCCAATGAGGAGATTCAATATTTTCGCAGGTTTATTCAATTGTGAATGAACACAGGGGACGGTTAATGCGAAAATAACTTGTCGGAACACAGGGGACGGTTCTCTGTGTTCTTCTAAATCAATTATGTAAGACATAACAATCAAGTCAAGACAGACAGGTTCCGTAAAGAAGGGCCGGTGAAAACGATGCCGAGACAGGCGAGGAAGCAAGCGGAAAGCGGGATTTATCACGTGATGCTGAGGGGGATCAACCAACAGCAGATCTTTGAGGACGAGGAAGACAATCAGAAGTTTCTCCAAGTCCTTAAAGAGTGCAAGGAGGTCTCGGAGTTCCAATTGCTGGCATATTGCTTGATGGGAAACCACGTGCATCTGCTGATCCGGGAGGGCACGGAGAGCCTGGAACAGGTGTTCAAGCGCATCGGAGGGCGCTTCGTTTATTGGTACAACGTCAAGTATCAGCGTGTTGGACACCTGTTTCAGGACCGCTTCAAAAGCGAGCCGGTAGACAGCGACGGCTATCTTCTGACGGTTATCCGCTATATCCACCAGAATCCGGTCAAGGCTGGGCTGTGTACCCGTTCGGAGGATTACGCCTATTCCAGTTGGCGCGAATACCTGACAAAGCCTTGGCTTGCGGACGTCGACGTTACGGAATCGCTGATTGAGCGCGAGGATCTGATAGAGTTTCACAGGCTCAGCGGGCAAGAGAAATGCCTGGATATTGAGGACAAGCCGTTTCCGCGACTGACCGACGAGCAGGCGAAAGCGACGATGGCAAAGCAGACAGGCTGTGAAAACGTGTCGGAGTTTCAAAGGCTGACGCCTGTGAACAGAGATAAAGCGATTCTTCGGCTGCGAAAGAGCCACCTGTCACTGCGCCAGATCTCCCGCCTGACCGGAGTCAGCATGATGATCATACGGAAAATCTTGGAAGAGCGCTAAGGAGTGATGCTTATGTTAAATGAATTAAAAGAACACAGAGAACCGTCCCCTGTGTTCTCTTATGGGATACTTGGAAGAGCATATGGAATTGATCTAGTCACCTTATTGGGAGGATCATATATAGCTGCTGGGATGCCCACGGAAGGGCCGGGACTTGAGAACGAATTGACAGAAGATCAGCCTTGTATTTATTTTGGATATGATTACTTTTTTCCAATTCTTTACGATAAATACTACGGAGGATAATCAAAATGACGCATTTGCCAAATAAAAGAATCTATCTTGTTTGTATGATCATTCTTCTCTCCGCGGCCTGCTGTTTTTCGGGCTGTAACACGAATCCTCCGCCAAAAGATCGGGTTGAGAAACTTTATTTGAAGTTTGAATCTGATTTTCTCAGTGTATCGAATTACCTAACGAGCATTCCTGCCGATTCTGCATATATTACAGATGTGTCCGGGGAAATCCGCATTGATTTGACGGATCAACAGATTTCCGATCCGTTGATTGTGGATAGCTTACGGCATCTCTGGAGAGCTGGCTGCAGCAGTATCTCTATGGATCGTTCGGATAACTCAATCAAATTCGTTATATGGAAAACGAAACAAATCGGGGATGCAGAGGCAGGGATCCTCTATGCGATAGATACGGATGATAGCAAAGACGTTACTACGCAGTACTTAACAGAGTTACAGCCCATTACAGGAGCTTGGTACTATTATGTTGCTGATTATGAAGAGTGGCGCACTCACCGTCAAAACGAATAGTGAACACAGGGGACGGTTCTCTGTTCAATCAGGGGACGGTTCTCTGATTGGGTGATGTAAAGCATAATTCAATCGCAGAACCGTCCCCCGATTGATTGAGTACTACGGCTCGCCGGTTGCCAAATCGCAATACTACCGCTTTGCCTACGACGCATGGGGAGCCACAACGGGCATCTATGTTGCTGACCCGAATGATGACACCGGCGCGTCGGATATTCAGTTGGCAGGCTACACCTACGACGCCGCAGGCCGCTTGACCCGCATGGATTATCCCAACGGCGATTACGTTACGTATCAGTATGACCTGCTTGACAGAATTATTGCGGAAACGTATAATAATACCAGCGGACCGGTTATAGAATACCGTTACGTCTACGATTCCGAGGGCAGGCTTGCCCGGCAGTACGCCGTGCAAAACAACACCACCGTTGAGAGCTACAGCTTCGAGTATGATTCCTTGGGCAGGCTCATTCGCAGCCGGGAGGAGAACGGCAGCGGCAATACCGTTCAGCGCACCGAGCATCTGTACGACACCGCAAACCGGCTGACGTCCCAGAGCTGGGTTGTGGGCGACCGGTTCTTTACGGAGAGCTATACCTACAATTCCAACGATGGCTCTTTGCACATCCTCACCACGGGGACCAACGATACCCTCACCTTCGGCTATGATGCGCTGAAACGGTTGACGGGTGTCACGGTGCAGAACAGCGGCAATACGACGCTATTCACTCGAAACTATTCATACAAGGCCTATCCCAACGACAGTACCCGGACGACCGCTCAGCTTGCCAGCTATACGTGCCGAGAGCCGGTAACGAGCCGGATCATCTACGGAAACTCCTTCGATTACGACGCCAACGGGAATATCACAGTACTCTATGAGGCCTATACCGACGCAAACGGCGTGGACCGAAAGCGCCCGATTGGCGAGTACGAATATGACAAGCTGAATCAGTTGACGAAGGAGACGCGGAAGACCTACACCGGCACGTCCAGTACTCCTGCAACGACCACCGTCGTTACGTACAGCGTGGATATGGCGGGCAATCTGCAGACGGTTTCCGGCGGAGAGCACACAGTCAATTATACCTACAGCACCGGCATCTGGAAGGATCTTCTGGTCGGCGTCACCGTGGACGGGACGAACCGCACGATTTCCTACGCCTCTGCGGGCAATCCCTCCAACTGGTACAACGGCACGGAGTACACCAACCTGACCTGGACCCAGGGCCGGAAGCTCAGTCAGATCACCAAGGGGACAAGTACCTATTCCTTCGAGTATGACATGTCCGGCATCCGGAGTGTGAAGATTGCCGATGGCCTGCGGCACGAGTACGTGACGCAGAACGGCCGGGTGGTGCGGGAGCTGGTGACCAACGCCTCCACCGGGGCCTACGTCCGCTGTCTGGACTTCTTCTACGACGAGAACGGCAACCCCTTCGCCCTGCGCGTGTACCGGGATTCGACGATCACGAGCTATGATACCTACCACTACGTATGCAACGCCCAGGGCGATGTGGTCCAGATCAACTACCAGGGCGGCACGGTCTACGCGGAGTACACCTACGACGCTTGGGGCGCCGTCCTCACCGCCGCCGGAACGCTGGCAGACGTCAACCCGCTGCGGTACAGAGGGTACTACTACGATACCGAGACTGGCTTCTATTACCTGCAGAGCAGATACTACGACCCCATCGTCAAGCGGTTTATCAACGCGGACGGCTACGCAAGCACGGGAACGGGGTTCCTTGGGTACAATATGTTTGCGTACTGCGAGAATGGGCCGATCTGCAATTGTGATCCGTCGGGAAATTCCCTAGTTCCCTCTTCAATTCTATGTGCTGATAAGGCACCATGTAGACTTTACTCTTCCAAGTCTACAGATCTCAAGAAGAAAGCATTGAGGATAAAAAGAAGTATTGCTACCCCGGAATCATGGAAAAACCTTTCGACGAGCGAGAAGCGTGAGGCAGTTGTATTGTATTATTCTGAACTACAGGATTTGTTAGGAATAGACAATTATACCTTAACTTTTAAAAAGCCGCCGGGGGAATCCAGTGATTCTTTTGGGTCGTGTAGTGATTCAGAAGGATATATATGGATAAACGTCAGAAGTGATTATTTGAATAGCTATGAGATTTTAGCTACAGTTGCACATGAATGTTACCATGCATACCAAAAGAATGTTCTCGGAGGGCGGACAGCAGAGGATAGATACGTTATAAATAGGTGGAAGGCGGACGATAAAGACATATTATTTGGAGAATTACGAAGTGACTATGAATACTTCTGGGGAACCATGGAGCAAGGAGCCCGTTGGTTTGAAAGAGATCCATATGAAACAGTTGTATCGCTCTATCCTGAAGTTTAATGGAGGCTAACTATGAAGTTCATAAGGAAATCTTTAGGAAAAACGAAGAATTTCTTGCGATTACTTTTGGTCCTGTGGATCTTTCTGCAGAGCTGCGGCTGCGATTACAACAATTATTCAAACGCCGATGCTGCGTATGAAGTGACAAAAAATCCAGAGTTCGTTACACCCGAAACGTCATCTTCTTCCCAAACGGAAATGATTGTGGCCGATGAAAAGACAGATTATCAAGTCATCCTTGCTGCCTTACAGACTGCCGGTTATTCTGAAACAGCATCGACTGACGCGGAACAATTTTTGAATGTGTGGAAGGAGGCAAAAAACCGCAAGCATCTGTCTCCTGCCCTGAAGGAAGTGCCGATTTCGACGGCGCAAATCGTCCCATTTCAAGCACGAATGCAGTTTCCCGGAAATCATGCCGCGTTTTCTGTTCTGATCACAAGTCAATTGCAGGAAGAGTATCTGATTTCGATTTGGGATCCGGGGGATAAGGAATCACCCTTTGAGGTTCAATATCTCAACAGCTTGTTTTACGTCCGCCATCCCATTGAAATCGATGAGAATGAAGCGGACTATGAGGATTTCTTAGCACTGTACGAATCACCGGAATCTGTAGAATTGATTGCAGATGCGCTAAGCAATTCCAGACTTGCTGCTGCTGATCCTAAATACGCATCAGTCTATTATGAAACCTTGTTGACTGGGTTTTTCTGCAACGGGATGGAGCCTGCACCCCTAAAATCTGCAAGGCTGACAGATCTCCCCCAAGAATGGAAGGGTTCTCCCGGCTTCCTGATTCCGGCGGCCGTGGAAGTAGTTGACGCGAAAGATAATGTAATCCAGATCATTCTCTCTAACCCCAAATTCTTCTCCGCAGAAGGTATGAGCGCGGTTACATACAATTCTGAACTGATTTTTTGGCGGTCTGTCAGAAAGGATTAGCGGTCAATCAGCCGTCAATCAGGGCAAGAACACAGGGGACGGTTCTCTGTGTTCTCCTAAATCAATTATGTTCGGCATAATTGGCAAGCGATTCCTTCACCCGGGAGGGCTCGTCCCTCCCGGGTGGGGCCGCTCGGCAGAATTATTTGAAAATTTTTGTTTTTTCCTGTCGCTTTTTCTCCGCCTCAGGACTCTGGTATAGTGAAAGGCGATAGAAGCTGCCTCGTTTACGACGCCAACGGAAACATTACGCAGATTCAGGAGATAGCGCCGGACAACACCGTCCTGGAAACGGTCACCTACACCTACGACAATCAGGGGCAGCTTCTCTCCGCGGTCAGCACGGTCAACGAGTCAATCAGGGAACTGTCCCCTGATTGACCTCCGTACGAAAAACGAAACGGAAGCACCCGAAAGGGCGCTTCCGTTTTTCGTGACAGATCCCGCGTTCAGTCCGCCGGCTCATAGAGCAGCTCGAAGCTCTCGTAGTGGTCGTCGGTGTAGTAGATGTAGCCGTCGTTGGAGAAGACGATGCGTTTCGCGCCGCGGCTGTTTTTGCCGGCGGTGTCGATGTCGCATTCGGTGTACTTCCGTCCCTTTGCCTTGGGCAGAAGGCCCTCGTAGTTGCCGAAATAGTCTCCGCCGATGCTCTTGCCGGGGGCGTACTGCTCCAGCGAGCCGCCGGTCCAGCCCAGGGCCTCGGCGTCCTTCTTAGTGATGTAGTTGCCGGGAAGATGGCCGTAAGTGCGGATATAGAGGGCGACCTCCTCCTTCGAGTCGTACCAGCCGTCCTCTGTGATCTGCGTCTGGCTTTCGGCGTTGGTGGGCGCGTCGCTGTCGTCGGGCAGGGAGCCGTCGGGCAGGGAGATCCATCCGGCCTTCAGGGCCAACATCCCCAGAATGATGAGGATGACGGCGGCCAGGATTATCATCAGCAGTTTGCGTTTTTCCATAGGATCACCTCAGAGCGGTTATTTTTTTGTATTATACCAATTCCCAGGGGCAAATGCAAGAAAAATCAAAAATCTTCTTTATCTTCCGGCCGGAATGTGGTACTATGGAGACAAATAAACGGAAGGACGGATCAGTATGAAGTACCGTTACGAAGAGATCTATCAGAGCGGGGAGGACCTCGCCCGCTACCGGGCTCTGGCGGAGGAACAGCGGAAGCTGGGCCACGCCCCGGAGGAGCTGCGCTTCTTCTCGGCCCCCGGACGTTCCGAGCTGGGCGGCAACCACACCGACCACCAGCACGGCATGGTCCTGGCCGCCGCCGTGGACGTGGACACCGTGGCCGCCGCGGCGGAGAACGGCACCGACCGCATCCGCCTGCACTCCGCAGGCTTCCCGCCCTGCGAGCTCTCCGTGGACCCGGCGCAGAATCCCGCCCCGGCCTCCGGCAGCTCCGACGCCCTGCTGGCGGGAATGATCGCCGCCTTCGCCCCCCACTGCGCCCTGCGCGGCCTGGATATCTTCGCCTCCTCCACGGTGCTGCCGGGCGGCGGCCTGTCCTCCTCGGCCTCCTTCGAGGTCCTGCTGGCCGAGATTTTCAACGCCTTCTTCTGTGACGGCGAGCTGCCGCCCCTGCAGCTGGCGCAGATCGGCCAGTGGGTGGAGAACGTCTACTTCGGCAAGCCCTGCGGTCTGCTGGACCAGGCCGCCAGCGCCGTGGGAGGGGTCACCTGCATGGACTTCTCCGATCCCTCGGAGCCGGACGTGGAGAAGCTGGAGCTGGACCTGGCCAAATACGGCTACGCCCTGTTCATCATCAACTGCGGCGCGGACCACGCCGACCTCACCGACGAATATGCCGCCATCCCCGGGGAGCTGAAGCAGCTCTGCTCCGTCTTCGGGGCGCAGACCCTCTCCGAGGTGGACGAGGCCGACTTCTACGACCGCCTGGCCGAGCTGCGGGAGCTCTGCTCCGACCGGGCCGTCCTGCGGGCCATCCACGTCTTTGATGAGAACCGCCGGGTGGAGTCCATGCGCACCGCCCTGCAGTCGGACAACTTCGCCGCCTACCTCTCCCTGGTCCGGGCCTCCGGCCTGTCCTCCTGGCGCTATCTGCAGAACGTCGCCCCGGCGGGCAGCCTGCGCCAGCCCATGGCCGTTACCCTGGCGGTCTGCGAGCGCCTGCTGGCAGGGAAGGGCGCCTGCCGCGTCCACGGCGGCGGCTTTGCCGGCACCATCCAGGCCTACGTCCCGCTGACCGTGGCCGACAGCTTCCGCGCCGAGATGGAGCGGATCCTGCCCACCTGCTCCTGCGACGTGCGCACCGTCCGTTCCGTCGGCGCCGCCGAGGTCCTGTTCGACTGAGCTCCGGGACAGGCGTGAACGCGCCGGTTCGGCAGATTTCGACAAAATTCGACAATAAATCGGTCGTCTGTCGCATTAATTGTCGAAAAAACGAGACAAAAAACGGTAAAAACCCGGACTTTTCACCTTGAAAAATAAGGAGTTTTGTGATAGCATTATCCGTACAGAGAGAAAACGTCACAGAACTTCAAATGATGCAAGGAGAGGAAACGAATGGATACTACTGTCAAGGTACTGATCGCGGACGGCAGCGAGGAGTTTTGCGGCCGCCTGGCGCAGACCCTGCGCAGAGCCGGGCACGAGGTGGTAGGGATCGCCTCCGACGGTCTGGCCGCGGAGGAGCTGCTGCACACGGCCCAGCCGGATTTTCTGATCATCGATCTGATGCTGCCCAAGGTGGACGGCGTCAGCGTTCTCAAGCGGATCGCCCAGGACGGGCCCCACCCCAAGGTGATGGTCCTGTCGGCCTACACCACGCCCTTCGTCTCGGCCATGACCTCGTCTCTGGGGATCGAGTACATCATGCTCAAGCCCTGCTCCGCGGAGACCGTCTGCGAGCGGATGGAGGAGATCTGCAGTCTCGGCGCCCGGCGGGAGCGGGAGCGCCCCGGCCAGGGCCCGGACATCGAGACCATGGTCACCAACGTGATCCACGAGATCGGCGTCCCCGCCCACATCAAGGGCTACCAATATCTGCGGGAGGCCATCATCATTGCGGTGGGGGACATGGAGGTCATCAACGCCATCACCAAGGTCCTCTATCCCCAGGTGGCAAAGACCTTCGCCACCACGCCCTCCCGGGTGGAGCGCGCCATCCGCCACGCCATCGAGGTGGCCTGGGACCGCGGGGATCTGGACACCCTGCAGCGCTTCTTCGGCTACACGGTCTCCAACACCAAGGGCAAGCCCACCAACTCCGAGTTCATCGCCCTGATCGCCGACCGCCTCCAGCTCCAGCTGCGCAGCGGCGAGGCCCGCATGGCCCGGTGATCCGAACGGCGGAGAATCCCCCGAAACGAAAAGAGCGCCCGTCATTTTCCAAGGAAAATGACGGGCGCTTTTCGCGTCCCGCGGCTCAGTCCACCTGGACGTAGAAAACCTGCAGGATCGCCTCGAAGAGCTCGATCTCGTCGAGATAGCACACGGAGGTGCCGTTGAGCAGGCTGTATCTGCCGCCGACGTCGATGAAATTGATCTCGGAGTCGCTGCTGATGAAGCACCGCGCCAGGGCCGTGACGTCGGTGATCTCCAGATCCGTCACCATATAGTCGGACAGGGAGCTGAACAGGGTGGCGGGGTAGGTGAGATCCTTGCGGGTCTGGGCGGCGATGAGCTTCGCGAAGGCGGTGAGATACTGCTTCTGCCGCTCCATACGGGGGGCGTTGGCGTCGATCTCCTGGCCTCTGGTCCGGATATACCGCTCGGCGTTCTTTCCGCGCAGGGTGATCCGGTCGCCCTTATGGACGAATCTGCCGTCGGGCATCTCGACGTCCACCAGGGAGTTCAGCGTAACGCCGCCCACGGCGTCGTTGGCCTTGACGATGCCCTTGAGATCCACCGCGATATAGGACTGGATCTCCAGATCGTAGATCAGGTGGGAGACGGAGCGCATCGCGTTCTCGCAGCTCTTCTCCCGGCCGTCGCCGTAGGCATAGGCCAGACAGATCTGCAGCCACTGGGTGCCGAGCGGTTTGCCGTCGCCGGCGAATACCTCCACCTCGGCGTAGGCCTCGCGGGAGATGTTCAGGATATTGGTCGCGCCGGTCTTCGTATCGATGCCGATGAGCATTATGGCGTCGGACTGGCCGCCTCTGCCGTGGAGCCTCGTCTCATCGGTGATCTCCCGGTCGATGCCCATGGCCAGGACGGTGGTCAGATTCGAGTTGAGCAGATAGGTGTGGCCGTTGTAGACGATTTTTTTGCCGTCGTCATATTTCAGCGCCACGTTGCCGTCCGGGCGCTGGCCGGAGTAGCCGTCGATGATATACAGGGAGCGGTCGCCGGAGTGCAGTACGTTGGGCAGATTGACGAAATTGACGTTGGCGTAGGTCTTCCGGACCTCCAGAAAACGCCGCAGCGTGGTGTCCGCCAGCACGAATTCCGCGCCGAAGCGCACCACCAGCAGCAGCAGGACGATCAGCGCCCGCATCCCGCGGGACAGCCGTTTCCGTCCCCGGTCGGGTGCGGCCTTCGCGTCGAACTTTCCCCCGCGGCGGCCGGTGTCGGGATTACTTTGTCGGCTCATCGTTGATCAAAACTCCTTCGACCAGATATCTGCGCTCACCGCGGTCCATGCAGGTGCTGAGGATGACGAGCTTGTCGTCGACGGTGACCTCGACGCCCTCCCGGGCGTGGGCGCCGATGAAGACGCTGGGGTGCAGCACGTAGCTGTCGATCCAATCCTGATAGACGGCGTCGTCCTTGAAGTCAAAGTTGTTGAGGATATGGCGCGTGTCAAAGGGGGTGGCGGCGACGATGGTGTAGGTGAGGATGTGGCCCGGGGTATAGATATAGAAGACGTCGTGGGTGTCGAAGAACTCCTGGCTGCGGAAGTCAAGAAGGTTGGTGAAGCGGGTGTCCGGGGCCTTCTTGTTGAGCATATTGTGGCCGTAGACCACGGTGACCCGGTCGGAGAAGTCCTTGGCATTCTTCTTCTGGGTGTAGAGCTCGCCGCTGAACTGGTATTCGCGGTAGATGTTCTTGTGCAGATAGAAGTTGTCGTCGTCCGATCTCCGGGACTGGAGGATGGGCAGGCGGATGTCGTAGTCAAAGTCGTCGCCCTCCCGGTTCATGGGGATATAGATGCAGGCGATGACGTCGGGATTGATCTCCCAGTAGGCCTCGAAGTCCGCGGGATTGTCGGGCAGCTCCGGCACGTCCTCCGGATCCGTCTCTCCGGTGCTGCTGTCGGGTTCGTCGGTCTCCTTCTTGGAGGAGATCGAGGGATCTCCGATCAGCTGCTTCGGATCGGGATCGGCATGGGCGGGCTTTTTGTTCAACAGGATCAGACCGACGACGCCGCCGATGAGCAGCACCAGCGACACGATCAGCAGGACCAGCCACAGCGCCTTGTGCTTGTTCTGATCCTCCGGGTCCTTGCGATCAAATTTGTGAGTGGATTGAGTAGACAATGAGATGACCTCCTTTGTCGTCGGATCCCGGCCGGAGCCGGGTGCGGGGTTATTTTTTCCAGGTGGAGGGGGAGAGAGTGATGAGCATGGGGTAGATCTCCAGCCGTCCGAAGAGCATGGAGAAGGCCAGCACGATCTTGCAGAAGGGACTGTACTGGGAATAGCTCATGGCCGGACCCACCAGACCGAGGCCGGGACCGATGTTGTTGAAGCAGGCGGCCACGGCGGAGAAGTTGGAAACGCCGTCAAAATGCGGTTGGAAGGAGACGAGGAACCAGAACAGGGCGAACAGGCCGATGTAGAGGGAGAAATAGGTGCCGATGCTGATGAGGATCGCGTTGTCCACCGGCTTGCCCTCGAACCGGACCGAGGTGACGGAGCGGGGATGGAGCAGGTGGCGGATCTCCCGGCGGATGGTCTTGAACAGCAGCACCAGGCGGGAGACCTTCAGACCGCCGGCGGTGGAGCCGGCGCAGGCGCCGATGAACATCAGCAGCACCATGATCATCCGCGACAGAGTCGGCCACTCGTCGAAGTTCACCGTGGAGAAGCCCGTGGTGGAGGAGATCGTGGTCACCTGGAAGAAGGAGTGGCGGATGGCCTCGGAGAAGTTGCCGTAGGCCGGCATGGACATGATGTTCCAGCAGATGAGGCCGGTGGAGACGGCGATGATGCCGATATAGGTCCACAGCTCCTCGCTGCGCAGGGCGGAACGGAACCGCCGCATCAGCAGCAGGAAATAGAGGTTGAAGTTGATGCCGAAGAGCATCATAAATACTGCGATGACCCACTGATGGTAGGCGGAGTAGCCCGCGATGGAGTCGGCCTTCATGCCGAAGCCGCCGGTTCCGGCGGTGCCGAAGGTATGGATGGCGCTGTCGAACAGCGGCATCCCGCCCACGACCAGCAGCAG